>Ga0224507_10000597_pt1 | contig 14116 bp, 16 predicted proteins | sample SF_Jan12_sed_USG_3_FD_170159 | JGI IMG/M metagenome (GOLD analysis project Ga0224507, IMG submission 170159) | Sediment microbial communities from San Francisco Bay, California, United States - SF_Jan12_sed_USGS_13 | ecosystem: Environmental > Aquatic > Marine > Sediment | place: USA... | reverse complement strand
TTGTTGCAGCTTAATTAACTAGGACGACTCTAATATGGTATGTACCTTATGTCAAATGCACTTACAGAATTATTAAATGAAATTAATGATGAACTGGCCAATCAGATTTCTTTGGCAAACAGTATGAATAAAAAAATAGATACGAGAAAACTTTTTCAGCTATCAAAGACTCTAAATAATATTATTCTTACATCTGAAATTACCCCAGAAAACAAGTCAATGCTGCAAAAGTTCTCCCTGACTCTGCAGGACAGTTCAACTGTTAAGAGTCTGAGATATGAAAAGCAAGACCTTGAAAGAGTAATTTCCAACCTTAATGACATCTAAAACATTCTATCATGTTGCTTAACCTGATGCAGACTACAGAAAACACATTTTATTCTAGTTTGATGTTTTAGAATAATCAGTCATCTTCCCAACTATTCTCTAAATATTGGGGCGCGGTATGATCAATCTCTTTTGGTTTAATCATGGGGATAAACTTATGACAGTTTGTGCATTCGTACATGTCCTTGAATCCTGCCATCCTGACTTTTGCATTATGAGAACACGTTTTTTGAGTCACAACACCCGATGTCAATTGTTCTTCAGGGCTCCCAATGACAATCGCAGTTGCATCTATCACACATACGTCTATGGTTTATCCAATCTCTACAACCTTTACTTCTGCCGCTTTTGACACTTAACCATTCTCTATCCAAATTAATTCATCCGAGAGTTCTTTTTCCACGTGGGTCTTTTATTTCATTCATTAACTATATCCCCAGCATTACACTTTTGGTTTAATACCCTTCAAGTTCCATTATATACTGAATGTCTAAACAGCATACTTTAGATTCAAAACAGACTGCGATCAAGTCGTTAAAGATTCAGACCATAATAGGGTATCAGATTATTAGTTTAAAATCCCAAATCATTTTTTCAGAGTTATTTTGACTCTAGGGAATTTATAGAATCAAAGCGTTTGGATTAATGATTGACTGAAAACAACGACAAGACTCTTCCTAAAGACTTTGATTCAGATTACAGCTTGCCTGGTCGTCTTGAAGAGAGTAATTCAGAATATTTTGATATAGAGCCAGTCAAACCAAAATCAAAAAGTAGGACAATTGTGATATTAGCAGTAGTTTTTGTGATTGTTTCATCTGGATTCTTTTCATATTATTTTGTGAACCAAAAGGAGATTGATTCAAAGATAATTCAAAACACTGTCCACCTGGATCCTGAAAGGAGCTTGATTAAACAGTATGGGATTGGTGAATATGGAAGTGATCATGCACATGCTGCAATTGCAGTCTTTGTAGACGGTGAGCAGTTAAATTTTGGCCTGCAACAGTTCCAGCTTTCGAGCAGGTATATCCACTTTGAGAATCATAACCCCTACCTCATTCACAAGCATGCAACTGGTGTTTCACTAGAGATGTTGTTTACATCATTGGGAATGAAGATTACGCCTGAATGCATAATGCTGAATTATGATGCATCATCGGACAATAAAAACAACAGTTTCTGTACTGGAGAAAACCAATCTCTGGTTTTTTATGTCAATGGGGAAAAATATGAATCGAATATTTCTCAATACGTACCTGAACATAATGACCGGATAATGATATCCTTTGGAAACACTGAATCAATCTCAAAACATCTTGCATATTTGGAGTCTTTAGATATTTTTGATGTTCCTAAAAAAACCCCACAGTATTATGAAAATGAGGTATTTGTCTGACTCGAGAATATTTTGTTGCAGATTTTCAAAATTAGAATTTCCACATAAACAAAAATAGAGAATGTTGAACCAATTTGACAAATCCCGATGGGAGCATTTTATGTCATTATCTCAGAATTATTTCTTTAAATAATAAAATTAACAAAAAGGATTATTGGGATTAAGAGACATAAAATTAAAAGAAGAATTTCGTTCAGATAGAGACGATATCGTAGCAGAGTTTTTTTTTCCTTGCCTCAATCATTGCATAGAATATGATAGATGTGTTGATTTTTTATCGATTCAGACTTTGGCCACAATTTCAATGGCATTTGAAAATTTTTCAACGGGAAAGGCAAAATTAAGAATGATTACAGGGAATAGATTCAAAATAAGTGATCTCAACGTATTAACAAAAGTATTTTCTGAGAAATTTACAAAATCATTTGAAGGGAAGTTTATCAGAGACACTAAAATCCAAAAACTCCAAAATATAGTAAATAATGGACAAATTGAATTAAAGATTGCAATTACAAATTCAGAGCAAGTTGCAAATTCATTTTCCGAGAGAATAGGAATTTTCAGAGATGCGGATGATGAGTCAGTTGCGTTTACAGGAACTTCAAGAGAATCATTTTCTATTCAATCAAGAGATTTTGAATCAGTTGATGTTTTCACATCATGGAATGATAAATCAAGAGTTGAAAGAAAGATGAAAGATTTTCAAGATCTTTGGGATAACAAAACAAAGTATGTAGATGTCTACGATTTTATGTTTGCAGAAGAAAATAATCTTTTAAAATATTCATCTGAATGGATTATGCAGGACTAGATCTGAAATGATTCTTTTAGTCTAGATTTGTTTTCATAGAAATGCATTCTATTGATCTTGTAATAAATCACCTCTCCACGCCGCTCAATTACTGCGATTATAGGTTCTTTTCCCATTTGAGTGATGTCTTCAATCTTTTTTTGCAGATTACCCATCTTCTCTTGTTGACCTTCATTTAGTCCAAAGATCAGAAATTTTGCTCCTTTCTCACCAAAATGTCCTCGCTCATAAACTCTAAAGTCAGAACCAAATCCAAATCCATCTTTAACAACATAACCACGATTTCGAAGATCACGATATATCAAAAATTTAGTAAGAATATCATAATCAGTTTTTTGACAGATATTCATAAAAGTATCAAAGTCAATTTGTTTTTTACCCTTCTTTAAAATCAGTCTTTTGGAATATAAGAGAAATAGAGTCTCAAATTGTTTTAAGAATAATTTTTCATTTTCAATTTCTCCGTATCCCTTTACAACAAGTTCATGAATCATATTTTTATCAGAGATACAAGTTTGTCCAGAAACTATCTCACCGTTAATTAGGAATGTCTCTTCCATGATGATGGGAAATTCAAAGGATTTCCATATAAGCATTGGAAAATATGAGCATATATTGGCTCACCGTTAAAATATGGGCGGTATATTTTGAGAACATAATGCATGGTGCCAATTATAGAACCGCAACGGGACAAGTATTTACTAGAAAGGAGTACATTAAAGGCAAGCCACAGATCAAAATTGCAAAATTTCAGGGTGGTAAAAGAGGAGTCTACAAATATTGTGTTCAGTTACTAATTAACGAAAAGATTCAGATTAGACACATGGCAATTGAATCAACTAGATTGGCAGCAAACAAAACACTAGAAAAAACAACTGGTGAATCAGGTTACTATTCAAGGCTAAGAATTTATCCACATAATTTACTTCGAGAAAACAAACAGATTGCAACTGCAGGTGCAGACAGAGTTTCTGAAGGAATGCGAAGATCATGGGGAAAAGCAGTCAGTCTAGGTGCAAGAGTCAAACAAGGACAATGTATCATGGAAATGTTTGTAAATAGTGATGCACATTTAGAGGCAGCAAAAAAAGCACTTCATGGCGCATGTGTGAAATTGCCAGGAACGCCAACCATCAAGGTCATTGAATGGAATAAGTCATCACCATAAATTTTCCAAGTCAGATTTCTTATTTTTAACAAATTCTAAAAATTCTTTAAATTCGTCTTTTGTAGGTTCTCGATTTAGAATTCTCTTTGACTGATAGTAAAAAGCATTGTAAATTCTTCCAACCATCACACCCAGAGCAAATGATTTTGAATCATCAATTGTCGAAAGCAGTTGAATTAGTTCTTTAACCTCATCTTTGTTGGAAAGTGTTTCTTGAATTTTTTGTTCTATTTTGATAAGAAGAGTGCCATCCATAATGTTTCTTAATTGGAATAGTTAAAAACAGTTTTAGTCATACTTCGTTTTTATCATCATAGTTTCTATTTTTGTATATAATTTTGATCTGTTTATACACACTCTTGTAGAAATAGTATACTCAGATGAATTATATTTTATACCTAGTTTTGTCTAATCACTTCAAAACTAAAAGAGTTAGAATCATATTTCATTGATCGAATTGTTTCACCAATAATTTCAAACATTTTACAATACATTTTACATTGAATCTCAGACCAAATCGCACCCAGAGAGTGTTTTTGCATAAATACTGTGTTGTCTTTTCTATCTCTCATTATCATTGCGATTCCATTTTCCCTATTCCATTCCAGAATTCTTCTACTTATCTCAACAAAATCAAGATTATCCACTTGAAATTCCATTTCAGAAATGATGACTTTTGCATTATGTTGGACAATTTTACCTATCTCATTTTTCTTTATTGCATCATGTCGTTTCTTTAAAATTTCACCTGAAAGAGTGATGTCACCCCTGTATTGTTTTGTTCTCTGAAAATGTAACCAATCATGCACAATTTTTGCAGTCATAGCAGAGGGATTAGTCCCATTTTCTTTTACTATTTTTAGATATTCAGCATGATCTTCTTTGTTTAGTCTTACTCCAATTAAATTAGACATGTATTAGTATCCGTTTTATGAGTATTTATTATTTGTTAACATTTGTTATCAAAGTTATCACATAACCTATATGTGAGATTAGACTGTATGACTTTGATGGCTAGAACCGATACAACAAAAAAGTTCCAAATAGCAAAGGCATTAGCTGCTCAGGAATATTTTTCTATTATATCGCCATATATCGAGATTATCCAAAAAACAGATCAAGAATTTAAAGGAGAAATCACTAAAAAAAGAGTAAGACAAAAATAATTAAAATGAAAAAATCATTCGGGTCTTTTTTAATTCAATAAAAATATTCAAAATTTAATGAAATTCGTTACAGGATACATCTGTGTCTTTTTCTTCATCTATTATATTGAGATGGTAGTGGATTGATTTCCTGCAAGAGATCTTCACTTTCATCCTTTTCTGTTGATGTAATGTGCCTCATGAAGAGATACAGTTGATTATGAATTGTTCATTCCAAAATTTATAAAACATTTGAAATTCTTCAATGTTGTTTTTCATAAACCAAATTGAATATGACATTAGTATTTCATCAATTTTTGCCTCACCTGATTCATTTTGTTTTATTCTCTTGATCTCCATATTATGAAGTTCTTTGTGTTCTTGTGTTGCTTTCATGAATAAAAATACCTATTGTTAGAATATAGGTTATGTGATAACTTTGATAACAAATGTTAACAAATCTTAGATATTAAATTCGTGAAATTCTTCCAATTTTCGAGGCATCCATCTTTTAAGTTTTACATATCTCTGTTACCTATTCTTGAAATTTATTTAAATTCTCAATCTCATTGAATTTCTTTTGTAATTCTGTTTTTTCTTCATTTGTGTTATCTGTGATTTTAGATAGCTTTCAAACGGTGAAATACTTTTTCACATATCTTTGGAAGAAACAGAATTTATTTAAATTCAACATCTATTTGCTTAAGAACAGTTTAATATCCAAATTCAGCCTCTAGGATTGTTGCAGTTATAGTACAGTCTGGTTAGTACTCGTGCTTGCCAAGTACGTGACCCGGGTTCAAATCCCGGTAACTGCATTCAACTTTCAATTCAAATTACCATTCAAAATTCATTAATCATGTTTTTCAATAATCGTTTCAAGAACATAATGAACGTAGATCAAATCTAATTGTAAGTCTTAAACGAAGGAATTGTTGGATAGGTTTGACCCCTAAACTCTATTTTTAAGAGGTTACACATGGTTCGTCTTATCTAATCCACATCTTTCGATATAGGCTGTTGTATTATGATTCCATAAATCATGATTTGTAAAATTTGAGTAGTGGTTCAAATTTGACTGGGAGCACAACGTGTATGGGGATATAGTTAGTAGGTTAGAAAATGTACCCACGTGGAAATTAAAATTCAAGATAAAAATTATCCAATCTTCATGCTACGATTAAGACGATAATTGTTCAAATCTGAAAATGTTGAGTTTTTATATTTTACAACAATGATTTTAGTCAGTGCCCCGACATTCTGACAAACCCAAAGATAACACGATAAAGAAATTCATCCAAAATATTCCAAAGGCAGAGCTGCATTTGCATATTGAGGGCACTCTGGAACCTGAAATGTTATTTAAAATTGCAAAGAGAAACAACATAAAACTCAAAGAAAAATCTGTCAAGGAACTAAAATTATCATACAAATTTGATAATTTACAGGATTTTTTGGATATCTATAATGTCAGATCCAAAGTCTTGATCAAAAAAAGGGATTTTTATGACTTGACCATTACCTATCTAAGAAAAGCCCATCAGCAAAATGTATTGCATGCAGAAATATTCTTTGATCCTCAGACCCACGTAAATAGGGGAATCAAATACATCACAGTTCTAAACGGAATATTCAGTGCGATGAGGGATGCTGAAAAAAAGTGGGGCATCTCATCAAAACTGATAATGTGCTTTCAAAGGGATTTGAGTGCAGATTCGGCCATGACTGTTTTGAAAGAAGCATTAAAACATAAGAAAATTGTTGCAGTAGGACTGGACTCTGCAGAGATAGGATATAGCCCGTCAAAATTTAAGAAGGTTTTTGATTATGCGAAAAAAAGCGGACTGTTGGCTGTAGCACATGCAGGTGAAGAAGGTAGTGCAGAAGATGTCCGTAAATATCTCAAATTACTCAAAATTTCTCGAATCGACCACGGAAACCACAGCATGGATGATGAAAAATTAGTCGAAGAGTTGGTAGAAAGAAAAATCACTTTGACATCCTGCCCGTTATCAAACTATAATCTAAAGGTAGTAAAAAAAATGGAAAAAAATCCAGTAAAACGAATGCTGAGAAAGGGCCTAAAAGTGACTGTAAACTCAGACGATCCTGCATACTTTGGAGGTTACATCAATGAGAATTACCAGAGCGTGTATGATGCATTAAACCTCACAAAGAAAGACATCTACACGTTGGCAAAAAATTCCTTTGAAGGGTCTTTTCTGAGTGATTCAAAAAAGCAGATGATGCTTGAAAAACTAGACAGATACGCAGAGAAGAACGAATAATGTTTTTGATTTATCAATTAACTTATTGTGTTTCATATCCACGTGGAAGTTGATTACTTTATTTTGAACAATTATGATCTGACCTTAATTTCTATTGTACAGAATTAGCAGTTCATGATTTGGTTTCTCAAAAATTTGGCAGAGGTTTGTAGTAGATCATATTCTGATTTTTCAAGTTCAATCTCCTGAATCTTTGTTTCGTTTTTTCCAATTACTAATGGCACTCCAAGACAAACATCAGATATCCCATATTCTCCTTCAAGTAAAACCGAAGCTGGCATAGATAATTCATTTTCTTTCAAAATAGAATCGATCACATCAAATGCTATTTTTGATATTCCAAACACTGATGCTACATCTTTCATGGCAACAATCTTTGCCCAATATTGTTTCAAGTCATTTGTTATCTTTTCTTTCTGGATTACGTTTAATGATTCTGAAATTAACTTTTGTCCATATTTTACTCTAGAAAGTATGGGAACCATTGTATCTCCATGCTCTCCTAAAACCAGAGAATCATGAATGTCCGATTGCTTAACATCAAGTTCTTTTGCAAGAATGTAGCGCAGTCTGCTAGAATCAAGGTTTGATCCCAACCCAATTACGTTTTCTTTTGGTAATTCGGACTCCTTTTGTACAAAATAGGTTATGATGTCAACTGGATTTGTTATGACAAGAATTTTTGCATCTTGCGCATATTTTTGAATGCTTTTTGCAAAATCTCTAGTCATTTCCAGATTGCCTTTTAGAAGATCCATTCTACCTGTTTTGATCTTACCATTATTTGCTGCAATCACAACAACTTTGGAGTCTTTAATTTTGGAAATGTCATCTGTACCGACTACAGAAAATGGCGAATCTTCAGGAATTGCATTTGATATATCCAATTCCTCACCCACTGCCTTGTTTCTGTGATCGTTGATTAGAACTACATCATCTACACTGTGAGATGCCGCAAGAAAACCTATTGCTGAACCTACTCTTCCACTTCCTATTATTGAAATCAACCTAATTCGTCTTTTGCTCCAATCTAATATTTGTTAAAGATTGTTTATGATCATAATCATATCCATCCGTGATTCTGTGATCCTGATCAGAATCTCTTCAACGGCATCCCATACTCCCTGCATTTGCGATAAATTGCCGTTTTGAAAATTAATTAGTCGGGTTCATTAATGCCGCACGCTCTTTAGTTTTTTGATCAACTAAAGCATTAACAAACTGACCTGGTTTGGCATTACAATCACCGATATTTACTGAATAACCATCCATGGTTTCGGCAATACATCCATCATTTGTAACTGCAATTACTTTTACCATTTCCATTTCTTCTGTTGGTGCAGTATAAAACATCAAATACGCAAAAAGCAAACCTGCTCCTAACGCAATTATTCCTGCAATGATAAAAGTGGTATTTTTACTTGATTTTTTATCAGAACGATTATTTGCTGCAGACATACAATTCATTCTTCCAGACAGGTTATAAAACAAATAGACCTTTTTCGCTTGTAGTGTTCAAAGATGAAAAATATATGTGATGTTGTTTTTGTATGCCATACCCTATTCAACCCATTTCTAATCTTTTTGTTTGAATCATTATTTTCTAAAAACTATCTATATTCTAGAGTCAACAAAAAATTCCAACAGATGCAATAATTAGCGTGGTCATAACTATTTGTCCTGTATTTTCACCCATTATTTGCCCCCATTGAATTCTAATTTTTTTATTCTTTTTATCTAATTCCACGTGGGTCTGATAATTAATTAACTATAACTTTTCCAGTCATCCAAGGATGAGCTATACAATAATAGTAAAACGTACCTTCTTCATCAAACTGATTTGTGAAAGTTTTACTTGGAGAAATTAATCCACTATCAAAAATTCCATTCGGGCCATCTGAAGGGATTCCACTTGTTGCAGTATGAACCGCTGTATCATCATTAGTCCAAGTCACACTAGAATGTTCTTTTATTGAAACAGAGTATGGGAGATAGCATTCATTTGTCTGCCCACATTCAGGAGAAGCAGAGCCCAGAGCAATTGAAACTTGTGTACTTTGGGAATTTACGCCAGTTTCACTAGTTTCAGTTTTTTTATCATCTACATCATCATTTAGACTATTCAAGAACTGCTGATTTTGCATCCATTGTTGCATCATTTGAGGATGATTCATCATGTGGTTCATCATTTGCTGTTGCATTTGTGGGTCACTTATCATGTGGTTCATCATTGGTCCCATCATGTTATTCATCATTCCATGCATGTGCTGAGGATTTTGCATCATCATTTCATGCATTGTCTGCATTGACTGAGGATCACTCATCATGTAGTTCATCATATCTTGCATATGTTGAGGATTTTGCATCATCCAGTCATGACTTATAGTTTGATCTTTTTGCATTGTTGAACTTTGCATGTGTTGCCCCATCATCATTCCTTGATTCATCATACCTGAATCCATCATTCCATGACCCATGTTGCCTTGACACCATGCACATCCTGATCCCATCATGCTCTGATTCATTGAATCTTGCATGAACGGACACCAAGGACAATTCATTGTACTGTTCATCATCATTCCGTGATACATTCCACTATTCATCATAGGGTCTCCGTACATCATTCCCATCCATTGCTTGTTTGACTTCATTGTCTCTATCATTTGCGGGTTCATCATCATATGGTTCATCATTTGTTGGCTTAGTTCAGGATCATTCATCATTGGTCCCATCATGTTCATCATCCATTGATTGTTTTGTGTCATTTGTGGCATCCAATTATTCATCATGGTTTGCATATGTTGAGGATTATCTCTCATCCAATCATGCATGTTTTGGGATATTTGGGGATGGTTAATCATTGCACCCATTACACCATGCATGTGGTTTTGGTTTTTTGCTAAAAGTTCAGTATCAAAATTTCCCCAACCCCTATCTGCCAATCTCCAATAGGTGGAGGGATTAACACATGCAGGCATTCCCATATTATTCATCATGAGAACTTTGCCCTCAGCACATGTGATTTGATTGGGATTTGTTCCCATCATCATCTGTTGTCTTGGAGTCATCATGGTTTGAGCCATGATCTGTTCAGAAAGTAATGAAATTGAAATTGTAAGTATACCGATAATTATAATTCCTGAAAATACTGCGTTTTTCATGTGTATTGAATACTGTTTTTGACAAATTTAAAGTGTATACCACTTTTCATGATTGATTCTAAAAAGATGCAATCATGACTCATACTATAGCGACTCGGATTGTCTTAGATCATTTCGAGCATCTTTAATGATTGACCAAGATGATTGTAAAAAGAGACTTGCAATCAATCCAGCTGCTATGAGGTCAGGCCATGACGTGTCTGTCCAAAAGACAAAGCCTGCGGCAATTACAACCAAAATATTGCCAAGTGCATCATTGCGGCTAAAGAGCCATACCGCACGTACATTGGCATCACCTTTTCGATATGGAATTAGTATTATTACTGCAACGACATTTATCAAAAGTGCGATAAGACCAAGACCTCCCATCAATCCAGATTCTGGCGTATGCAGAACTTGTGTGCGATATATCGTATTAGCTAGTATGGCTATCCCCACTGCACCAAGAAATATCCCTTGGATGAGCGCTGAACGGGCTCGCAATTTAAGACCCCAACCTATGGCAAGTAATCCCAAGAACGTGATTGATCCGTCCCCTAGAAAATCAAGTGCATCAGCTTTGAGTGCTTGGGAATCTGCCAAGAATCCCCCAATCATCTCGGCAAGTCCATAACCTACATTGAGTAAAACAACTATCCATAATGCCTTACGATATGCAGGTGAAATATGGGAAAGATCTTTTGGCAAATCGTCACCATCTGGCATTAAATCTTGATTTGATTCGTTACGATGTAAACATACTGGGAGTTTAATCAATAACACTAAGAATTACTGCTTTTGTTAAAAAAATTGGATTCTAAAACTTTGATCAAATCATTAGGTGTCCTTATCGGAGTTATTTTGAATATGTCTACTTCAAGAGAATATTTTCTTCTAATCGTGGAATCTTTTGGTAGAATAGATATTCCACTTGAACTAACTACCGAAATATCAAACTATGATATTTTTTTCGAAATCGACTTACACGTGGGTCTCAAAATAACTCTCCTAACTATATCCCCATACACGTTGTGCTGGGGATATAGTTAGACGGGTGTTTTTGAGACCCACGTGGAAATAAAACAATACAAAAAAACATTGGCACTATGAAAAAATCCAGAACTACTTCAAATACTGATTAAAAATGACTCTTAGGATTGGGTGAAAACACACTAAAGATTTCAGATATTCCCAGGTATGTCCTGGAGCGATTTGATTGCATAAAATCAAAACCTTCCATGAACAAGCTTGTTCAGTTTCATACGACCAACAAGTATCTGCTCATGGCATTTAGTCCTATACATCTAAACAAGATGGGAAACGTTGTTGCAAACCATGAAAAACTGTCTGCAAGCGCAGTTGTGGGAAACTACTCAGATTGCCTAATTGTAGCATTGGGCCAGCATCTCACACGTTCCAAACATGCCAATGTGCTAAGAAGAATGTATGGTCACTTTTACAAAAAACTCTCCAAACAAAGCCAAGAAATAATTGAGCGACAGATTTTTGAGTACCAACATGGCAAGAATCAGCTAAGTGACACGTTGAGAAATCTCACTGTTCACACAATGGATCTTGATAGCATATACCTTGCAAGACAGTCATACTTTCTTTTGTTTTCAGACAAGAAAGCAGTTTGGAGAATGTTTTGAATTGTTTTGTTGATCGAGGTATGTTCATCAAATGGATGGATTAAAGACCCACATGTGACTGAAAATTGAAAAAACCTTCCTTTGTAAAAAATGAATAACATTATTTGAAGAAATTAGTAATGCGTCATCAGATTGTGCTGTCTGGATACGAAGGCATCACTATGACATGCTGTGTCTATACCGCACTATGCCAAGTATGGTGAATTTGATATTAAAGATATGCCCTTTTGATTTGGTTCTGGATTAAATCAACTTGCATTCATCTTAATAATTTGAATGTGTTAACTTACACCAGTGAATTCGTGATAAGACAGCTGCTCTTAATTGTTGTTTTACATCATTTTCAAAAGTAGGTCTGCCTTCATTTGAATTCACTCTATTCTAATCTGTGAAAAAATTTACAATAGATACATGAAAAATATGATTCAAGACATCGTTGATGATTTTTGAATTAACTTGAATCAACTCGTTGACTGCTGCACTTTTTTCTGTGACCATGTCTTTTCGTTAATCTCATGGCACTTGCAATCAGGCGATTTGCCCTTGCAGTTTTTCTGATGTAATGTATGATCACATTTGTTGCAATCAGGATCTCTCCAGCTTGCCTGATTTCCACAATTAGGACACCTCATTTTTTATGTTTGCTGTTATTGCTTTTTAAAGATTATTTCATAACATCTGGGTCTTTTCATCTAACAGGTGTTGCCGCATTCAAAACTCCTAGAATTCCCCTTCATCAGTAATTCGAACTATTATATCAGTAGAAAAACATCTGTACTCTCAGGCATCTTGAATATAATTAAATCCACATTTGTAGATAACTACAGATCCTTGATTTTTGTGACTGGAATTTCTTCTGGAGTCGGAATTGCCGTAACGGATGAACATTGATTGAATGGAAGTTTCAGACTTCCCATGATAATTATGGTATAATTGGTCCTAGATGAAATGAATTAAAATAAACACAAGAAAACTAAATTCAGAATTTGACCAGAAACCTAACTGTGAGTTAAAGCTAGTCATAATGATCAAATATTTTTGAAAATTATTTTTACGCCTAGTCTATACTTTTATTTTGCATATCTTTCCAATAAGTTTCAACCATCTCTAAAACTTTGACAAAGATTTTTACATTCTCATCAGTTGTCTCTTCCCAAAGCTTCTGCCATTTCTGCATTGAGTTTTTAGCAGATTCAAAATCAGGGGCCTCAATTGCTTTAGACCATGACTCTAAGAACTGATGCACATACTTTTCTGTATCTTGTTTGATTCCATCTATCCACATTGTTTGGTTTTTTATGATTTCTGAATTGTTACTGAGAATCTTTTTCCAGATTGGCAAGCATTCTATTCTGGAATCCTCATCAACCCAGCTCCAATAATCAAAACTCTGTTGAAGAGATTCTGTCAGAATGTTGTTCATTTTACGGGAGTCCCTGACAGTATTGCCTGGATGCGTTTAACAATGTCATTTGGGCTTCCTGCATTATCCAAGGTAACCACTAGGAGCATCTTGCTGCCGAACGGAAATATTGCCCTTATCAGATTATCATAGACCTGTAAGGTATAGTTTGCATTCCCAATTTTCTCTGAAAGGGAATTTCTGAAATTCCAAGATTCTATAGTATGCTTTAAGGCAATTTTGTTTTCTTCTTCAGTCAGGAGGTTTGTCACCCCATCCATTTTGCGTTTAAAGATATTGTTTCCTTTTAAATCATAAATCATTACATATCTTATATTCCCAGAAACATGCAATATACTGTTTAGGAATTTTTCTTGATCTACTAGATTTAGATTTTCCATGATGGAATATGGTGTTGAAGATATTGTTAAAGTGATTGAGAGTTGATTTGATTTTGAATTAAATCAAAAATAATATGTCTTTAATATCAAATCCGATAGATGATACATTAGTGCGGCATAGACACAGCATGTCATAGTGATGCCTTCGTATCCAGACAGCACAATCTGATGACGCATTACTAATTTCCTCAAATTATGATCTCAATTCATTTTTTATAGGGCGAGTATTTTTTAATTTTCAAAAATATAAACAGATTAGGAAAATCTAGTCCTCGTAAAAAACCCAGGACAGTCCTTGTACTTCTTCCCAACTTGATTTGTTTTTATTATCTTGATTGCTCATGTATGGTATTTGCAAAATTTGAATAAAAGCAAGACGAATG
>Ga0224507_10000596_pt1 | contig 14121 bp, 5 predicted proteins | sample SF_Jan12_sed_USG_3_FD_170159 | JGI IMG/M metagenome (GOLD analysis project Ga0224507, IMG submission 170159) | Sediment microbial communities from San Francisco Bay, California, United States - SF_Jan12_sed_USGS_13 | ecosystem: Environmental > Aquatic > Marine > Sediment | place: USA: California... | reverse complement strand
TTCGCCCTCGGGAGCCCCTTCCTCGGCGGGCTGGAATATGAACATGATGGTGCCGGGTACCTGGTCGCGCAGCTCGGCAAATATGGCGGCAGTTCCCAATCCCAGGGCAATGTGAGTGTCGTGACCGCAGGCGTGCATGACGCCGGTATCTGCACCCCGGTACTCACCCCGGGCCACCGATTTGAACGGAAGATCATTAACTTCTTCCACCGGGAGCGCATCAATATCGGCCCGAACGGCGATCACCGGCCCCGGCTTGCCGCCCTTGAGTATGCCCACGACTCCGGTGTGGGCAATACCTGTCCACACCTCCATACCCATGCCACGCAGCGCCTCTTCAATGGTCTTGGAAGTATTGAACTCACGATTGCTCAGCTCGGGGTGCTGATGAAAATATCGCCTCCATTCCAGCACCCGGGCGTCAATTTCCGGTGCCAGCGCATCCACGCCATCAGCCAGCGAGGTCTCGGCCATCACGATCCCGGGACTCAGAAAAAATAACAGGCTGAACAGGGCGATCAATCGTTGCATGGCGAAACACTCCTCGGGCACGACTTCAGACAAAAGGTTTGGGGCAGTCTGCGCGATGGGCCAACCCAAATGCAATGCCGGGTTAAACATTCATGCCAATTCGTGTTGTCATGGCCCGACCTACAGGGCTATAAAAGTAGTTCGAGCGACAAAGGACAGGTCACGTGCCAACCTTACCCGATATCCAGGCAGTAGCCGCCATGCTGCTGGTGGTCTGTGCGCTTTTTCTGTTTACCCGGGAAAAGATCCCACTGCCCAGCTCGGCACTGTTGCTGCTTACGGTCATCGCACTTGCCGTTCAATGGCTTCCCCCGGTGCCCGGAAGCGTACAACTGACCCCTGCCGATCTGTTCGCCGGTTTTGGGAACCAGGCGCTGGTCGCCATCGTTGCATTGATGGTGTGCGCAAAGGGACTGGAGCAATCAGGCGCGCTGAATTCCCTGGCCGCCATTCTTGGCAGGGCCTGGAGCCGATCACCCGCTATTGCCTTCGCCCTGACCCTGGTGACCGCGGCGGTGTGCTCCATGTTCATGAACAACACCCCTATCGTCGCCATGTTGCTGCCGCTGCTGGTCTCGGTGTGCATACGCCACAAGCTTTCCAGCTCAAGCATTCTCATGCCCGTGGGCTACGCCACGATTCTCGGCGGCATGACCACCACTATCGGCACCTCGACAAACCTGCTGGTGGTCGGCATCGCCCAGGACATGGGATTGCCAAATTTCGGCCTGTTCGATTTCTTCGCCCCCGCCAGCGTGGGAATGGTTATCGCCCTGGTGTTTCTCTGGTTGGTCGCCCCAAAGCTGATTCCCACCCGTCACCCTCCCATGCCCCACACCTCTCCGCGAGTATTCGATGCGGTTCTGCACCTGACCGAATCCAGCGAATTCGTGGGCAAGGCATTTTCCGAAGCGCTGTCAGCAGGCGAGGGCAATATGAAAGTACAGCGCATAGAACGCGGGGACGGCCTGCAACTGGCGAAATTACCCACCCTGAAGCTCCAGGCCGGCGACCGGCTGCATCTCAGGGATACCCCTGAACGTCTGAAAGACTTTGAACAAGCCCTGGGGGCGCGGCTTCAGCAGCGTGAGCCCGGTTCGCAAGACGATGACGAAGAAACGCCCAAGCCAGACGAGCAGCTGGCCGAGGTCGTAGTGACCAGCAGTTCCTATCTGAATGGTCGCAGCCTTGATGAACTGAATCTGCAGCACAAGCACGGTTTGCTGCTGATCGCGTTGCACAGACCCGGAAAGCACGGCGACCTGGATCCCGGGGAGACTCTCTTGCACGCCGGCGATGTACTGCTGGTCCAGGGAACCCTGGAGAAGATCCAGGCGTGGAAAAACAGTGGGCAAATCCTGGTACTTGACGGAACCCTGGACGTGCCCGTGTCCCGCCGGGCGCCCCTGGCAGCGGGCATCATGGGCGGTGTGGTGTTGCTTGCGGGCACCGGCTTGCTGCCTATCTCCGCTGCGGCCGTGGCGGGTGTGGTTGCCATGCTGCTTACCGGTTGCCTGAACCGCAGCAGCATGAAGAGAGCCGTGGATTTCTCAATCATCATGGTGATTGTGGCCAGTCTGGCGCTGGGCAAATACCTGGTGGTCACCGGGGCGGCGCAGTACCTGGCCGAATTGTTTGTTTACGCGGCTGGCCCCATGCCGGTTGCCATGAAAGTAAGCATGCTCATGCTGGCCATGGCGCTACTCACCGAGGCGGTCACCAATAATGCAGCGGCGGCCATCGGCACCCCCATCGCCTTTTCCATTGCCACCACCCTGGGCGCACCGGTGGAACCGTTCGTACTGGCCGTGCTGCTGGGGGGCAACATGAGCTATATGACCCCCATGGGTTACCAGACCAACCTGTTGGTCATGAGCGCCGGCGGATACCGGTTCAGTGATTTCCTGAGGGTGGGCATACCCTTGCAGGTGATTGTCTGGGTCAGCCTGAGCCTGTCGCTGGCATGGTTCTACGACCTGCCCTGGTAACCGTACTAGATTTCCAGGTAGGCAAGAATTCCCCGGGCGGCTTCTCGACCCTCGAATACGGCGGTCACCACAAGGTCCGAGCCCCGGACCATGTCGCCACCGGCAAATACCTTGGACGCAGAAGTTTGAAACGGCGTTCGGGCATCGGCTGAGACCACCACGCGACCGTTGCCATGGAGACTGACCCCCGCTGCCTCCAGCCAGTCCGGCGGACTTGGGCGGAATCCGAAAGCCACGATCACCTCGTCGCACTCCAGCAATTCTTCACTGCCCTCCACCGGTTCCGGTGATTGCCTGCCCATCGCGTCCGGCGGCCCCAGGGCGGTTTGTGCCAGGCGCACGCCCTCCACCCGGCCAGACCCCACAATTTCCAGGGGTTGGCGTTGCCACAAAAATTGCACGCCCTCGTCGATGGCATTTTCGACTTCACGCCGCGAGCCCGGCATGTTCTCCCTGTCCCGCCGGTAGGCACAGACGACACTGGCGGCACCCTGGCGTATCGCGGTGCGCACACAGTCCATGCCGGTGTCTCCACCGCCCAAAACGACCACCCGCTTCCCGGCCATGTCCAGGAAAGGCGTCTGCTCGCACTCCATCTCAAGCTGCCGACGAATATTACCGATCAGGTAGGGCAGGGCGTCACGAACCTGGGGCAGGTCTTCCCCAGGGAATCCGCCCTGCACACTGTTGTACGTTCCCAGGCCCAGGAACACCGCATCAAACCCGTTTATCAACTCATCGATGGCAATGTCTTTTCCAACTTCCGTGTTGAGACGAAACTCCACCCCCATTTCTTCCAGCAATTCCCGGCGGGTCTGGACGACGGACTTCTCGAGTTTGAACGGGGGAATACCAAACGTCAGCAATCCGCCAATCTGCGGATAGCGATCGAAGACCACGGACTGCACGCCATTCCTGGCCAGGACATCGGCCACGGCAAGACCCGCGGGGCCGGCTCCCACCACGGCCACCTTCTTGCCGGTGGGTTTCACATGGGACAGGTCCGGTCGCCAGCCCTGCTTCAGGGCCTCATCGGTAATGTACTTTTCGATAGACCCGATGCTCACCGCACCAAATCCATCGTTCAGGGTGCAGGCCCCTTCACAGAGCCGATCCTGTGGGCAAATACGCCCACAAATTTCCGGCAGGGAATTGGTCTGGTGTGACAGTTCGGCGGCCTGGAACAACTTGCCCTCGTCCACCAGCTTCAGCCACTCCGGAATATAGTTGTGTACCGGGCATTTCCATTCGCAGTAGGGATTTCCGCAAGCAAGACAACGCCCCGCCTGGTCAGCCGCCGCGGCAGAGGAATAGTGGCCATAAATTTCGTTGAAATTTTGTTTGCGGTCTGCCGGTTCGGCCTTGTCGGGATCACGCCGTGGTATGTCGAGGAACCTGAGGGTTTTTTCTGTCATACCGGTTGCCTCACGCTGCCCGGCGCAGGAACAGGACCAGGGATTCCAGATCCGCAGCCTTGGGTTTAACCAGCCAGAACTTGCCGATATAGCTGCGGAGGTCCTCCAGGATTTCCTGGCCCCAGTCGCTGCCGGTCAAGGCCACATGTTCCTCTATCAGGCTTCGCAGGTGATGCAGGTTCGCCTCCATGGTCTCCGGGGTGATGCGATTGATATCGATAAGCTCATGGTTGTATCGGTCAACGAACAAACGGTCCATATCCAAAACGTAGGCAAAACCACCCGTCATGCCGGCGCCAAAATTCACGCCGGTATCACCCAGCACCACCACCACACCGCCGGTCATGTACTCGCAACCGTGATCTCCCACGCCCTCGACCACTGCTACGGCGCCTGAATTTCGTACCGCGAAACGTTCGCCCGCTGTTCCGGCTGCGAACAGGCGGCCGCCGGTTGCACCATACAAGCAAGTGTTACCCATGATGGGCGTGGAGCTGGCGGGGAAAATGGAATCTTCATGGGGACGCAGCACCAGCTGACCACCCGCCATACCCTTGCCCACGTAGTCATTGGCGTCACCATCCAGGCTCATGTGCAGACCGCCCGCGTTGAAGGCGCCGAAACTCTGTCCGGCCGCTCCCTGGAGTGCAATTTCAATTGGGTGTTCAGCCATTCCGTAATCGCCGTGTGCGCGGGCAATCTCGCCGGATAACCTGGCACCTATGCTGCGATCACTGTTACGTATCTGATAGGAAAAACGTCCGCCGGTTTTTTCAAGGATCGCGGCTTTGCAATCATCCACCATGCGCTCGGCCAGCTCACCCCTGTCCCAGGGCGCATTACGTGGCTCGGTGCAAAAACAGGACTGCTCTTGCACCAGGCCGTCCCGGGAGAGAATCGGCCTCAGGTCCAGTCGTTGCTGCCTGGAAGTATTTCCCGGGGTAGGCGTCAGGAACTCGGTCTGGCCAATCAACTCCTCGACACTGCGAACACCCAGCGCCGCGAGTCGCTCCCGCACATCCCGTGCGACAAACAAAAAGTAGTTCATCACCATTTCCGGCAGGCCGGTGAAAAACTGGGTGCGCAGCACTTCATTCTGGGTAGCAACCCCTGTCGCACAATTATTGAGATGACAGATTCGAAGATACTTGCAGCCCATGGCCACCATGGGACCGGTGCCGAACCCGAAACTCTCGGCGCCGATAATCGCCGCCTTGATCACATCCAGCCCGGTCTTCAATCCACCGTCGGTCTGCAATCGAATCTTGTGCCTCAGGTCGTTGCGTCGCAGGGTCTGATGGGTTTCCGCCAGGCCCAGTTCCCAGGGACTGCCCGCGTACTTCACCGAGGTCAGGGGACTTGCGCCGGTTCCGCCGTCATAGCCAGAAATCGTTATCAGGTCCGCGTAGGCCTTGGTCACACCCGCAGCGATAGTGCCCACTCCCGGCTCGGCCACCAGCTTTACCGAAACCAGTGCCTGGGGGTTAACCTGCTTCAAATCGAAAATTAGTTGGGCCAGGTCCTCGATAGAATAAATGTCGTGATGGGGCGGCGGTGAGATCAAACCCACTCCCGGACTTGCATGACGCAATCGGGCAATCATCTCGTTCACCTTGTGACCGGGCAGCTGGCCTCCCTCACCCGGCTTGGCCCCTTGGGCAATTTTGATCTGCAGCACTTCTGCATTGACCAGGTACTCGGGAGTGACGCCGAAACGACCCGAGGCCACCTGTTTGATCTTGGAGGCTTTCTCTGTCCCGTAACGGGCCTTGTCCTCACCGCCTTCACCCGAATTGGAGCGCGCCCCGAGTCGGTTCATGGCGATGGCCAGGGCCTCGTGGGCCTCGGGCGACAGCGCCCCCAGGCTCATGCCGGCACTGTCAAAGCGGGCGATGATGGCCTCGATGGGCTCCACCTCTTCCAGCGGGACCGGCTCTCCGGCCGGGACCAGTTCCAGCAAATCCCTCAGGGTCGCGACGGGGCGTTCATCCACCAAGGCCGCAAAACGCTTGTAGTGATCGTAGTCACCGCTGCGAACCGCGGCCTGCAAGGCAACGACCACGTCCGGGTTATACGCGTGGTATTCGCCGCCGTGCATGTACTTGAACATCCCGCCATGTTCCACCGGCACTCGCGGATTCCAGGCTCGTGCCTTGAGTTCTCGAAAATCAGATTCCAGCTCGGCAAAGCCTGCACCCTGGATGCGACTCACGGTTCCGGCGAAACAACGCTTCACCACTTCTTCATGCAGTCCGACAATTTCAAACAGCTGGGCCGCCCGGTAACTGGCTATAGTGGCTATGCCCATCTTCGACATGATCTTGAACAGACCCTTGCGGACACCACGTCTGTAACTGCGACCCAGCTGCTTGGGCTCGCGACCACCCGCGCTGATCTGTCCGCTGCGCAGCATGTCATGCAGGGTGTGGTAGGCCAGGTAGGGATAGACCGCCGTGGCGCCGTAGCCAATCAGGCAGGCGAACTGGTGAGCGTCCCTGGCGGTGCCGGTTTCGACAATGATGTTGCAGTGAATCCGCAGGCCCAGTCCCACCAGGTGATGATGCACCGCGCCGGTGGCCATCAGCGCATGTACGGGCACGGCGTCTTCGCGCAGATACCTGTCGGACAACACCACCACCAGCTTGCCGGCTCTCACCGCGCCCTCGGCCTGCTCGCACACCCGGTCCAGCGCCTGGGGCAAATTCAGTTTCTCGTCTATGTTCAGGTCGATAAATTCATGGGTCACACCAAAGTCTTCCAGCGCCATCAACTCGCGAAACTTGCGCTGGGACAGTACCGGGGAATTCATGGTGACCTGTCTCGCATATTCAGGCCTGGGATCGAAAATATTGCACTCCCGGCCAATCTCCGTTTGCAGCGACATCACGATGCGTTCACGCAAGGAATCGATGGGCGGATTGGTTACCTGGGAAAACTGCTGCCGGAAGCTGTCATAGAGAGAACGCACCCGCAGGGAGAGCACCGGCATAGGCGTGTCATCGCCCATGGAGCCCACCGCCTCCACCTCCGATTCAGCGAGCACACGCAGCACCTGATCCCTTTCCTCGTCGGAGAAACCGAACTGCTTGTGGAAAACCGCCAGGGTCTCGGAATCCATCGGCTCGGCAGCGGTCGCAGTATCCAGCAATTGGGAACCCAGGTAGCGAACGCCGGCTTTCAGCCATTTTTTGTATGGGTGGCCGCGACGAAGCAGGTCGTTGATACGGTCATTGTTCAGAATCGCGCCCGTGCGTGTATCCACCGCCAGCATCTCGCCCGGACCCAGGCGCCCCTTGCTGACCACGTCTTCGGGCTGATAGTCATAGACGCCAATTTCCGAGGCAATGGTGATATGCCGATCACGGGTAATTACGTAGCGGGCTGGACGCAGGCCATTGCGATCCAGCACACAGGCTGCATAGCGCCCATCGGTGAACACCACCCCGGCAGGCCCGTCCCAGGCTTCCTGGTGAGCGGCGTAGTACTCATAAAACGCTCGCACATCCGGGTCCATGCCATCCACCGTCTGCCAGGCAGGCGGAATGAGAATGCGCATGGCCTGCAACATATCCATCCCACCGGCGACCATTACTTCCAGCATATTGTCCAGGCTGGAAGAATCCGAACCGGTGGTAGAAACGATGGGCTGCAAATCCGACAACTCAGGCAATACCTGGGACTTCAGCGTATGCCCACGGGCAATTGCCCAGCTTCGGTTGCCTCGAATGGTGTTGATCTCGCCGTTATGGGCAAGATAGCGAAACGGCTGGGCCAGTCGCCATTGTGGAAAAGTGTTGGTGGAAAAACGCTGATGGAAAAGACATACCGATGTCTCCATCCGCGGATCCTGCAAGTCAGGAAAAAAACCCTGGAGAAACTCCGGGGTCACCATGGCCTTGTAGCACACGGTGTCCGCCGACAGGCTGGCGACGAAAAATACCGGATCCACATCCAGCAACGCCTTTTCCGCCCGGCGACGCCCGACAAATAACTGGCGGTTGAACTCCTCGGCGTCCATCCCACCCGGGGCGTTCACAAATATCTGCTCTATCCGGGGCAGGGTCTCCAGGGCCTGTTCTCCGCAGACCGACCGATCCGTCGGCACCAGCCTCCAACCAGCCACCTTTAGTCCCTGGGCCTTCAAGGCGTCTGCGACAACCGTCTTGCTGGCTTCTGCCCGCCCGGGATCGTTATCGAGGAACACCAGTCCGGCGGAGTAACGCTTGGATAGCGTGATCCCGCTCTCGGCGGCAACCGCACGTAAAAATGAATCCGGTCTCTTGAAAAGCAGTCCGCAACCGTCCCCGGACTTTCCGTCAGCCGCCACCGCACCCCGGTGTGTGAGTCGCTTTAACGCCCGGATAGCAGTGTTTACCAGCCAATGGCTGGGCGCATCATCGATGTTCGCGATTAAGCCGAACCCGCAGCTATCGCGCTCGAATTCCTCACTGTAAAGACCCGGGTTTACTGTGGTCATCTCTTTCGCTGTCTCCTCCCTTTGACATTGGAATATCGCAACGCAACAACAGCACTTTATCCCTGTTGAACCGGGTAAAGTCAAATTCCGTAGCGCGGCCCGAATCCAGGTGGAATTTACGCTAATCCCTAACTTCCGCTGGTCTCCAGCTTGCCCGCAACAACTGAAATGGCGCGTCTTTTCCTTCCGCCACCAATTCCAGCCTCAACAGGTGGCGCCGGGCGCCCAGGCTCCACAGGGGATTGTTGTCACCGCGCTGGCCGGCCAGTGCCAGGGACAATTCAACCTCGCCACCCAGTTCGGTAAGTTGAGGAATATCAATGGTCTCCAAGTCCACGTGGACGGATCCGTAGCGCAGAAACATGCCCATGAGATAACGGCGCATTTCATCCCGACCCCGCCCCTGGGCGTCCTGGTAGTCCTCGGCGACCAGGTCCATGATTTCGCCGGTATCCCTGGCCTCGGCGGCAGCTACCGCCTTGGCAAGAAAGGCATCAAGCTTGGCCTGGGGCGACTCGGGACCAGCGCAGGCAGCCACGACCAGCAGGGCCACACACAAGCCCGACCGCAGTATCCCCTGGATCAATTCTTGTCGTCCTTTTTCTCGGCCCTGACGACCTTGCCGACCCACAAGCCACCGCGGGTCCAGGAGCCCCACGCCCACCGCAGCCATCGCACCAGGGCCAGGCTCAACCACAGCGCCCAGGCCAGCATGGCTGCCTTATAAACCAATAGCGGCAGGGATATCACCGAGACCGTCGGCATCGCCGACGAGGTCTGGTCCTGGAACCAGGCCAGGTTGTTCCCGTAAGAGGACCAGCCCCTAACCTGCATATCCGGCTGGCCCAGCAATGCATCCGGAATGGCCGCCACCAGGGAGCCAATGGCGATAAGTGTCAGGATCGCCACGCCGGTCTGCACCATGTCCGCATTATCAAGGCTCTTCAGGTCCTCACACCGCCCTCGCCACGCCACGACAAAGGCCCAGATGACAAACCAAACAAGGACTCCCCAGGACACCATGCTCAGGCCCAAGCCCAGGATCAGCCACTCATGGAAGGGGAAGGGCGCATGAGGCAGCCTGGCGACAATCAGCGCCGCCACCAGGAACACAAGCAATTGCGCCCAGTACAGCACCGCCGGTCCAAGACGCGGACCAAACGAAGCCAGCAACCAGCGGTCTCGAGGCATATTCACTTTCACATTCAGATTACTGGCAGCAACCCCGAGGTCGATCTCCGGACTCGACCAACTGGACCCAACGCTCCCCGGGTCATCCCAGGTAATCTCGGTGTTGTGGCTGCCCGGGGCAAGGGGTAGCGCCAACTCGCCATCTTGCAGGGAGACGGTTACCGCAACACCATCGGTTACCACAGATTTCAGTCGCGCCCCGTCGGACAATTGAAGGCGATGCTCGCCTCCGCGGCTGCTCCGCCAACTCAGGCTCAGCGCGTATTGAGACGCTCCCTGCCCGGGATTTATCGCCAGGCTGGCCTCATCGATGGCAAGCGTTGCCCCCGGAGCCGGTTCCGGTTGCACCGCCGACAGGTCCAACACCTCACCGGGCCTGGGGTAGTAATCCAGTTGCCACTCGTCCGAGCCACTGACAACCTGGGGTATCCCTGACACCAGGGGCCGCCACTGGGGTCCGACCACGATCCGCCAGGTTTCCACCCATGGCACGTCTTCGGAGGCGCGGAACGCCAGGCTGGCACCGGTCGACAGGGCGCCTGACCAGGCCAGTTCCTGCTGGTCGGGGGCCATATCCACAACGGCCGAGCCATTCTTGACTGGCTGATCCCGAGTCACTACCGCCTCTCCGGGCAATAGCGGAATCATGGTGTTAATGGCGCCTCGCCTGGGAGCCAACCTTGTCACGCTGGTAGCCACCGACCATTCAAGCCCCAGGGTGACCGTGCGGGTCACGCGCAGGAAGGGCGGATATTTTTCCGGAGCAAGCTCCGCCGCCAGGCCCTTATCCTGTTCACCCGCCTGCCCCTTGCGGATCAATTGCAGGGAGCCTGCGGTCAGGCGCTCGTCCTGGATACCCACGGCCTCCCAGCCCTCCAACTGCAGCGCCAACTGCCTGGGCGGCTGGGCAAAGCTCAACTCCACCAGGTCCCGCGGGGCCAACTCACCTTTCAACACCAGTTGGCTCACGCCCTCCGGCACCAACAGGTAACGCACGCCCTGGTTCAGCAAGGCAAATGACTGGCGCTCGCCATTCAATATCATCTGCCTCGGTAACCAGGCGACGCCGGCGTCCGGCAGCGCCAGCAAGGACGGCGCCTGGGCGTTTACCACCAGGGAAATTTCCAGCGCCCCCGGGGCAGCCTTGAGACGGGCCGATGGGTAGTCAACGCAGTCAGGATCACACTCAGGTGGCGCCAGCAAGCGCTGTCGCAACTCCTGCAACATCTCCGGCCCCGGGAATTCGGCCCGAGCCCCATCGGGAGAGCCCAGTGCTACCAGGCCCACCAGCAATATTGCCGCAGACCCACGCGCGCCACGCAACGACGCCGGCAGGCTTATCGATGGCAGGCACCTGCGCGCCAGCAGCCCGGTCAGGACCAGCATGCCCAGCAGCCCCGCTACCCGCCAAAGTCTTGTCACCCAGGGTGAGGCAATGATCAACGAGAAGCTGCGCTCCGGATTGACCGGTCCACTCCAGTTCAATTGGTACCGGTTCCAGCTCCACCCGGGGACTCCCGGACCGGTTTGCACCAGCAGCCCCGGCGCATAGCGAGACCCGGGAGGCTCCGCTGCCGGGGGCGCGTATTTCACTTCCCGGCTTGAAGCAACCGCCATCTCTTCGACCATTTCGGCGCTTTCATACATCTTGTCCACCTGCATCGCAGGACCTTGCCGGGAATAACCAACTGGCTCTGTCAGACCCTCTCGTTCCAACTGGGGATGCAGGGCCTTGATCGCCAGGTCTCCGGCAAACGGGAGCACCAGCAATACCAGGATGGCCAGGCCGGTCATCTGGTAACCCTTCGCAATGTTTCGCAACCTGCCCTCCGGGGCAGCACCGAAAATCGCAATGCCAATGACCAGGTTCAGTACCGCCCAGCTAATGGCGGGAGCCCACTGGTGCAGGAGCACCAACACCAAGATCGCCAGCAACCCGGCACCCTTGCCCATCAGCCTGAACAGGGCCACGCCCACCAGCAGGACCAGGAAGAAATCCATCAGGGTCCACTGGTTAACCCAGGCTCCCTGGGTCATTTCCGCCCCGGGGACCGCCAACAGGTGGTAACCCGGCGGCAACTGCAATTCTGTGGTCACTCGCTCGAAGGGCTGCGCCCAGCCAGTCACCGGCATATCCCTCGCGGAACCTTCAAATCTCGAGACCGCACTCAATTCCAGGCGAGCATTTCGGACCTCCACGCCGCGGGTGGCCTGATCCTCCCCAAGGGTAACCAGCAAATCACCCTGGCCGGTCGCCGCATGCTGCAATTCGAACGGCGCCTGCATATCCAGTCGCCAACCGGTGCGCATCTGCCCGAGCATCACATCCAGGGCAGTAAAGCCGTGTCCGGCAAAGTCCAGGTAGAGAGTCCGCTGCAGGCGAAGGCTGTTGCCAGACTGGCCCGAGTCTCCCCGGCTGCGTTCTTCCAGCGTCATCCGGCTCTCAGCATTCACCATGAAGCTGGCACCGCGACGCCATTCGGCGGGTACGCCGACTCTCTCCGCGTCCACCGGATCGCCACCCAGGAGGCGGCTTTCACGCAAGGTATTGTTCGGGACGAAGGTCCAGACTTCCTCGGCGGGAAAATTATCCCCGGTCGGCGGCAACATCATGTCCGTCGGATCCACCGTGGTGCGTGCCACGTACTGCAGCGTCCAGGTGCCCGGCCTGAGCTGAATGCGCAGCCGGCCATCTGCCTCGATGCGGGCAGGAAGCACCGAGTCCAGGCTCATCGGTACAAAGCCCGGGGGCAGGGCGGTACCCAGTACCTCTTCCCTGGCCTTGCCGCTGACCCGCAGGTTAATCCTGGTGGTAAGCAGCATGGGACTGCCGTCTTCGAACAATCGCATCACGGTCAGATCCGCGCTTTGCTCTTCCTGCCGGGCATCCTCCCGTTGACCCAGCCAGAGTCCCTCGCCATTGCGCTCGGGAAAGGCAATTGGCTTGCCATCCACGGTCAGGGCCACCATTGCTGTGGACTCGGGAAGGACCAGGCTCACCGGGCGCCGAACCCAGCTGAAGCTGCCAGACACAGCGTGAACACCGGCCTCAAGGTAAATGGCCGGATGTCCTGAATGAGACACCACCGGAACCGCCTTTCCGTTCACTCTCACCAACTGGGGCCAGGTCTTGTCATCCCCGGGCAGGACCACCCAGCCCGGCGCCAGTAATCGCCAGGACTGGCTGAAGCGCCCAGCGTCTGAATCAGCGCGCAGGTCCAGTTCTCCTGGCCAGGCACAGGCAAAGTCCGCCTGGCTTACCCGATTGGGACCAAGAGCAGGACAGCTTGTGTATTCCAGGTCGTGCAGCACCCAGGGAACCCATGGCTTTAGCTCATCGGGCACATGAACCTGGTCCGGCGCTGCCTCCGTCGGCACACTCAAAAACAGTGATAACAGAACTACTGAAGACCAATAGCGCAACATAATGTACTCCTCATCCTTCCTGGATGGAGCTTATGAAGAACGGTTACCCAGCCTGCTGAACAACACTATGCAGAATATGGATACCATCGCCCCGGGCACGATTTCATACAAGTCGAACAAACCACCACTGAGCTGCTTCCAGACAATCACTGTCAGGCCCCCGCTGATGATCCCAGCCAGGGCACCATTACGCGTCATGCCATCCCAATACAGGGACAACACGATTGCCGGACCAAAGGCGGCGCCGAAACCGGCCCAGGCATAAGCCACCAGGTCCAGGACCTTGCTGTCCGGATCCCTGGCAAGGTAGAACGCCACCAGGGAAATGCCCACCACTGCCAGGCGTCCGACCCAGAGCAACTCACCCTGGCCCGCATTGGGGCGCCACAGTCCCTTGTAGAAGTCCTCGGACACGGCGGACGATGCCACCAGCAGTTGTGAGTCGGCGGTGCTCATTACCGCGGCCAGGATGCCCGCAAGACAGATTCCCGCCACCACCGGATGAAACAGCAGGCGGGCCAACACCATGAACACTGTTTCACTGGCCGCGCCTTGTAGCGGTTCGCTCACCAGGCCGATACCGACCAGTCCCACCAGGGTGGCAGCCACCAGGGCGACGCACACCCAGACCATGGCGATCAGGCGCGCCGCGCCAATGTCCCGTGGCTTCCGAATAGCCATGAAACGGGCAAGAATATGGGGCTGTCCGCAATAGCCCAGCCCCCAGCCCAGCAAGGAAACAATAGCGATCCAGCCCAGTGGCGAACCGCTTACCGTGGTGAACGGGTCCAGCAGATTCGGATTGCTGCCCTGGAGACTGATGCCCAGGCCTGACAGGCCCCCGACACTGTGAAGACCCATCGCAGTGACCGCTAACAAGGCCAGGAACATCAGTGAGCCCTGCAAGAAATCGGTCCAACTGACTGCGAGAAATCCACCAAAAAAGGTATACAACACCACCGTGGCGCCACCGGCGGTCACCGCCCACAGGTAGGGAAGACCAAACACGCTTTCGAATAACTTGCCGCCCGCCACCAGACCGGAACTGGTGTAGAACGTAAAAAACACCAGGATGAAAATTCCCGAGACCAGT
>Ga0224507_10000595_pt1 | contig 14129 bp, 13 predicted proteins | sample SF_Jan12_sed_USG_3_FD_170159 | JGI IMG/M metagenome (GOLD analysis project Ga0224507, IMG submission 170159) | Sediment microbial communities from San Francisco Bay, California, United States - SF_Jan12_sed_USGS_13 | ecosystem: Environmental > Aquatic > Marine > Sediment | place: USA... | reverse complement strand
TTTTCTCCATTTCGTTCCTGATATCCTCCGATTTTTTCATCAGGTCGTCGACGAATTGTTTTCCTTCCTCCGAAGTCATTTTACCTTTTTCGATAAGCTCCTTTTTTAATTCCTCAAGTTTCTCCTTGGTAATAAAAGCAGCTCCTGCACCAATGTAAAATATATCGCGAAGTAATTCTTTCATAACAGCCTCCTTGGTAATTATTTAATTCAATTCTCGTTATTTTTTATCAATATCCCTGTGAAAAACAGTAAGCTCATAGGCACTGGAATTCAATATACTTCTGAGATATTCCACCACAGCAACTGAACGATGTCTCCCTCCTGTACAGCCAACAGCAACCTGCATAGAATGGCGCCCGGTTTTGAAATGTTTATCGATATAAGCCAGCAGTAACGGTTCAAAAAGTTTAAAAAAATCTTGTGCTACACCGTTATCCAGCACATATTCAGATATGCGGGTTTCGAGCCCGGTGCCCTCTTTGAGCTCCGGGATATAATAGGGGTTTGGCAGGAAACGCATGTCCAGAACTGTGTCTGCATCAGCTGAACCATGCTTATATCCGAACGAAAAAAGTTTGATTTGCATTGCTTTTTTCCGGAGATCCGGTTTTTTAATATCTCAATTAACTTTACTTTTAATCTTACCATACTTTCTGTCATCATATGGCACATTTAATACATACACCAGTCAAGATGGCATTACAAAATGTTAAACGGGATAAATGTTCCTGCAGCAGACCGGGAATTGATTTTCTTTTTTTAAAAACGGCTTGAGGCTGATTTAAAAACACTTTACAATAAAGAAGAGAGGAATTTAATTGAAACATTAAATTCCTTTCACACCAACCCTAACCCGATAACATCCAAACAAAGCAACCGGCTATTGAAAAAACCTGTGCAATTCAGGTTTTATTACATTTACCAAGGAGAAAATCATATGAAACAGCTCGTTGTATTTTCGTCACAGGGAGGCAATACAAAAAAACTGGCAGAATCGGCATTTTCAAGATTATCAGGTGACAAGGACATCAAACCTGTTGCGCAAGCCCCTGACCCGACCGGTTATGATGCTGTCATTGTCGGCTTCTGGTTTCAGGGAGGACTACCGGATCCTGCCAGCCAGGAATATCTGAAAAAATGCAAAAAAACACAAAAACTTTTTATCCTTGCCACCCACGGAGCAGCAAAAGATTCCGATTATGTTAAGATAGGCCTGAACAAGGCGCGGGACCTTGCCGCTGGAGCCAATATTGTCGGCACTTTCAGCTGCCAGGGCGAGGTGCCCGAAAATATCCTGGAATCAGCAGCAAATAAGGATCCGCAGCCCCCCTGGCTGAAGGATGCTGAGTCGGCTAAGGGACATCCAGACAATGAAGATCTGTACAATCTGAGTGTGGCTCTGGAAAAAGCCGGACTGGTTGACAGCCCGAAACCCACTGACGAAAAGCGCATGTTTTCCTGATGTCTGCAGAACAGTAAATTTTCTCAGACGGCAAACCGCCCTGTTGATCAGAATTCAAAGGGCGGTTTTTTTTCTTTTCTGCGTATCCAGTTCAGCAGCCTTATCACCGCTGATCGCCGTATCAGATAATCAACAATCCTGTGCTTTCCCGGGAAATCCATGAACGAGATACCGATCAGAATGGTTATAATTCCCTGACCGGGAAGGACAAGCATGGCCATGCCGGCGAGGAAAAAAAGGGTCCCGACAAAGTTCCTGGTAACGAATATAATGTTTGCCAGTACCGGATGCCTCTTATGCCGTTGTTCAACCATTATGCGGTGGAGAATGAAATAATTGACCGGCAGTCTGCCAATTATCCAGGGAATCGCTATCAGACTGCCGATAAAGGTCAGGACCGAAAGGATACCAAGTAGTTCAATAATGAGAGAATAATGCCTCAGAAATTCCACGGGAATATCACTCTTTGGGCATATTCTTCAGCAGCCATAGGCGCCACATTTCACGATTGCCCCTGTGCAGAACCCTTATCCCTTTTGAGGGCAATGCAGCCAGCAGCTCCGCTTCCATGCCGGCAATAAAACCGGATATCAGATGCATTTTTGCCTGCCAGAACCTTGCGTTTGCAAACAGGTTGAGCAACAATCCTTTGTACAGATTCGCTATAACCAGATCATATTTTTCCAGGTCAGGCAGTTCCGTCATAAGATCAATCTGCTCGACCCGTATCTGAGGGGTGCATCCGTTCAGGCGCACATTTTTTTCCGCCACCTCACAGGCCATCGGATTGTTATCGACAGCGGTGACTTGTTTTACTCCAAGTTTAGCAGCAGCGATTGCCAGAAGCCCTGTTCCTGTGCCGAGATCCAGGACAGACTCAATTCGTTCACCGGACTCAAGGAGGACAAGCTCAAGTGTTTCAAGGCAAAGACGGGTGGTGGCATGAAACCCGCTGCCAAAAATCACACTGGGATCAAGAATAATCAGCTTATATGCATCATTATCACTGCCGCCTAATTCCCAGACCGGGCAAACGGAGAGGGTTTTGGTGTTAAACGGGCCGATGACGGTCCCTGCTTCCCAGTCCCGGTAATCCAGATCCGCCTGGTAGATGATTTCCGCTCCTGTTGACCTGCAGACAGTCTGTATCAGTGCATCTTTAGCCCTGTGGAAGAAGAGTATCGCCTTGTCGTCTTCTATCCAGGTTCCGATATAATCAGGATCAGTGATTAACGGGAGATCCCGCCGATCAAAATAATAGACATACAGACGGTCATACCTGGTAAAAGGCGGTCGAAGCATGTTGTACGAATGAAATCAGTTTCTGATTATTCAAAAGGCAGTTTTCTGACAGGAACGAGAATATCATCCAGACTGCGTTTGGGTACATGATGAACCCCCTCTTTATCTCTCCAGTAGCGGATGTCACCGTTTGCCTTGACCTTTTCCAGAACGACCTTTTCTGCCGGATAACCAAGGGCCACAACCAACATGACTTTATAGTTGACGTCGAGATAAAGGATCTTATTTATGTCCCTTGAAAAAGAGGCTATCCGGCAGCCATAGATTCCCTTTTCCGCCGCACCCAGGAGGAGATTCTGGGATGCAATACCCAGATCAAAATAGGCCTCACGCTCAGGTCCCTTGCAGAGTTTCCTGTCAAGGAGGCAAATGATATAAGCCACCGGTCTTTCCCCCTGGTCAGGACCGGGCCAGTCTTTGAGGTATCCGGCCCATTTAAGGAGATTGAAAATACGCGTACACAGCTTTAATTCCGTTATAATCATATATTTCAGCGACTGGCCGTTACGGGCCGAGCCGCCAAGCCGAGCCAGATCTATCAGTTCGCGGAGTTCTTCCTCTTGTATCCCTTCATTTTCCCTGTAACGCCTGACAGATCTCGTCTTTTCAATTAATTGACGAATCATTTCTCCCGATCTCCTTTTCTTTAGCCGGTAAAGCGAAAGAGGGTTGCACCAGAATATTTACCTGTGGCCCTGATTTACCGGTTTTCGACTGTATATGAACTTTCTCCGGTGCAACCGCTAATTGTTTGACAAAATAATCATAAAGCACTTCTGTTCTCTTTTTTGCAAGCGTAAGAAGCATATCCGGTTCAACCCGAACCTCCCGGTAAGGAAGGGGCTGCAGATCCTGTAAAAGCTCGACCGGGCTGATTTTTTCTTCAACCACCTGTTTTGGGTCTTTTTCCAGTTCAGCAAGTCTGGCTTTTTCATGTTCCACTATCTTCCGCTTTTCTTCAGTCCGTCTTCTGTTTTCCGCCTCACGTTGTGCATCCTCCTCATGCTGAAGGATACTTTTTAATGCCTCTGTGTCCTGTTGCTGATCAAAATTACCAAAAAGTTCAAGGCGCAGAAAAGGTCTCTTTTTAAAAAGTATTACATAATCTGAAAGGTCTCTTGATGAAGCGAATGAGAAGGTTCCGGGAACAAATTCAACCCTGTCCGGCAAATTCAACTCAGGCAAAAGTTTTTTCAAAACGAGTTGTTCTGAAAGATCTGCTCTGACCGCATCATGTTTTATTCCCCTGGCAAACAGGTCAAACAAAAACAGGTGATCGGTATTTTTCTGATATGATTCCTCACTGGAGAAACGAAGAGACCCGTTCTCATCCGTATAGAGCGCAATTATCTTGAAATAAGCTGAATCCGGGTCAGGAACAATATCATAAAGTTGAATACGGCTGGCGACGTTGTACCCTGCAGCCGACCTCCGCATTTCCTGCTGCCAGGACCCTTTCGCATTCTTCACATCCACTCCGATGTTTCCGGCGAGAAGGGACTGGAAAGGACCAAGCGGAACATCAATGACGTCCAGCTTATAGTTGTTGATTTCGCGCATCCCGGTCATGCCGCTAACCGAAAAACTGCCTTGCTCATCAACGGTGCCCTGCACTAAAAAATCCATCGTATCTGAACCGATAGACGATATTGCGCCGGACAGGTCCGATAATTTTGGCTGGTAGCCTTGCGATACGACAGGTTCAGCCAGAGCAAACGTCCCCTTGTCAAACCGGATCGTTTGTATGGTCGACGAATTTTGCGCATTTTTTTCTTTTACCGGTCTGAAAAACAAGGTGACCGGTTTGGCAGCATGACTGAGCCCGAAGGTGACAGAAAATTGGCTGATTTGTATTTCATCACAGTGGAAAGTAAAGGGTTCAAACTTCAGCTTGAGTGTCTCCGATACCCCCTCTTTCCATTCCAACGAAGGCTCCTTTTCCTGACCCGCCCGCAGATTTTCCACACTGACTTTTCCGGTGAACTCTTTTTCCGGGATTTTATACGTCCCTTCAACGTTTATTTTTCCGTCTCTTATTTCAGGTATGAACCACGGAAAAAAATAATCCTTAAAAAACAGCAACTGGACATCGTTCAATGTTGTCAGAAATTGCCCCTTGCCAGACACAAGTGAGTAACTCCCGTTCAGCGACAACGTTCCCTTTCGGCCGATGACGGCTGATGCCTTGAGGTTGTTGCTTTTGTGGTCGTCACCCTGGAGATTGACCGCCTGCAGTGAAACATCGTTAAATTCAACATATACAGGTTTATCCTGCTCAAAGGGATTGATAAAGTGCCGATGAAGCTGCGAATCAAGAATTGTCAGATTTTGCGCCCATAGAGCCCAATGTCCATCATTTGACTTGTTTTTCGCAAACTCCGCCAGGCTGATTCTGTCAGCATCTATACTGCTTTTCACCAATGAAACATTTTCACACGAAAATTCCTTCACGGAAACATCAACCTGCATATTCTGACAGGTCATTTCATTGCCGGAAAGAACAACTTCTTTATCGCGGCGTAAAATGTAATTACTGATGGTTAAAGAACCGTTTCGCAATTGAAACGGTACATCGTTGGAGTCATTGCTGTCATTTGACCCTATCGCATAACTATACAGACCTTCCAAGTCTGCCTGTCCTTTGGCAAACTGAGTTCCTTCCGGCAGAAAAACTGAATATTTACTCAGATCAATATTATTTACAGATAACTGACCCTCAAATTTTGCCGATGCCTGAAATTTGCCCTCAGTCTTTAATTCCGTAGTGCCTGCGGCTGTTTTTTCCGAACTGCTGATCCAAAAGGCGGCGGGCGGCGGCATCACTTTTTCATTTTCACGGGCAGACTGGTTAAAAAATCCTGTCAGCCGTAATTGCCCTTTTTCCCAGGTGTACCGGGGTGACTTTTGTTTGCCGCGGAATACACTCAACTTCCCGTCGTTGAGAGAGAAATTCTCGATTCTGATACCATGGGGGTATTTATCCAACCCCTTAATGAAATTTTTTAATTCACTAACAGTCAATCCGGGCTGATATTGATCCGTTTGATTATTCAGGCTTATCGTGAACTCGGGTTTATTAAACTCCGCTTTTTTTAAAATATACTGGTTTTCGGAAGGCACAGCCTGAACAGCAATCAAAACCTCAGGTACTTTCAGGAGCGTCTGGCTGTTCTTATTTGCAAATCGAAGAGCTTTGATTGCCGCATTCCACTGTATGGTTACTTTCCTTGCCCCGCCATTTAATTCGGGAATAACAAAATCCACATTGATATCAGCCTGCCCTTCAGCGAGATGAAACGGGTTCTGCTGCAGAGCCGGAAGATAATCCAGATAATTTTTTAAAACGATTTCTGAAAACTTGAGGTTAAACCTCGTTTCCATCTCACCCTGCATATTTTTTTGCCGCCTACCGTCTATCTGCACAGGACTTTCATTGATAACAGCATTCAGCCGGGGTGTTGCATCTTCATTACCTTTTGCTTCTTCAGCTGCGGGAAAATAAAAGCGGATTTGCTCAATCCGATGCTGTTTTTTTGCAAGACTGTCGTCGATTATTACTCTTCCATCCGTCAGCAGCACACCATCAAGTACAAGCCATGCTGGCCAGAAGACCTGGCCGCTTCTTCCCTTGATCAGAGAAAAAAAATTCGCCGCATCGGCAATATTAAAAGATCCAAGCCGAAGCCGAACAAGGTTCAGTGCAACTCCGTTAATTTTGACTTCGTGGCAAATAAGATGCCGGTTAAAAAGACCGAGAAAGTCAATGCGGCAATAAAAATCGGAACACTCCAGCAGGTTTTGCTTGTTCATGTCTCCATAAACCGGGCCAACAGCAACGGTTTTCAGAAAAACACGCAAGGTGAAAGGTGAAAAAACGACACGGTTGACGGTAACAGGTCGTCCCAGTGATTCAGACAGGTTCTTGGACAACGGTCCTTTAACCAGAGATGGAACAAGGAAATAACTGCCCACGCCATAAAGCAGCACAAGAAAAAGAGGAACGGCGACCCACAATAATGCTCTGCCAGGCTTAAAAGGCAATTGCATTCTATACTTTTCACGGGTAGCAGCGTGTTGGAATACAGTATCCTCCTGTTGCGGATCGGGAGGTCTGATTTCCTCAATTCTATTATGTGGTGCAACATCACTTTCGTCCCGTGATGTTTTATCGGCATCAGGTTTTATCCTGATTTCGCCAAACCTATCAGATGACATAACAACTTTTGGGAAACATTTTTCTTTTAGCTCAAGAAACGGGTAGAGGTGTATAATATACCGGAAAATTCATATAAAAGATAACGACAATACCGGAAAGTGTTTTTTTATCCTAAAATTTTAATTTTACTGTTCAATTTCCTATTAACATGCTAAATTTAATCAATAATAACAGCAAAAAAAAATAATTGGTAAATACTCAACCCGCTAGACATGCTTAATTTCCTCAGTGCGCTAAGATGGCAGGACATAGTCGATATAGTGGTTGTTTCAATCATAATATATCGAATTATCCTGCTCATTCGCGGCACCAGGGCAATGCAGATGGTTGCAGGCATAGTTGTTATTATCGTTTTTTATTTCATTTCCCGTCAATTTGATTTTCTCACACTCCACTGGCTGCTGCGCACCTTTTTAAACTCCATCTTTCTGATTATTATCATTGTCTTTCAGGCAGACATCCGGCGGGTTTTAACGCAGGTCGGCAAAACTCCTTTTCATAAACAGTATGACATGGTTGCCCAGGAATTAAATGAAGTGATCAAGGCATCCTTCCATATGGCCAGGCGCCGTATCGGCGCACTCATTGTTCTTGAGCGGGAAACAGGACTCAGGGACTACATTGAATCCGGGCATTCCATTGACGCCAAACTGTCCCGTGAACTTCTTATCTCCATATTTCTGCCATCATCTCCCATTCATGACGGCGGAGTTGTTATTCACAATGGAAGAATTCATTCAGCCGGCTGCCTGCTGCCGCTGTCACAGAATGCAAACATTGCCAAACGATATGGTACTAGACACCGGGCAGGTCTCGGGTTGTCCGAAGAGACCGATGCGGTTATCATCGTAGTTTCAGAGGAATCGCAGGAAGTCTCACTGGCACAAAACGGCAAGATTACGATTGCCCGTGATGAGGAAGCCCTTGCCAGTATTCTGCACAAAATCTTTATCACACAGGACATACCGGGTTATTCGTGGAGGAGCTGGCTCGGCAAGGCACAGAGTTCATGAAAAATATTTCAGAGTTTAAATTTACCCAGAAAAACTGGCTGCTTAAAGCGATATCACTCTGCCTGGCAATTATGCTCTGGTACTTCGTTGTTGGCGAGGATCAGGTTGATATCACAATCCAGGTACCCATTGAAGTCATTAACCTGCCAAGTTCCCTCACAATTTCCAACCAGTACAAAAAAAATATCGAAGTTACCGTCCGCGGCCCCAGGAGTATGGTTCAGGATCTGAAAAACAGGAATATTTCTCGCCCAGTAGACCTGTCGGATGTTAAGCCGGGAACCATCGTCGTCAAAAACGATGAAAATTCGATTCCGTTTCCCAAGGGAATAGTTGTACTGCGACTGCAGCCGGCAAACATAACCCTCCTGCTAGATCAGCTGATGCAGAAAACCTTTCCCATCGAACCGATCACAGAGGGAGAACTGGCTAAAGGCTATGTGTTGGAAAAATTATATCTTGATCCTGATCAGCTGGTTATTTCCGGTCCGAAAAACATAATTGACAAGGACCTTTCCTTAAAGACATATGTAATAAACCTTGACGGGCTTGATCGTTCCACAACACTCCAGGTGCACCTGAATCTGGATCAGAATTTTCTGGATCTGATTGGGGAAACTGTTGTAACGGCAGTACTGGACGTCAAAGAAAAGCTCGCCGAACGAACTGTGCAAAATATCCCGGTTAATGTCAGGGAATCAACTGTGCCGGTGACAGTTCAGCCGAATTCGATTACAGTACAGGCCAAGATCCCTGAAAACCTGATAAAGGACACTCCTGAACTGGCCATGCTCTTTCGCGCATCCGTATCGGCCAAGGACATAAAAACTCCGAGTACTATTCAGGTAACTGTCAGCGGAGTCAATGTTCCCGGCCATGATCCGGTTCATATTATATCCATGGACCCGAAAGAGGTTTTGATAGCACCTGTCGAAGATAATCCATAATGAAAGAAGGATGACCCGGTAAATTGGTTGAAATTCCTTCCTTCTCAAAAGACTACCCTTTCATATACTAAACATTCACCATGACTGATACAACTCGTAAACTCTTTGGTACTGATGGTGTTCGCGGGGTCGCCAACATTCATCCGATGACCACTGAAATAGCAATGCAGATCGGCCGCGCCATAGCTTTCCTGGTAAAAAACAAAAACAAAGGACACCATATTGTCATCGGCAAGGACACCAGGCTGTCCGGCTATATGATTGAGAATGCCCTGGCAGCAGGTATATGTTCAATGGGGGTCAACGTCCAGTTGCTCGGCCCCATGCCGACACCGGGCATAGCATTCATAACCACTTCCATGCGTGCTGACGCAGGGGTGGTTATCTCAGCCTCCCACAACCCTTTCCAGGATAACGGCATAAAAATATTTTCCAGAAATGGTTTTAAACTGCCTGATGCCAAAGAGGCTGAGATAGAAGAACTGATTTTCTCTCAGAAAATGGAAGCCCTGAGACCTGTTGCCGATGAAGTGGGCAAAGCTTCACGCATCGATGATTCCAAGGGCCGTTACATTGTTTTTCTTAAAAATACTTTCCCAAGGAAGTACACGCTGGATGATTTTCACATCGTTCTTGACTGTGCTCACGGTGCAACATACAAAATAGCCCCGCATGTTTTTACCGAACTGGGGGCGAAAGTGACGGCAATTGGTGTTAATCCTGACGGCAAAAACATCAACCGCAACTGCGGTGCGCTTCATCCTGAGGTTATTGCTGAAAAAGTGAAGCAGGTTGGCGCTGATATAGGTCTTGCTCTTGACGGTGACGGCGACCGTCTCATTGTGTGTGACGAAAAGGGCCGGGTCGTCGATGGTGACCATATTATGGCCATCTGCGCCAAGGATCTTCTCAAAAGCCGCCGATTGCGCAAAAAAACCCTCGTTACAACTGTGATGAGCAACATGGGGTTGGAAGAAGCCATGAAAAAGATGGGAGGACAGATGATCCGGACACAGGTTGGTGACCGGTACGTTGTCGAGACAATGCGCAGCAAAGGATACAGTTTCGGCGGTGAACAGTCCGGACATCTTGTATTTCTTGATCACAATACAACAGGCGACGGCATTCTCGCTTCCCTGCAGCTTTTGTCGGTCATGATCAAAAAAAGAAAACCCCTTTCCGAGCTGGCAAAAATAATGTCAACCTACCCCCAGGTTCTGGAGAATGTCCGTATGTCTGCCATGATTTCCCCTGACCGGATTCAGGGCTTTCCCCAAGCTCTGGCCGATGCTGAAAACAGGCTTGGAGATCGCGGCAGGATTCTGGTCCGCCCTTCCGGAACGGAACCGGTTATACGAATTATGGTCGAAGGGGAAGATGAGCAGGAAATTTCAACACTTGCGCTTGAACTCAGTGATGTTATACGGCATGCGGACAGGTGCTGATAAATCAGACGCATGCTGCCGCAACATCCCTTTACCCTCCTGTTCTTATACAACAAAGCGAATTCTGCTCTACTCCCCTGCGACCAAAATTTTTCAAAATGACTCGCTTTGTCATTATTCTCTGCTCCAGGCCCTGGAAATTGTAAAACACTTCTCATTTAAATTGATTTTTCCGATAGCATTGTTCGGAAAAATCAATAATACCTGTTGGACGAACCTTTCCCGTTCAGTTATTTTTATCAACTATCACACTGCCGTAAAAATGGCATATCAATCCCATTGATCAAAAGGAGGTTAGGTTCATGAGGTATACCTGTCGGGTCGTTTTGTTTCTTTTCACTTGTTTGCTTGGGTCCAGTGGTCACCTGGTGGCTGGTGAATATGATGGTATTGGGCACGTAGAATTAAAAAAGATGATTGACCAGGATTTACGGGAATTTGTCCTCGTCGATGCCAGAAACCCGGAGGAATATAAGGAGGCGCACATACCCGGCGCCATAAATATTCCGGAAAAGGAATTTTCACGCTTCACAGGTCTCCTCCCGTCGAACAAAAACTCGATGTTGATATTTTACTGCAACGGCGTGAAATGCGGCAAAAGTAACAAATCGGCAAAAAAGGCGCTGGAGCTTGGTTATGCGAAAATCCTGGTCTATGCCGAAGGAATGCCCGTCTGGGAAGAAATGGGATATTCTTTTTATAAGGGGACTGGTTATGAAAAACGCATTGAAACAACCAAATTGTCCCCGCAGGAACTGAATATACTGATGAAAACAGGGAACGAAAACATTCAAGTAGTAGATGTCCGCGATAAAGAAGAATTTACGGAAGGCCATATTCCAGGCTCCGTCAACCTTCCGCTGGGTGAGTTTGCCCTGGGCTCTGATATGCTTGACAAGAAGAAGAGCATAATTGTGTACTGCAACTCCGGCGGCCGCAGTTACGGTGCATATCGAAAACTTATGCGCCTGGGGTACAAAAACATTTACCAGGCAATTTTTGCGGACTGGAAAGAACAGGGCCTGCCCGTCAGTCTATAAAATACATTATCAGGAATCATCGTATGATACAGTCAGCCGGCCGATAATAAAATATCGGCCGGCTGACTGATGACTCTTCAGCAATTCTCTCAGGATTAAATTGTAGTCCCTTGCCATACATATCATTCTTTCCTATATTTGAGGAATAAATAGAGTGAGGTCTTTTCCATGCTTCTCAAACTCCTGTTAACCATGCTCCTCTCTTTTTCTCTCGCTGCATCAGGTTACGCGAGAGAAACCCTTTATACCTGGAAAGACTCAGGAGGTACGCTGCATATTACCGACCAGGCGCCACCGGATGATGCGGAGATACTGGAAATAAGTCCGGGGGGACATGAACAATTCCAGGATGTAAACAAACAACGTCAACCATCAGCCGGAAAAACCCCCAAACTGAACGGTAAAAGAAGAGATGCATTGCGTAAAGAGGCAGCCAGTCTGAGAGAGGAAGAGACTGCAGCACGTAAACTGGCAACGGAATTAACTTTTGAAGCGCAGGAATTACGAAGCCGCAGTGCTATCAAAAAAGTAAAAAAGAAATACCGCAGGCGAGCCCGGGAACTGGAACAGGAAGCCGAGCAGGCCCTAGAAAAAGCTGAAACAGCAGCAAGGAAGGCAGAAAAAATTGAAAAAATTTTACACTAGCATATACGTTACGGTAAAAGGCAGTTTTATGCTTTCAGGGTATCTTCAGATTATTTCTGAATAACGAATATTATCCTTCTGTTTTTTGTCATTATTCCCGCCCGATACTACACTTAGGATCAGTAAAGTCTTCCCCCGGTACTGGACATAGTCAGGTTGCCGTCCTTCACTCCTTTCAAGGCAATGAGTCCCTGGGCCAACTCCTGCACTTCGGAGGCTTTACCCTTGGCAATAGTGACCTCCAGACAATTATCATGATCCATATGGACATGGGTGGATGAGGTAATAATATGATAAAATCGATGCTGCAGTTCAGTAACCCTCTCCTGCAACTGCGGCCGGTGGTGGTCATACACAAGGGTAATGACACCGACTACCTGGCTGTTGCTCTCCCATTCTTCTTTGACGAGGCTTTTGCGGATAAGATCCCGGACTGCTTCGGAACGGTTACTGTATCGATGCTGCCGGATGTACTCATCAAACTTTGCCAGCAGATACTCTTCAAGTGAAACGGAAAATCGTTTTAACATGTTCCTCCGGTTATTTATCTAGTTCTTCAATCAGGCTCAGAAGTTCTTCTGATTCCTGTTTAAGGGGTTGGGGGACAGCAGGGTCTCGCTGAACCATGACAAAATAATCCCGGGCAAGTTTCAGTTTCGCTTCATACATATAATACTTTCCGAGATAATAGTTGCTCTCGCCCGTATCCCCCTTTCCGGACTTGATCCTGCCAAGTTCAAAATAAACCTGAGAGTATTCGGGCAGCATCTTCATAACTTTGCTGTACAGACTTTCGGCAGCATTGGTTTGTCCTTTTTTTTCATAGGCTTTAGCCAGATAAAAAGCAGCATACATGTCATCAGAATCCTTCTGGTAAGCCTGCTCCAGGATTTCAAATCCTTTCTCGTTGTCACCTGAATCGATGTATATGATACCCGCATCAACATCAAGAAGATTGCGGTTGGGAAAATATTTTTTTACCTCTGCAAGTTTATCGAGGGCCTGGGAAAAATTGAGTTCCCTGGCTTCCAGCAGTGCAAGACCATAGGTTGCCATAGCTTTTTCTTCAGGGTTCTGACTGGACGCCAGAGAGTTGGCGAAATAGGCCCTTGCCTTTTGGGGGTCCTTGACGCTGATCAATATCCTGTATTTTGTCCTGAGAAAATTGAAATTATCCGTTTCAACATATTCCCGCTTGTTATTCCTGTCCCGTTCATAATCAAGCAGTGATTGAACATATTGCAAACGGGCCTCGGGGTTGGGATGAGTAAGAAGGTACTGGGGAATCTGACCCGACCGGTAGCGGGTTATGCGGCGCATAGTACCGAGCATGCCTTCCATTGCTTTGGGGTCCCTGTGCAGAGCATTCAGCCAGTCATAGGAAAGTCTGTCCGCCTCTTCTTCATCAATCCTGCTGAAATGCAGTTCAGCCGACTGTCCTGCCGCCTGAAAACCTGTGAAAAGTCCGGTTGCCAGCGACGGGTCGCCCAGAGCAAGGCTTGCCAGGGCGAGGGCCATTGAAATGGCCCCGACTTTGCCTGCCTTGGAGGAACGGGAAGAAATATGACGGCTGACGACATGGCCGATTTCGTGGGCCATTACGCTGAGAAGCTCATCTTCGGTTTTCATTGTCTCTATCAGCCCGGTAAAAAAGAAAATCAGACCTGATGGCGCGGCAAAGGCATTGAAATCGTCACTGGGAACAACAAAGAAATGATAGTCAAAATACTGCGGTCCGGCCTGTTCCAATACCTCATGTCCCAGCCTGTTGATATACTGAGAAATATCAGGGTCATCCAGCAGGCTGAACTGGGTTCTGATAGTATAGAGCAGTTTCTTCCCTATTTCGCGCTCTTCTCCGATAGTCAACGCGACCGCAGGCCGGACGGCAATCAGAATGCACAGAACAAGAGTAAAAGCTATACAAGAGATTTTATTTCGCCGGATCATGTCGAACCTGATAATATGAACTCATTCCCATAATAATACTAACTGATTAACAAGCAGGCAAGGTGCAAGTCAAAATTGCTTCAGGCTTTTCGCTCACATTCTTGTA
>Ga0224507_10000594_pt1 | contig 14132 bp, 11 predicted proteins | sample SF_Jan12_sed_USG_3_FD_170159 | JGI IMG/M metagenome (GOLD analysis project Ga0224507, IMG submission 170159) | Sediment microbial communities from San Francisco Bay, California, United States - SF_Jan12_sed_USGS_13 | ecosystem: Environmental > Aquatic > Marine > Sediment | place: USA... | reverse complement strand
AGGTAATTTTGGATATTGTCTATAATCATACTTCGGAGGGAGGTTATGATGGGCATACTGCTTCTTTTAGGGGGATAGATAACCCTATATACTATTTGCTTGATCCTCTGAGTAAAGCCTATCTGAATTATTCAGGATGCGGAAATACATGTAATTGTAATCATCCTATTATGCGAACTTTGATCATGGATGCTCTGCGTTGGTGGGTGGTGGAAATGCATGTGGATGGATTTCGCTTTGACCTAGCCTCTATTCTTGGAAGGGATCAGAATGGAGATGTTTTGTCTAATCCCCCGGTGGTAGAGCAAATAGCCGAGGATCCGATACTCTCGAACTCTAAGATAATCGCCGAGGCTTGGGACGCTGCTGGACTCTATCAGGTGGGGAGTTTCTCTTCCCATAGGAGATGGGCTGAGTGGAACGGCAGGTTTCGTGATGATATCCGATCCTTTATCGGCGGTGATCATGGGACAACCGCATCCTTAGCGACCAGGATAGCAGGAAGTTCCGATCTCTATCAGCATAACGATCGTTTACCGTGTAATTCCATTAATTTCATAACAAGTCATGATGGATTTACCCTTTGGGATTTAGTGAGCTATAATCGCAAATACAACTTGGAAAACGGGGAAAATAATCGTGATGGTGATAATCATAATCTTAGTTGGAATAGTGGGGTGGAGGGGGAGACCGATGATGAGGAAATATTAGCTTTACGTAATCGTAGAATACGCACCATGGCGGTTATTTTGTTTCTTTCTCAAGGGGTGCCTATGTTATGTGCCGGGGATGAATTCGGCCGTACTCAGTTGGGGAATAATAATGCCTATTGCCAAGATAACGAGATTAGTTGGCTTGATTGGAGATTATTGGATAAAAATAAAGAATTGTTTTTGTTTTTTAAGTATTTAATCAAGTTACGGAAGGATCATCAGGTCTTTCGACGAGATGATTTCTTCGTGTTGCGAAACCCAGAGGAGGAACCCCTCCATCTTCACGAAATTATATGGCATGGCTTGCGACCAGGTCGGCCGGATTGGTCCTCGGAAAGCAAGACATTGGCCTTCACCTTAAATGGGCTTGTACCGCCTCACTTTGAGGATGACGATTTTTATGTCACTCTAAATGGTCATAGTGATGTAACAGCCCGTTTCGAGGTGCCTCCTCCTCCCATGCTTCATGGTCGGCGATCTTGGAAAAAAATTATTGATACCACAGAGGAGTATCCGTATGCTACTGTCGAATGTGACCAAGCTTTGCGAGTCTCCTCTGGTATGGAGCTTGAGCTCGCTCCTATGGGTTGTATTGTTTTGCAATCATATTGAAGTTTTTTAAAAAGGATTATGCAGAAAAAAATATTTCTAGGGGATTCATTGGTTCAATGGGGAGATTGGGGTCGGTTGCTTCCTACTCATAATATCGTGAATCGAGGTTTGGCAGGGGAGAGTACCGGAGAACTTGCGGGCCGCCTGTTTGATGAGTTGGAAGAGGTGAGCGGGGTTGATATGGTTTTTATTGTTAGCGGAACTAATAATTATCTCATGGGTGATTATTCTTTTCCAGAGATATTTAAATCAATGCTTCCTCGAATATCACTTCTCGCACCGGATGCTAAAGTAGTGGTCAATAGTTTATTCCCTTATCGTCTTCCGGGGTTGGATACTACTAGGTTAGGATCAATTAATCAAAAATTTTCCGAAACGGTACGTTCAGCCGGCTTTGTCTTTCTTGATGTTTTGACTACTTTTTGTGATGAGGATGCTTTATATTTTTCTCCTGATGGTGTTCATCTTAGCGATATAGGTTATCTTCAGTGGGCAAAGAAGATAGCAGAGGAACTGACTTAAAGCTGGAAATTTGGAAAAAGCATCCAATTTCTGAGTCGAAGCTTAGTTTTCTTATTTGTTGCTGATCGCTAGGGGTACAGTTAGGGCCGCAGAAAATAATAAATGTCCCAAAATTGTTCGACCTTTAGCTTATCTTAATTTTACGTATGGTTGTAAGTGGTCACGGTCAGCTCAAGGTTGACAGCTTAACGACTCCATCTTATAACTTTGTGTTAAATATAGCCGGAGTGGCGGGGTAGGACGAGTAAAGTTGTTTTGGCTTATGTGTAGGTAAGTATGAGTTAAACTCATCTTGTTTTAATTTTAAAAATATTTTGTAATTATCGTCTGGAGAACTAAATGAAGAAAAGTCAAGTCTTTCTCTGTTGTGTTTATGTGTTGATACTCAATTTTGTTGTGGTTTCCATAGGTTTTGCTGTAGAAGCAGCGTCGGGAGATATAGTTCAGCCGGTAAAGGGTAAGGTTATGGAGACCATGAATAGTGGTGGATATACTTATGTCTTGGTGGAAACCGCTCAAGGAGGAGTATGGGCCGCTATTCCTGAAACATCCGTGGAAATGGGTAGGGAAGTGACTTTGATGCCTGGAGCGGTGATGAATGATTTTTCCAGTAAGACTATGAATCGGACTTTTAAATCAATTGTTTTTGCCGGTGGATTAATTGGTCCTAACGCTGAAAGTGCTGCACCTAAGGATGCAAAAAACATAGAGGGTCAGCAGGCGGGCATTAGCTTTTCTGATGCCTTGAAAGCGGAAGGTGGTGGTTCAAGTGCTCATGGACACGGTTCATCCATGATGAGTGGTGGATCTATGCATGGTGGTTCCTCCTCACCATCTCTTCAGACCCCCTCTGGCGGTTCCATGGGAAATATTGTTCCAGCTCTTGAAATTAAAGTGGAAAAAGCAACGGGAGATAATGCATACACTGTTGGAGAGATATATGCCAAGGGCAAAGAGCTTGATGGTAAAAAAGTAAAGATTAGTGGTAAGGTAGTGAAAATGTCTCCCATGATTATGGGTAAAAATTGGTTCCATATCCAAGATGGAACCGGTGAGGCCGTGAAAAATACCCATGATTTGGTCGTTACTACCATGGCAACTGCGGCGAAGGGAAGTGTGGTTGTGGTAGAGGGAGTATTGCATGCTGATCGTGATTTTGGTTTCGGGTATCATTACGATGTAATCGTTGAGGATGCAGAGGTAAAATAAACAGGAATAAATGAGTTTGTTGATTTAGAAGACTTTTGGTTCGAGACCAGATAAGCGTAGTTTACAAGGCATGAGTGGAAAATAATCACCGTTATTTTCTGATATTCTGGGGCTATTTTTCACTCATAACCTCAGAATCTGGTCTAGAGAACCTGAGTTAACAAACTCATAAATTGCTCCGGGGGATTAACCATGCGTATTGCAATCGTGGGACCTGGCGCTCTTGGGTTGTTTCTGGCAGGCCGGCTCTCACGGCTTATCGCCAAGAAATCCGTAAGTGGAGAAAAGGAACAATCTGACTCGGTATGCTTGCTTGATTATAATAAAGAGCGGGCCGCCGAACTCCGCGAAAAAGGCATTTGGTTGGAGCAGTCTCAATGGTCCGGCCGTGTATGGCTCGAGGTTTCGGCTGAACCGAAATCTCTAGGTATTTTCGATATAGTCTTTCTTTGTGTGAAAGTTCCGGCGGTGGAAGCTGCTCTGGAACATTTCTCTGTGTTGGTTGGGCCTGATACTTTAGTTGTTGGGATGCAGAACGGAATTAAGCATCCAGAACTTATAGCTAATGCTGGTGGGATTGCAGCTCTGGGAGTGACCTCGGAGGGTGTGACATTGCTGGCACCTGGTCGGGTGGCTCACCGGGGTCGGGGGTTAACCCGCCTGGGATTATTGGGAAAAGAGAGTAGTAGGTCTGTGAAAAGGCTTAATGAGCTAGCGGTTATGCTTAATGGGGCTGATCTGATCACTGAAGTCGTTGATTCGGTGGTCCATTATTTATGGGCCAAATTGCTTGTAAATGTAGGGATTAATGCTTTAACTGCAATTCATGATATCCCCAACGGAGAGTTGCTGAAATCTGAACATCTTACCCGTAAAATGGAATTAGCGGTTCGTGAGGCTACCAGGGTGGCCTTCGCTTATTCCGTACCAGTGGTAGGTGATCCGGTGGCTGACGTTGTCGCGGTGTGTCGCTCTACAGCTGATAACATTTCTTCAATGCTGCAGGATGTTCGGAAAAGCAGATTTACCGAGATTGATGCCATTAACGGTGCCATTGTCCAAGCAGGTAAGAAATTGTCTATTCCTACTCCGGTTAACGATGAGTTGACCGCTTCGGTAAAAGCTTTGGAAAAAAGCTATCATACATAAAATGAAATAATGTCCGTGGAAAAAATAAATTATTTCTTCTCAGAGCCTGGGCAGGTAAGAGAATACTCTGATTTTGGAACATTTATTTTATAATAAAAACGAAATTATCGTTTATGGTCGTGGTGCTTTTAATCTGAAATAAATATGGTGTAAGTATGTTGACGGAAAAGATTAATCCAGGCCGTCTCGGATTTGATTTTGACGGGGTGATAGCCGACACCGCAGAAGCTTTTTTGCGTATCGCATGCGAGAAGTATAATCATTGTGACGTACTCTTAGAAAACATTACCCGATTTGATGTAGAAATGTGCTTACCTATTGATATTGATATTATAAGTACTATTTTTAGGGATATTTTATATGATTCAGTGGGGAATGGTTTGCAGCCCATGCCGGGTGCGACGGAAGTTCTGGGAGAGTTGAGCGAACTTGCTCCATTGACTCTGATTACTGCCCGTGCATATCCAGAACCTGTAGAGTATTGGCTTGATTGTGAGTTTCCCGCTTCTGTTACTAAGCGTATTACTGTTATCGCCATGGGGGATCATGATGATAAGGAGCGGTATATTAAGGATCATCAGCTCGATTTTTTTATTGATGATCGTCTTAAGACTTGCACGCAACTCAATGATGCCGGAATTCAGCCCATAGTGTTCAACCAGCCTTGGAACCAAGGGCGACACAATTTTCCTTCAGTACAGTGTTGGCAGGATATTCGTTCCCTGTGTCTTTAATTATTTTGATTTATATTTTTTTACTTTCCCAATTCAATTCCCCATATTTCTTCCGCATACTCCTTGATTGTTCTATCACTGGAGAATTTCCCCATATTGGCCACGTTCCTGATTGCCATGGCATACCAGGCTAGAGGATCTTTGTAGACTTGAGCAGCTCGGTGCTGACAGGCAAGATAGGATTCCATATCCAGTAGGTGAAGATATGGATCACGGTTATGGTCCATGAGGTCGTTGATAATCGGTTGGAAGAGATCGGGATCGTCCTTTGAGAAATGCCCTTTGATTACAAGGTCGATAACTGCTTTTATTTCCGGGTTGGAATTATAAACATCACGTGGAGATTGTGAAGGAGATGATTTTGCGGCTTGGATTTCGTCAGCGTTCATACCAAAAATGAATATATTTTCTTTACCAACCTCATTAAGGATTTCTATGTTTGCTCCGTCGAGGGTGCCGATGGTTAAAGCTCCGTTTAAAGCAAATTTCATATTACCCGTTCCAGAGGCTTCGGTACCAGCGGTGGATATTTGTTCTGAAAGGTCGGCGGCCGGAATAATTTTTTCTGCTAAAGAAACACCATAGTTGGGGATAAAGACCAAAGAAAGAAGGTCACGTGAACGAGAATCGTTATTGATTACTTCCGCCACTGAATTAATCATTTTGATGATGAGTTTAGCCTTGTGGTATGAGGGAGCGCCTTTGCCTGCAAATATTACCGTTCTGGGGACCACGGTGGCTGACGAATCGGAAATGATCCGATGATACAAGGTGATGACGTGCAAGAGGTTAAGTAGCTGTCTTTTATATTCGTGGATACGTTTGACCTGGACGTCGAAAAGGGAATTGGGATTGATGCGTACGCCGCACTTAGTTTCAATAAAGTTTGCTAATAATATTTTGTTTTTTTTCTTTGCTTCGGCGAATTTTTTTTGAAATTGGGTGTCATCTGCGTAGGGAAGGAGATTTTTAAGTTGGTCCAGGTTGGTTATCCATTTCTTGCCTATGGTAGCGTTTATAAGGCTTGCTAACTCCTTGTTACACTTGAGTAACCAGCGTCGAGGAGTAATTCCGTTTGTTTTGTTATTAATTTTGTGAGGAAAAAAATCGTGAAAGTTTTTAAATAACCCGGCCTTAAGTAGTTCTGTGTGTAATGCTGCAACTCCGTTGACTGAATGGCTTCCCACGATTGCCATATAGGCCATGCGAATATTTTTAATATCTCCTTCTTCAATGATAGACATATCACGAAGTTTCTCTCTGTTATTAGGATAAGCTTTTGCTATTTCTGTAAGAAAGCGTTTGTTGATTTCAAAAATAATTTCCATATGGCGGGGTAATAGCTTACTCATCAGGGGAACGGGCCAGGTTTCCAAGGCCTCGGGCATCAGGGTATGATTTGTATAAGCGAAAGTTTTAACAGTGATATCCCAAGCCTTTTCCCATTCAAGGTCATGGTCGTCAAGGAGCAAGCGCATGAGTTCTGGGATGGCAATGGCGGGATGGGTGTCGTTGAGCTGGATGGCAACTTTTGTGTGGAATAATGAGATGTTGTTGTTGTACTTCTCGAATCGTCGAAAGATGTCCTGCAAGGTGGCGGCAACGAAAAAATATTGTTGTTTGAGTCGTAACTCTCTTCCGGCGCTTGCTTCATCCGAGGGGTAGAGTAATTTGGATATGGTTTCGGAGCGGACTTTGTTTTCCACCGCTCCGATATAATCACCCTTACCAAAATGAAATAAATCTAGTTCTCGAGATGCCTTAGCACTCCATAAGCGAATGTTTATTACGGTATCATTCATGTAGCCTGGGATGAGCAGGTCGCAACCGTTAGCCATAACCACTTCTGTATCAACCCATTTTGAGCGATAGCGTCCATTGTAGTCGATGTATGAGTGTACGGAACCTTTAAAGCTGATGGGATATAGAGGTTTTAGCCGCTCGTATTCCCAAGGAGTACCGAATCGAAGCCAATTGTCCGGACTTTCTACCTGAAACCCGTTGATTATTTTTTGGTGAAATAGCCCGTATTCGTAATTTATTCCATAGCCATAGGCTGGGATTCTCATGGTCGCGATGGAGTCCATGAAGCAGGCGGCCAGTCTTCCAAGTCCCCCGTTACCTAGGGCCGCGTCTTCTTCTTCCTCCCTGATATCGAATAGATCAAATCCCAAATTCGCCAAACTTTTATTGACAACATCGTCAAGTCCTAAGTTTATCAGACTGTTTCCCAACGAGCGACCGATTAGAAATTCCAAGGAGAGATAATAGACTCTTTTATGGTTTTTAGCGTAGTATCTTTGTTGGGTGGTTATCCATTTTTGAATAAGTAAATCCCGCATAGTATAGGATAATGCCTTGTATAGATCGGTATTCCCGCTTCTCTCTGGATCTCTACCTTGAAAACTAAGGAGGTGATTTAAGATTGTTGTTTTAATTCCTTCAATATCATATGGTTGAAATAAATTGCTAAAAGGAGTTTTGTTTTTACCAGTCATTTTTTATTCTTTTTAGGAATTGGTTTGGTTGTTCCTGTTGAGCTGCTTTGTTAAGTAAAAATATCTTGGAATAAGTATTGTTTATGGGGTGCAATATTATGTACTTGAAAATTTGTTAAAATTGATGAGGCTAACGTATAAGTTGGTGAGTAAATGATAATTATTGTCAACCTTGTTGTTGTAAACTTTATCATTGATCGTAGTTGGTGTCAAATCATAAAAAAGACATAAGATTGAAATGTTACCTATAGGGAGCTTGCTTTCTGGTTTGGTGGAATATCTGATAGTTAAATGTTTAATTATGGCAAGTCTACAGGGTTAACCTGCTTAATTGATAGCCATTGTAACGTATCTGTTTGGATATAATATGATTTTGTTTATATATGGTAATGGTTAACTGTTATCTAAAATAATAATCAGTAAGTATGAAATATCATATTTGGAGAGTAAAAAATGAGGAAGCAATGTTCTGTTACTATTTTAATACAAAGAATAAAATGGAGAAAATCTTTCCACGGCAACATATATGACTTGACAAGTAAGGTGAGCGGTGGTTTTCTGCGTTGGGAGTAATTATTCTTCCTTTGTTTTGAGTTTTGCAAAGGTTATTTGACGTTTTTCTGGCTGATACAATCTTGCCTTGTAGAGGGAGCCGGTCGTTTAACGCCTCAAATTTAAGAGTGTTAAATCGATTGTTAATCGAGGGTAATTTTCTTAAATGGAAGTATGGCTTTGTTAATTGTAATATAATTCCGTTGGGTAATGATAATTGTGGGAAAGAGCTAGGCTTCTATGAAATTGATAATACTCGGAACACGTGGGATACCGGCAAACCATGGTGGGTTTGAAACATTTGCCGAGGGACTTTCACTTTATTTGGTTAATAAAGGATGGGAAGTTCTCGTTTATTGTCAGGAAAAGGGTGATGGTCCCATTTATGAGGAGAAGTGGCGAGGAGTTACGCTGGTTCGTGTTCCCGTGAGTGCATCTGGTGCTTTGGAGACCGTGCTTTTTGATTGGAAATGCACCAAGCATGCAACGGAACTAATAGGGCCAAAACTTGTTTTAGGCTATAATACCGCTGTATTTAGTTTGCCTTATCGGTGTAGAGGGCAGCGATGTGTTTTAAATATGGATGGAATAGAGTGGAAGCGTGGAAAATGGGGGCTTATTGCTAAATGTTGGTTTTTTATTAATGAAAAAATTGCATTATGGTTCGGGCATCATCTTATTGCCGATCATCCAGAAATTAAAAATTATCTTTCCAGGTTAGTTAATCCAGATAAAATAACTGTTATTCCATATACAGCTGAAATCTTAGAGTATGCTGATGAATCACAGTTGCAGCCATATAATTTGTTACCTAATCGTTATTCATTGATTATTGCTCGGCCTGAACCGGAAAATTCGATTCTGGAGATTGTTAGGGCATATTCCAGAAAAAAACGTAACCAGCCGTTAGTGATTTTGGGTGATTATATTCCGGAATTATATTCTTACCATCGGCAGGTGTTGCAAGCCGCCTCGGATGACGTTATTTTTGTGGGTGCTTTGTACGAAAAAGAATTAGTTAATGCTTTGCGTTTTTATTGTCGATTTTATATTCATGGACACACTGTTGGTGGTACCAATCCCTCGCTGGTAGAGGCATTGGGTGCTGGTAGTCCGGTTTTGGCCCATGACAATAAATACAATCGTTGGGTGGCTGGTGCCGGGGCAAGGTATTTTACCGATGAAGATCATTGTGCATTGGTGCTTGATGAATTATTGGATAGTGACCATTTAATGAAGGATATGAGCAAAGAGAGTCGACGTCAGATTGAATTGAAATTTACCGAAGATAAAGTTTATGGTGCATATGAAAAGATGTTTGCTCTTATGCAGAGTTATGATATTTATCAACGTTTTGAAGAGCAAAGTGGGTTGGTTAAAAATAGGTATAAATAATTATTTTTTGACTTCGATGGACAATATGTAATAGTATCCCGTTACAAGTAAAATGAGTCAATTTCAAAGGGTATAAATAGTGAGAAAAACTTGTGAGGTTTGTTTTGGTACCGGTCTGTTAACCTGTTTTAAAGGGGTGAGTAGATTTTTTCTCTCAGTTGACGAATGTCCGGTTTGCTCTGGACTTGGTTATGAACTTGAGGGTCATGAGTCAAAGGAGCTTTCTAAAGACGATAACACCCGACCTGAGGATGACCCACAGCTCTAAAGATCGTGGAAGAAATAAAGTAACCAATTTTAATTATTTCTTCCTTTGCTCTCTAAATATTTTTATTCTAAATCATCACTGTCCACATAGGCGTAAGCGCTGTGCTTATGGATGGATTCAAAGCTTTCTACTCCTACGGAGAACCAGCCTATATCGGGGTGTGCGAGTACATCTTGTGATACTTTTCTTACCACGTCTTCCACAAACATAGGATTGGTATATGCCTCTTCCGTTACGAATTTTTCATCCGGCCTTTTGAGTAGGGCATAGAGCTGGCAAGAGCCGCACTGTTCCACCAGGTTAATGAGGTCTTCAATCCAGATGAATTTCAAAGGATCTACGGTTAGGGTGACCTCTGCGCGTTGATTGTGAGCTCCGAATTCACTGATTTCTTTGGAGCAGGGGCAAAGGGTGGTTACCGGCACGTGCACGCCGAGCAACATCTTTTCTTCACCGTTATGACTTTCACCTTTAAAGGAACATTTGTATTCCATTAAACTTTCAGTTTTGGTTACTGGAGCGGATTTGGAGACGAAATAAGGAAATACCAGTTCCATTTTGGCCTGATTAGCTTGTAATCGTTCCCTTACGTCTGTAAGGATTTTGGGAAACATGGTCATATGAAGATCATCTTTGTACTTACCGAGAATGTGAGTGAAAACGGACACGCATGATTCGCGGAAGCGGCGAGGCATTTGAGCCTCAATGGAAATGGTTGCGATGGTTTGTTGTCTGGAGCCAGTTTTCTCTTTAATAGAAACCGGGTAAGCTACATTTTTGATGCCGACGTTTTGAAGTTCCAAGTCTTTTTTATTGAACATGATATGTCTAATTCTAAGGTAATCGAGAGTGTAAAAAATATTGTTTGCTGCAATTTAAGAAGAGCAAACACTTCTTCCCGGAAAGGAAGCTACCCAGGAGATTTATGAATGTTTGAATGAAGAAATAAAGTATGGTAACATGATTTTTTTCATTTCACCACTATTGTGCCGGTGCCTGTTCTTTTTTGGCGGGCATGTTGTAGACTGCTAATGTGATGTTTCTCATGAGAACAGATTGTTGGCCAGGAGCCCTTTGATTATATGGAAGATAAGGTTCGGATTGATAAGTGGCTTTGGGCTGCTCGGTTTTTTAAGACCAGATCTCTGGCATCGGAAGCGGTGAACGGTGGGCATGTTCACATAAACGGTGAACGGGTAAAACCATCGAAAATCGTTAAAGTAGGTGATCAACTCACTATTCGCAAGAGCCAACTTCAATTCGTTGTCCTTGTTCTATCTCTAAGTGGGAAGCGTGGGCCTGCTGTAAAGGCCCGTACCTTATATGAGGAGACAGCTGAGTCGGTTGCAACTCGTGAAAAGGCTCAGTTGGAACGTAAGATTCTCGGAGCTACCATTAGAGGGCCTCGGGGAAAACCCGATAAGAGAGAGCGGCGAAAGATCAGGGAATTTATACGTAAAGATTAAGGGTCGCGAAAAATAATAAATATCCCAGAATCGCGCAGGATATTTAGTCGTTTTTTTAGGCAAGGTAATAGATACTTAATATTACAATGTAATTTTTGCCTTTACAAAGAGAATGGCTAAAAAAGACAAGCCGGTAAGCGCAGACTCCGAGATGGAATAATTTATTTTTTTCTCGGCCCTAAACTCATCCCATACGGATGAGTTTATTGATTTGATCGTTTAGGCGGCATTGATATAAAAAATATACTTGTAAGGAGAATAAGCAGAGATGAATAAAGTGGAACGTGCATTAATTAGTTTAACCGATAAGTCGGGAATTGAAGGATTTGCCAAGGAACTTGCTGGGTTGGGTGTAGAGATCTTATCCACTGGTGGTACTGCCAAAAAATTACGTGATAGTGGATTGAGTGTAAAAGATGTTTCCGAATTCACCGGTTTTCCCGAAATGCTAGACGGGCGGGTTAAAACACTACATCCTTTGGTGCATGGTGGTATTCTTAATCAGCGTGAAAATCCTGATCATCAAAAACAGTGTGCCGATAATTCCATTAAACCCATAGATATCGTTGCAGTTAACCTCTATGCCTTTGAAAAAACAGTTGCTGATCCAAACTGTTCTTTGGAAGATGCCATCGAAAATATTGATATAGGTGGTCCCACCTTGCTGCGTGCTTCGGCTAAAAATTTTCGTGATGTTACTGTGATTGTAGATCCGGCTGATTATCCACAGGTGATTGCCGAGATCAAAGAGACGGGCAATACCACTCTTGCTACCAGGTTCCGTTTAGCCGCTAAGGTTTTTCAACTGACTTCCACCTATGATACCACTATTTCCGCATGGTTGGATAAAGTAGATGTTGCCTCCAATCCATATCTCAGCGGAGAATAATCATGCTCAGGATGGCTGTATTATTATCCGGTAGTGGAAGGACCTTAGATAATTTTCAAGAGCGTATTGAGGCGGGTACCCTTCAAGCCGAGATTCAAGTGGTGATTTCCAATGCTGAAAGCGCCCTTGGTTTGCAAAAAGCTGAAAAGTATGGTTATCCTGCTTTTCACGCTGTTGGTAATGAAGCTATAAATCAACTGCTTACAGATTATGAAGTTGATATTGTGGTACTTGCAGGGTATCTCAAACTTTATGAACCGCCGCAATATCTCAGTCGCTCTGTTTTAAATATTCATCCTTCCCTTATTCCATCATTTTGTGGAGCGGGTTTTTACGGTCATCACGTTCATGAGGCAGTTAAAAAACGGGGGTGCAAAGTGAGCGGTTGTACCGTACATTTCGCAAACGAAGTTTACGATGAAGGACCGATAGTGGTTCAGAAGTGTGTATCTCTGGATGATGATGACACACCTGATGATATAGCGACCAAGGTTTTTGCTGCAGAATGTGAAGCCTTTCCAGAGGCGATTAATTTGGTGGCCGAAAAAAGTATAGACTATTTTTGGAACAGGGTGAAGCCATGAATGAACGTACTATTATGACGAGTTCCGATATTGACCGGAGTCTAGAGCGCATCAGTATGGAGATCCTTGAGAGAAATCATGGAGCTGAAAGCCTTGCCATTCTGGGTATTCATACCGGCGGTGTTTATCTTGCCGAACGTATTAGAGAGAAGATCAGACGTTCGGAGAATGTCTCTTTGCCTTTAGGTAGTTTAGATATCACTTTGTACCGTGATGATTGGAGTTTGATATCTCAACATCCAATTGTTAAAAAAACCGGTATTAATTTTGCCCTGGAAGATCTGACGGTTATCTTGATTGATGATGTTATCTTTACCGGACGTACCATTCGGGCAGCCATGGATGCAATTATGGATTATGGTCGCCCTCAAGCCATTCAGTTGGCAGTTCTTGTGGATCGGGGGGAGCGTGAGCTTCCGATTCAACCCGATTATGTGGGGCAGGTGGTCGAAGTCGGAAATTCTGAGAAAGTAGATGTATTGCTCCGAGAACAAGACAATTCCGATCGGGTTGTTCTCGATGTGAAATAGCCTTTACATTGTATCTGTTCACAGGGTTTGCAATTAATTGATTTAATACACCTTGAGATAGAAAGTGGTTATAGGTGCCTCAGGTTTAAACAGATATCGTTGTCTACTATAGCCCATCTATGCGGGCAGAGGCAACTGCTTGGAGATGAGCTATCTGTGACCACTTACTTTGCATTGCGCAGTCTGCAACTGGTTACCTTGCTGGTCGCGGCGCATTTTCTATTTTGTTATCCTTAACTCGTCAGCGTCGGTCGGTTAATTTATAACCCTCTATTTTTAGAGGGGTATAAACCGTCAATTATTCAGGTTTATCGTTGTTGGATAAGCTATTCCTTCCTATTTATTTATGGAAATATAAAGTATGGAGATTCTTGCTCCGGTTGGAAATTTTCCCGCCTTTGAGGCTGCTTTGGAAGAAGGGGCCGATGCGGTATATGTAGGGGCTCCTGGGCTTAATGCCAGGTCATTGGCTAAGGATTTTTCCTTTCGTGAAATCGGTGCGATGATCACTATGGCGCGTGAGGCCGGGGTAAAAACCTATATGGCCATGAATAGCTTGGTTAAAGAGGAAGAACTCCCTGCTGCGGTGGAATCGTTGGCTGTATTCTCCAGGCTTCGACCCGATGCTCTGATCATTCAGGATCTTGGCCTTCATTATCTTGCCCGTACCTATTTCCCAGAGTTGGAGTTACATGCCTCCACGCTGATGTCGGTGCATAATTCACTCACGGTAAACCAATTGGCCGAGATGGGTTTTTCTCGGGTGGTTTTACCAAGGGAGCTGACTCTTAAGGAGATTGGAACTATTGCCCGTGCCACCGAAGTGGAATTGGAAATATTCGTCCACGGGGCTATGTGCTTTAGTTTCTCCGGCTTATGTTTGTTCAGCAGTTTGCATGGTGGAAAATCAAGTTTACGAGGTCAATGCGTTCAGCCATGTCGCCGGAAATATAGTTGGAGTGAGAGAAAGGGGCGTGGTCATGATTTTTCCCAGCATGGTTATCCCTTTTC
>Ga0224507_10000592_pt1 | contig 14165 bp, 13 predicted proteins | sample SF_Jan12_sed_USG_3_FD_170159 | JGI IMG/M metagenome (GOLD analysis project Ga0224507, IMG submission 170159) | Sediment microbial communities from San Francisco Bay, California, United States - SF_Jan12_sed_USGS_13 | ecosystem: Environmental > Aquatic > Marine > Sediment | place: USA... | reverse complement strand
AGTTCGGATGAAATCGGCGCTGAAACCATATTGGTGGAGCTCGTTAATTTCACCACTTTCGCGATCTCTTGGCTCAAGTGCATTCAATACATCCAATTGGCTTAATTTGCCGATAACGCCGCCATTTTCCCCCAGAATCAAAACAGCGCGGTGCTTGTATTTCGTGTGATCAAACTCTATCTGGGCCTTTTCCAGGGCCAGGACCGCATCAAATAAAGTGGAACCTTTCCGAACGGTTGCATATTCGGACAAAGGGACCATTAATTCCTTCACTATATAATCACTCACAAAATACCTCCGGATTGTTTATTTGACAGTGCAATCGGTTTCAAACCTAATAATGACCACATAAATGTTGATTTCGTTGAAGTCAAACTTTTGTCTAAAAGATAGAATAGAGGCTTATTTCTCTTCAAGTTTTTCAGGCCTTACCTTTCCTATATGCATATCATACAGCCAATAGCCAAACCTGCCGTCTCCTCCCTCTTGTCCTTCAGCCCCCCTACTGTGTTTCATTTTATCCTTAAACCTCCGACATATTTCCCCCCAGCAGAATATTCACAAGTACCTTCCCATATCTACAGTCACCCTCAATACATGTTCCCTCAGAATCACACGGTGTACCAGGTGTTGGAGTTTTGGAAAGAGAAATACTGGGAATTAAACAAATTATGAGAAGGGTTAGAAAAGGAGTAATGTTATTCATAAAGAATCTCCTTAATCAATGATGAAATAATAAGCCCTGCTGCGAGAATAGGAAGATGGAATGATTGCTTGATTGGTGCCTATTCGGAGATGCTTAGCAGGGCGGACATTCAAATAGGTAGAAATACTAGTACCAAACAGCAGCTACCATGGCAAGAAGAAAAAAAGTTCCCATTGGCCCCAGTTTTATTGGGGGGGCATTTCATATGCAGAAGCATCAGCGACTTGTGATGTCTGGCTATACATTTACACTGGCTGGATTGGCCGCAGAGTTAGGATTCCACTGGATGTTGAATCAGTTTGATAGATTGAAAACTCAAGATGTTGGCAAGACATATCAACTTTTCCATAAGATTTTCCCTTAATACATTTTGGTCCTGATAATTACATACTAAATTCTTATTTGATACATATTGAGCATGGCGACCATATAGCAGCATTAAGTTAATTGGGCCATTTAATGACAATTGAAAGCAGATACAGATTGGGCGAATATGTCATTATAGAGCATGGGGGCATTTTGCTGACATGGGCGTCACATATCGCCCTGGGGGCACAACTAAACGGAAGGTGTTTTATCCTCGGCAATATTCTTGTAATTGGGCCGAAGGAATCTGAAGAGGCCGGATTTTTAAAATTAGAGTTTTTTGAACAATTAATGGAATTGCCTCCATGGATTAAAACCACATATTATTGTTTTGCTTCCAGCATCCTGAAAGTCGGCACGGGGCAAAGCATTATGAGTGATTTGATGGAACATCCATATCTTACCCCTAAAATTGAAAAGGAGCATATCAATACAAACGTGCCTGGCGCTTTCCGACTCGAACGGTATAAAATCACTCTTGACGAAAACAGCATCATTTCCTGGCAAAGCATTGGAGAAACAAACAGAACAATAAGAGGTCACTGCGTTATTGAATCCGGAATCCTTTTTATCTGTCCCAAGGAAACTGAATCAGATGATGGTCAAAGCCACAGAGATTTTTTTACAGGTCAAAGGCTACTAAGACAATGGGATAAAACTTTTGCCTGGGGACATTATGGATCTCTTATGAAATGCAGGGAACCTGAACTCCGAAGACCGCATACTTCTATTTGGATGCCAGAAAATGTAAAAGCTAGCTTAACAAACAAAAGACCATTTCCCCAAAACCAACAATTCCCGAAGCGAGGGATTTCATGAATTTGCAGCATCAGTTTCAACTTGGCTAAAAACAAAATGCCATCGTATTGTTGCGTGGAAAATATGGGATCGTTTAATCCCATTGATTATAGCTGGTGTTTTAAAGGGAGTACGATTTTTTGTGTTCTTTGTCGGGAAATGTGTCGCTCTAACACTCAGGGTAATAGATCGTTTCCGGGGACATCACAAAGAATAGGATAAGCTTAATATGCAACTGTATGTTGTAATAGACGAGTTTCGGTTACTGCTATACATTTACACTCGTGAATATTTCCTAAAAGGTAAAGATGTATGGTGGACATGTTGAGTTAGATATTGTATGACAAAACTCAAGATGTTGTTAAGAAATATTTACTTTCATTTGTATGAAATTGTGCATGAATAAATTTATTTTTCACATAATCCTTCTAGCTTTCTGCTTACTGCCAACAAGATCATTTGGCGATTACAGCAATTGTATTGAGGGTGATTGCGTAAATGGGAAAGGGATATATTTATATTCAAATGGTGAAAAATATGATGGTGAGTTCAAGAATGGAGAAATAAATGGAGATGGAACCTATACGTATCTAGACGGAAGCAAATATATAGGAGAATTTGCAAATGGAGTCCGTCATGGGCATGGAACCATTAAAATAGTAGACGGAATAACATATGTTGGGCAGTGGGCGAACGATCTTCCTAATGGGCAAGGTGTGAAGACACTAGTAGACGACATGCAATATTTCGGTGAGTTCAAAAACGGCTTAATGTATGGCAGCGGCCAGATAGTTATGCCGGATGGCAATAAGTTAAAAATAAAGTGGGGTAATGCCCTAACTTTACAAAAAGAAGTCAATCAGCCAGAGTCAGAAGGTAATAGTGATAAGAATAGCAAAGACTGGTACAAGACAGCAACTTCAGGAAAAACCCAGAAGTCGCTTAGCCAGGGGCCTCAACAATCTGCCAAACATATGGAAACTTCCTCACAGGATTTGATCGCTGGAGAAAGCCCCCCATCTCGGGAAATTGATCTACCTACTGTAACTACTGAACAAGTTGCTCCTCAAGCTTCTAGAGTGGATGAAGTTCCCGTTAAAGATAATGATCAAACAGAAGCGATTAGCAAAAGTAAACTGGCAGAAAAGGAGAAGATAAAATCTGAAGCTGTCAAACCTGTCGGAAAAAGAGACGAGTCTGAACCGAAAGTGATATTTCCAATAAATTTAGAAACTACAAAAGCTGTAGAGTATGCCAGTATAACTGTAGGAGCTAATATTCGATCCGGTGTATCACTAACTTCTGAAGTCTTGCGGACTGTTCCATCAGGGTACCCTGTGGTTGTTTTAGAAAGAAAAATGGATTGGCTTCTGGTTGAGGATTACCGTGGAAGAAAAGGTTGGGTTTTTGCATCTCTAGTTACTGAGCTAAGAACAGTAATAATCAAAGTTTTTAAGGGAAACTTACGCAGCGGCCCGAGTTTAAAGGATGACATCATCGTTCAGTTAGATCATGGGACAATAATGTCAGTGTTAGAAAAAAACGGGGAGTGGCTGAAAGTGAGTCATTTAGAAGAACTAACCGGTTGGTTGCACCTTAAGGTCATTTGGCCCGCAGCGGAAATGAATGAGTGATTTAACATTTCTATCAATCATTACTGGTGAATCATTCCTGAATTATCAAGATTTCCAGTGGATATGTTAACTCATTTTGATAGATTAAAATTCAAGATGTTGGCAAGACATGTTGATTTATACAACACTCGTTGATGGTGAGTTTTTTTATTGACAGCCTTTCAGCAGAAACATTGTAAGTTTTATAAAGTCAGGATGTCGGGCAGTTTGAGATGGCTGTCTCGGCTTTGAGCATGGGCAAAAAAACGATTATTTCCACCGAATAACAAAGTTAGGGTCGGAAGAGAATGCAGAGAAGAGATTTCATTAAAGCATTAACTGCTGGGGTTATACTCAGCGGGGTTGCGCCTTTTTCCCTTGTTTCTGCCAACCAGCCATTGCCGCTGCACCAAGGACTCTCCCAATCCTCATTTGACAGCAATATCAAAGACTATCTCCACAAGATGCAAAATTTTGACCAATCGCATCCCGGCGATATCTATGTTGAAAAAGAGCTGCTTCCGGTACTCCGATCATGTGTATCACGTCTCAAAAGACTTGAGCGCATGGTCGGACATGGAAATTTTTACCTCTTGGGTTTTGACGATGGCCTCGCCATTGCCCGTCACTATTCCGAGGTTGGTGAATTTACCAAAGAGGAGCAGGGCTTTCTTGAAAGGATTTTCTACACGGACAGTTCTGTCTATGGATTTATCAGTGAGAAGCCCATAGAAAAAATGACCTCACGCATCCATAAGAAGGACGCTGTAAAAATTCCACATACAGGAAATTATGTGTATCGTGGCATTTCGCACGAAATATATAAAAAGCTCAAAAACAGTTCAGACGACAAGTTGTATCTGACTTCCGGCATAAGGGGTGTCGTCAAGCAGTTTCTGCTCTTCCTCGACAAGGCAGAGACCAAAAGAGGAAATCTTTCTCAAGCGTCCCGCTCGTTAGCGCCCCCTGGGTATTCGTATCACGGCATCGCGGATTTCGATGTCGGCCAAATTGGGTATGGCGCATTGAATTTCACCGAGAGATTCACGACAACCGAAGTATTCAAAAAGCTTGAAGACCTTGAATTTGTTAATCTAAGGTATCCGAAGGGCAACCTCAAGGGTGTACGTTTTGAGCCGTGGCACATCAAGGTCTTTCCCAAGGGATAATAATTATTCCCGGCACTCCTTTTTTCCGGATTGCCCGCATCCCAGCGCAGGATGACCCCGCGCTACTCAAAATAAAGATTAACCGCGATGAATTCCAGTTAAACCAGGGCCCCTCCCTGTCAGAAGTAATTTAAGAAAAATATATTAAACCCGCAAAAGCGAATAATCAAGATTGTGCTGTTTTTGGATAATTTGTATTAATTTATGCGGCAGCCTTTTTATTCACTGTATCGTCATCATCTTCTTCTGTCTCGCTTTCCTCTTCCTCTTTTTCAGGCTCAGATTCATCACTTTCGGAACTGTCAGATTCTGCTTGAGTCACTTCCTGGGTCTCAGTTTTCTGGAGTGCTTTTTGCAGCTGATTAGTCACATCGGAGATCATATACTCGGCGCCTTCAAACCAGATAACGTTTTCAGCCAAATCATCTGAACGTGTTACAACCGCAGATCTTTGCAAAACCATCAGTTTTGAAATTGTCTCCTTCACTTTGCTGCGAAATAATTTATTTGCGTCTTTGTCTCCGCTATCGAGTTTCTGTTTCGCTGACTTCAATGTGTCAACACCCTGCTGGAGTATGACTGTCGCTCCTTCAAACCAGATAATATTAGGGTTATCTTCTTGGGTCATACAGGTGCCCTGGCATGAATCTCTCAGTATGAAAAGCTTGGAGATGGAATCCTTTATGCTGTTATCTTTTTTTTGTACTTTTTTCATCGTTTCCTCCCTTTATCTGTTGATTGAAAATGTTAATAATTTATTATTTGTAATTTTTTTTTGCAACAATATTACAATCAATAATATTTTAGAAGCTGTTTTGAAGAGTAACATCAGCAGAAATGCAGATTATTCATTTCCATTTGTCCAGGATGGTTTGTTTAAATCCTTGAGAATATTGAAAAGCCTCCGTTACCAACAACAACAAATCTTCATACCCAAATGGCTTAAAAATCAGGTAATCTATTCCTGAGCAGCCATATTTCTCCTCATAAAATCTGCTTGACAGTGTAACCATCATTGCAACAGACATGCTTCGATCAATTATTTCAAGCTTATTAACAAAACCGGTAACATCCAGCCCTGGAATACTATGATCAAATAGCACCAGATCGTATCTTCCGTTTATGAGCTTTGCAAAGCAGTCAGATTTAACCATAACCAGGGAAACCCTACAACCGATCTGTTTAAGCATTTCTTCAATCATGAGTGACTGATCGGTTCTATTGTCAAATAGCAAAACATCCATGTTATTCATGTTTAACATGGCAACACCTCGGGCTGAATCAGTAGTTTGGCTTATATTAATTTACGATCCATTTTATTCGGCGCCTCTTCCTCCATTACTTTATTTGTAGTCAGTATTTCCACACCGTCAAAAGTCGTTGTTTTAAAGTCGTCAAGTTCTCTGAAATCAGAGAGTATATCTGAGATTATCTCTAATTGCTCTTTTATAATAGCAAGGTTTTTTTTTGTGTGTTTTTCCTTGGATGTGTTTAACAAAAGATCAACATAGCCGAGTATTATCGTAAAAGGCCGACTGAATTGAAAGACTATGGAAGCTGATGCAGCCAGTGTTCCCCGAAGTAGGTGGTCTTCATTTTTGCCATAGCCCGAACGCCTATCCGCACCACACCGTCTTTCACCTGATTCTCTCCTAACCTCAGGTGCCGTCAGATTACCATCTTTTGGCCTGTCCCATAAATTTTGTTGATTGTTGATCTTGCTTCTTGTTTCCATTCCTTCACTCTGCAAAGATAATTAGAAGTGTTTTCTCTTGGGAAGATCTCATTGAATTACATTCTTGCCTTTAAAATAATCACTAGCTATTGATTAATATCAGCATTATAAAATATCAGCTGCAGTTTATTTGTCCAATCCAGAAAATAAGTTCTTTTGAATAACGGCTTTTCAAATCATCTTGAATCCTGATAATATAACTTATTATTAATATTCAGACCGACTGTCAATTGAATAAATAATATGGGTTTTTACATCCTCTGAAGTCAAAATTTCTGTAAGTCTGAATAATAGATTGAAAGGTTTTTCCAGTTTGCCACTGAATATGGCAACATAAAAAAAGACGTGGAGATATCAACATCGTAGAAAGCGATCTTCAATTAGTAATTTTATTATTTCTAAATATTGTTGGAATTAATTTATGCATTATATATCGTAAATAGTTGGATATATAATGCCAATAAAAAAACCGAAATTGGGGAAGGCATTCCGGGCCTGGTTCGGCAATAACCTCTTCTGCCGCATCCTTCCTGGCCGGTTCAACCGATCAAGAAGGTTCAGCCTGTTTCGACTCGTACTCATGGACCACTTTCTCGTCTTTATGACTGGCCTTTTCTGCTTCTGCAGCTAAGAGTAGTGTTTTTCCCGCCGGAACTGTCTAAGTAAACTCCGGTGGAAACAGGTGATCCCAAAGCCTTTTGGCATCAGCATGGTTCGGATTGACTGCTAAAGCGCGTTTGCAATCGACAAGGGCAGCATCAAATCGACCGTTTTGGAGAAGAATTTTTGCTCGCTCCCAGAAAGCCTCGGCAACAGCCGGTCCCCCTGTCACCATCATGTCTGCTCCTGGTTCATATTTATCAGGCAGGACTTTCTGTGCCCGATCATGATTTATCAAGCTAAACAGTGCCAGTATCGAGTAGAGAACAGCAACAACTCCCCCGGCAAAGAATATGTAAGTCAGGAAGGTTAGTGTCATAAAATATTACTGTTTTTTTGTTTCATTATTCATCTATTCGTTTTGCTTCATCCGATAGTAAAAAGTTTCAGGACTCAAGCCATGCAAGGCTTCAGCCTGAGTTGTAAGTACACTAGGCAGGGCCTGGATAGCTTTTAGTGCAGACTCTTTATCCATAAAATAGTCTTCCAGTAGGATATTCATGAGAACTTGGCCACTTTCATTTCTTGAAGGGATAATCACCAGGGGTGGCGGTGATTTCCTGTATTTCCGCAGTAAACGATAAGCGCTTTGAATATTGTCAAAAGTAATGATTCGTACCCACCATACTTCTTCTGCTTTTGGCGTAAGGGTAACGGGAATTGTGGGGAAACGGATTTTATGCCCCACTTGCAACAATTCAGGACTCTTAAGATTCGGATTGACTGCTAAAACAGTTTTGACGTTTTCAGTATTAAAGCTCCAAGGGCCGTAAATTCTGCGGACCATATCACCAAAAGCTTCTCCTGGAGCAGTAATAATATCACCAAGATATTCAGGTGGCTCTACCCGCTTCTCTGTAAAATCTGGGAAATAAGCCTGCTGCGGTTCCTGATCAGACTTCGTGGCAGGCAGGGATTCTGATGCTCGAGTAACGCCAAGAGTTTTGACCTCTTTCTGGACATAAAATGCAGGGAATATTACCTGATCGCCGATTTCAAGATTGTCGGGATTCTTTAAGTGGGGGTTGGCGGCAATAACTTGGTCTATATATTGTTTTTTCAGGTAGCCAGGACCGTATACTTGCTGAATCATGGCCAGGAGGGTATAACCGGGCAATACTTCCCGTATTTTCTTGTTGACCGGAGTAACTAAATGTTCAACTTCTGGTACCGATTTTAGTTCAGCCATATCCTCATTATCTATAACTTCGGCTGATTCTGGCACAGGAACTTCTGTAGTTGAGGCTTTAACTTCGGGTTGATTTGGAACTGCTGCAGACTTTTTAGCTGGCACCTTTCCTTCGATCTGCTTCTCTGCTGGTATGACCGGAGGTATAGTTTCTTTTAAGATTGCGGATATATTTGGGGGCGCTTCTCTGGTTCGTTCCGACAGGGAACTTTTTTGTGTTACTTTTACCGGTTTAACAGGTTGCGTCTCTTGCGGTAGCACCTTTATGGGGACAGACTCCTGAAGCAGTTGACCTTGCCAGTGCAAGTTTATTGTCCCGATCTTTTCTGACCATAAACCGGAAATCAGCATGAAAAGGATGAGACTGGCGAGGAAGGTGGTTCGTATAACCAGCAATTTTTTTGCCCTTTTGGGGATAAGCATTTTGGCGGTGCGCAGAGTTATGAACCAGTCAGCTTTTTTTCGGTTTTCAATAACCAGTGTCAGGACTATGAAGCGGCAGAGGTCAATGGTTTTTTGGGGATGCCCTTGAGCCATGCGATAAATAACCCACTGGGCGGGTATACTGAAAAGTACCGGGGGAGAACCGGGGTCGGGTGCAGCCTGTTCCAGGTGAAAGCGAATTAGTTTTCTAATGTCTTTAAAGTTGAAAGGTTTTAGTGCGGTGGTTAAAAAAATGCGGTCGTTTAAAGCCTTGTTCACGTTAATATTGCGCTGAAGCGAGGGATCACCGCATATGACAGTCTGGAAAAAACTCCGACAGTCAGGGTGATAGTCATAAAAGGAATTCAGGGCATGGAGGCAAAAGTCTGGAAAATTCTGGCCATTATCAATAAGCAGAAGAACATTTTTTTTCTCCTGCTTATAAAGTTTGTAGAAAAAGCTATTAAAAGCCTTCTGGAATGTATTGTCATCAAAACCAGAGGGAGCATTGATGGTTTTGAAAATACGCCCAACAGTAATGAGGAATTGCTGCATATCCTTGAACTGAGGATTGCTGATCAAAAGCACAAATGTTTTATTGTCTGCCCTGAACTTTTGCGCAAGCTGGTTTAAAAGAAAGGTTTTCCCTGATCCCTCAGGGCCTATAACTAATTGATACCCTGCACCAAGTTGGATGTTGTCGGAAAGCTTCTCAGTTAAATCCCTGATAGCTTGGCATGGATAAATTTCCGAGTCTGAAGGAGAGACAAATGGTTCAGTTTTGAGCTGGAGACTACTTATATAATCCATAGAGGAAGAGAGGAAAAGATGCTAATGTAAATAAATCCGCGTGCGTGCAAGGTTCCAAATAAAATTTTCAGCCGTTTTGCAATTAGCAATAGGACCATTGATTCTGCTACGGCATAAAACGCACTTAAAAGATAGCATTTGTAGGGTCAGTAAGCAAGTGAGTTTATTGTTTATTACTTTATTGGGATAGAAAACATGAGGGTCAAGCTGATCTAGCATGTCTGCTGATATGTCTGATAGTGTCAAGTAGAAAATTGACAACCCATTACCCCTTGTTTTATAGCACTTTAAAAAAGCATTTAATTGGCGGCAGCTGATATTTGCGATGTCTATACATGTTGAGTTGTGAATAATTCCTAAATTATCACGATGTTGGCAAGACATGTGCAAATTACAGATAGGAAATTGGTTGAGTTCGAATCTCTATCAATTTCATAATTAGGCTTGACCAAGATTAAATACAACCAAAGGACTATATTTTTCTCCACCCTAACAAATAAATACTCCTCAGAATACTCCTTCTGCTTGATTGTTTTTATCTTATCATAATTTATAGTATAAAATAAAATTGCATAATTGGGCTATATGATTACTGGATTTACAATAGTAAATCACATACCCTGAACTTTAGTGAGGATTTAGTTATGATGAATAAACTGGTGAACTTGACTACAGGCATAGCATTATTTCTTTTATTGGGTATCGCACTTGTTTCCTGCAGTGGAGGAGGATCAGATACAGTAGGAGGTTCAGGTGATTTTGGCACAGGTGGAGGAAATATAGGAACCCTGACCCTTGGTATGACCGATGGCCCTCCACCACGAGATACGTATGAAGCTATCTATGTAACTATTCAAGAGATTCGGGTAAATCATGACGATAAAGGTTGGGAGACTCTGAGCGGCCCTGATCTGAATCTGCCCCAGACCTTTAATCTTCTAGAGCTTGTTAACGGTATGATAGCTGATCTTGGTGCTGTTGAACTTGAGGCCGGCCATTATAACCAGATGCGGCTTATGCTTGGTACAGAGCCTGTAGGGGAACAGCACGACTACCCGAATTATTTGATTCTTAAGGGTGGTGATAAGCAAATCCCGCTCAAAGTTCCCAGCGGCTATCAGACGGGTATCAAGCTTGTGAAGGGGTTTGATATTGTACATAAGGGCTCTACCGAACTGGTTTTGGATTTTGACGCACTGAAATCAATTGTAAAGGCAGGAAAGAGCGGCAAGTATCTTCTGAAGCCGACCATCAAGGTCATTGAATCAGTGACTTATTCTGTCGAGGGCTATGTAGAGGAGAATGGGGAGACCCGGCTGGTAGGAGCAAATGTCAGTGCCCAAGTATATGATCCTGAGGCTGAAGATCCCAAGGATGAGGTTACAGTGGCAGCAAGTGCTCAAAGCATCGAGCCAAATGGCTACTACTTCATGTACCTGCCAATCACGCAGCGTGTACTCAATATTGTTGCTACGATGGATGGGTACCTGCCGGAATGTCAGGCGCTTGATTCAGGAGAAGGGGTAGAGGGAATAAAGGAATACTTCAGGGACTTTACCCTGACACCAGCAGATGAAACCGGAACCTTCACAGGCTCAGTAAGAGGCTTGGCAGACGTTGACGGTTCGGCTACCTTCAGTATTAGAAAGTGGGATGATACCTGTTACAGCATGATTGAAGTGGCGTATAGCAGTGCCGTTAATACAATCGAAGGACCAGCTGACTATTTTGATCCTATCATCCTGCCAGTTGGAACCTATGAGGTAGTGGTATCAGAACATGTTGAAGAAGGAGGGGAATCAGAGGAAGTTACCCAGGTTTGGACTATAGAAGTAGCTGCCAATGCTGAAACGGTACTGGATGTATTTTTACCCACCACTTCTGTAGAAGGGATAGTGAATGATGGAATAGCCCCGGTAGAGGGTGCAATGATAGGCCTCTATGAGGCTGGTGAGGATTTAATTTCAGCAGTTATCGAGATAGCCAGTGCCGCTGATGGCTATTACTTCATGTACCTGCCAACCAACCAAAGTTCATTCAATATTCTAGCGACAATGGATGGCTTTGAACCGCAATGCAAGGTACTTAACCCTGCCCCTGACACTTACCCGGAAACAGCAGGCAATATCGTTGATTTTACCTTACTCGCTGTGAGTACGACAGGCACGATAACAGGCTCTGTCTCTGGCCTCACTTCAGCTTTATCGGCACATTTCAGTATTCTGCTGGACCTTAGCCCATGCGGCAAGCTTGAAGTTGCTTCCTTTGATGTGAATGAAGGTTCCAGTTCCGTTCCTGTTACTTTGCCCTATGGTACCTATGAAGTTGTTGTGACAGCAGAGGGCGAAGATACACTTGAAGTAACTGTCACGCTGGATGCGGGGAATATGGCAAAGGATGTTGTGTTTCCTCCAGCTCCGTAATTCATGAAATGCAAACTAGGCAATTAGGTACAATCCACCAAAATTCATGAACCATTCCTGAAATATCAAGATACCTTTGGATATATTAGACCCTGCCCAGATCGGGCGGGGTTTATTATTTGATATTTAAGATGTCCGTTGGATAAGTTAAGTCAGAGTTTGTATGACAAAACTCAAGATGTTGGCAAGATATGTTGATTTTATTTAACGGCACCTTCCTAACACTTTGTGGCACTTGATTGATATCCCCATTAAGAAGTATATTAAAAATAAACTTTCCACTAATGAAGAACTCCTCCTAGAGGACTAAATATGGATCAGAAAATCTGTTCAATAGATGAGATACTGAGAGATGGTGGGAAAATACATACCCGACTCATTCATCCAGATGACAAAAAAAGATTAATAGATGGATTTCATCATCTTTCAAAACAATCGATTTATTTCCGATTTCTAGGTTCTAAAAAGGAACTGACAGAAAGTGAATTAATATACTTCACGGAGACAGACTATGATAAACACATTGCTTTAGTTGCCACAATACCCAAAAATGGAGATGAAGAAATCATTGCTGTTGGCCGCTATATTGAAACTGAACAGTCAGACTCTATACCATCTGCTGAAGTTGCTCTAGCAGTTGTTGACAATCATCAAAATAGAGGAATTGGTTCCATTTTATTTGAAAAGTTAATGAAAATAGCTCGGTCTCAGGGTGTAATACAACAATTTGAAGCTTATGTTTTTCCAGAAAATAAAAGAATGATAGAAATATTTAACCATCATGGTTTCGATGTTCATCGTTCAAGAGAAGATGACTTAATGTATATAACCTGCTCTATTTACCGCGAATATAGGAAATCACTCCTTACTGAGGTTTAATATTAACCTTTTAAGGGTCAACTACAATGCTTGTTGCACTGAAAATAATATCTAAAAATACGTCAATTTCTCATGCAGCACTGAGTTACGTCTAAATGCATGAAGGAAAAGTATGAATCACCTACGGGCGTTTTTGATCGCCAGCATGAAAGGAAAACAGTAATTATCCAGATCAGATGCTAGGTGATGGCAAGGTGTTTTGATTTTTGATTTGTCCTGCTACTTAATTGCTTTAAACAGGTATGGAGACAATATTTTTTAAAAATATGAAAAAAGGGGTTCGGATTTATTTCATTAAATATGTTGCATACGTATCTGGTTAGAATAGCGGAGTGATATGTCTGAAAAAAACGTTCCCACCAATAATTCCCACACACCTGTTGATAACGACCCGGCGCGGTCTTTCCGAAATATCTGGATAAATTTATTGCTATACCCGACGCACTCACTGCCGACTGCACTTGCCCCGGTTCTCGTCGGTGTCGGACTCGCGATCCATCACGGCGTATTCGGCTGTTGCCCGTCCTTGCGGGTTTTTTTGCGAGCTGGGTGATCCACGTTGCCGGTGTGTTTACCGACAATCACGAGCTCTTACGGAAGCACCCTGGGCTACAGGAGCACCCCGAGCTTGACAGCGCCATCAAAGATGGAACGCTTCGGCTCCCGACACTCAGGGCGGCTATCGGCGTATGCCTTGTCCTTGCACTTGCAACCGCTCCATACCTTTACCGGGTCGGCGGTGCGCCCGTGTTATGGTTTGGGGCTATCGGAATCGTGGCAAGCTTCTCTTATAACGGCGGCCCATGGGCTTACGTTCGGCGAGGCCTCGCCGACCCAATTTTCTTCCTTATGTTCGGCATTGTTGGGGTACTCGGGACCTATTATATCCAGGCTGCAGCCGTGTTAGGTGCACCCGAGCCGTGGACATTGCTAAAGTTGCTGCCTCTCTCCGTGTACTTGGTCGGCTTGCCCGCTGGGGCGATTGTTACTGCAGTTATGCTCATCGACGATGTCCGCGATCACGACTTTGATCAAAAGAAGGGTTGGGGGACAGGTGCTGTACGCTTTGGGGTCAGCTTCAACCGGGCCGAAATTACCGCACTTGTAGCTTTTGCGTATGTTATGCCTTTCGCGCTCTGGATCGGGCTCGGGTTCAAAGTATGGATCCTGCTCACGCTCGTATCTGCGCCGTTTGCATGGAGCACAGTCCAGAACGTCCGTACAGCGCCATCTCGTACGGAACTCATCCCAATGACACCGAGAATGGCACTGCTTGCATTGATGCACTCAGCGTTATTAGCAATTGGGATTGCTTTGTAACAAAAAGGGACAGATTTGAAACCTGTCACCATTATTATAATTAGTCTCCCGGACTTTTGATGCCTGCTGATATG
>Ga0224507_10000591_pt1 | contig 14170 bp, 14 predicted proteins | sample SF_Jan12_sed_USG_3_FD_170159 | JGI IMG/M metagenome (GOLD analysis project Ga0224507, IMG submission 170159) | Sediment microbial communities from San Francisco Bay, California, United States - SF_Jan12_sed_USGS_13 | ecosystem: Environmental > Aquatic > Marine > Sediment | place: USA... | reverse complement strand
GAATTATTATTTTATGCATTAGCTAACTTAAAAGAGTAAATAATATGTTGCAGAATAATACCATCGCTCCCGATTTTTCTTTACTTAATCAATCGGGTCAAAATATATCCCTTGCTGATTTCGCGGGCAAGAATAATGTGGTGCTTTATTTTTACCCAAAAGATGATACGCCAGGTTGTACCATAGAAGCGCAACAATTTACTGCACTGATTAACGATTACACTTCTAATGAAACTGTGGTTGTTGGTGTAAGTAAGGACGACTGTGGAAGCCACCGCGACTTCATCAATAAATATGAGCTTAAGGTAGAATTAATCGCTGATACAAGCGGAGAGCTCTGTGAAAAATATCATGTCTGGCAAGAAAAAGAGAAGAAGGGCGTCAAAAAAATGGGTATTGTTCGCTCTACTTTTATCGTTGATAAAAAAGGTAACTTAGTAGATGTGGAGTATGGTGTAACTGCTGATGGGCATGCTCAGGCGGTGCTCGAAAAAATAAAAAACTTATAAGCAAAAAAGATATTTCCTGGTAGTGAATATGAAAAAAATTATCTTTTCCCATGGTAAAGAAAGCGGTCCGTGGGGCACCAAAATAAAATACCTGGCAGAAATTGCTAGTGAGAATGGGTATGGGTATGTAGTCGAAAGCATTGATTACACCAATACAGAGGACCAGGATGAGCGAGTGAGCATGCTAAAAAATCATGTTCAAAACGAAAATACTGGTGAATTGGTATTGGTTGGTTCAAGTATGGGCGGTTATGTGTCAACGGTATTTGCTTCACAGCACCCGATAAAGGGCCTCTTTCTTTTAGCGCCAGCACTGTACATACCTAACTGGGGGCTACAGGAATATCAGCCACAATGTGAAAAAGTGGCAGTAGTGCATGGTTGGCATGATGACGTTATCCCTTTGGATAATTCAATAAAATTTGCCAGAGAAAATAACTGCACACTTCATGTCGTTAATAGTGATCATCGGTTGAATGACAAGCTTGAATTGTTAGGTGGATTATTTTTGCTGTTTTTACGAGGTTTGTAAAAAGAGGGTGAGTGAGTTTGGTGTTGAATTTTTGTTATAAAAGAACCGCTAGTCTTTCGATTAGTGGTTCTTTTATAACAAAGTTATTTTGTTTTTTCTATATAAGCATAAGCAGAATGATTATGAATGGATTCGAAATTTTCTGATTCTACAGTGTAGGCCGTAATACGATCATCGGCATTTAATTGTGCTGCAACGTCACGAACCATGTCCTCAACAAATTTTGGATTTTCGTAAGCTCTTTCTGTTACGTGTTTTTCATCTGGGCGTTTTAATAAACCGTATAATTCACATGATGCTTGTTTTTCAATTAGCTCTATTAGTTCTTCTATCCACATGAAGCCACATGTTTTTACACTAACGGTGACGTGTGAACGTTGGTTGTGAGCGCCATACTCTGATATTTTTTTAGAGCATGGGCACAAGCTTGTGACAGGTACAATAACTTTAATTGTGAGCTCTGGTTTTGCGTCATGATACTCACCAATAAACATAACTTCATAATCAAGTAAACTTTTAACACCGGTTATAGGTGCTGCTTTGTTTATAAAGTAAGGAAAATGCATTTCTATATGGCCGGATTGTGCTTCCAGCTTTAGCGTCATTTCATGTAGCATTTCTTTAAATGAATCAACGGTAATTTCCCGTTCGTGTAAATTTAAAATTTCCACAAAGCGAGACATGTGAGTGCCTTTGAAATTATGCGGCAAATTCACATACATATTAAAATTAGCGATGGTGTGCTGGTCACCGCCAGAACGGTCACGTACTTTTACCGGATGCCTGATATCTTTAATGCCAACTTTGTCGATGGCAATATGGCGAGAATCCTGGCTACTTTGAACATCTTCAATTGGTGCTTCAACAACAGTCATTGCGTTTTCCTGATTTTATTCGGTATAACGTACACAAGCGCGTTCGGTTTCCCAAACGGTTACAGCGCTAACACTTATGTGCGTTTTATTAACGAGTTTTGCCACATTCTTAAAGATGTGTGCAGCGATATTCTCTGCTGTCGGATTAATTACGTCAAAAGGCGGAATGTCATTTAAGTGATAATGATCCAGTGTATCTAGCACTTCGTTAGTGGCACGTTTGATGACTTTAAAATCAACGCCCATACCAGCATCATCAAGCTCAGTTGCGAGTACTTCAACCTCAACTTTCCAGTTGTGGCCATGCATACGCTGACAAGCGCCTTCATAGTTGCGAAGTGAGTGTGACGCGGCAAAATCCGTCACGACTTTTAATGTGTAACATGCAGTCATAATAGTTGAGTATTTTACTAGGAGTTAGCGCCCAGCGGAAGTGCCTGAGCTAAATTACTTGATTGAATTTGTTCCACGGCGGCGATAATGCCAGCCTTATCCAACCCACAATCGCGCAATAATACATCACGTTCACCATGTTCTACAAATTTGTCTGGTAAACCGAGGTTGAGGATGGTGGGGGAGTGGCTCATTGAGGCCAATAACTCATTGATTGCACTACCGGCACCGCCCGCAATAGCATTATCTTCTATAGATACGAGAATGCTGTGCTGATGGGCCATATCAATGACCATTTTCTCATCGAGCGGTTTTACAAAGCGCATATTAACGACTGTCGCGTTTAGTCGCTCTGCAGCTTCAAGTGCGGGCGATAGCATGGGTCCAAAAGCCAAAATCGCAATATCTTTACCTTTGCGGCGGATATCTGCTTTACCAATGGGTAATTTAGTCATTATTGTTTTAACGTTGACGCCAGGGCCTTTACCGCGAGGATAACGCACTGCAGCCGGACCATTGTGCATATATCCGGTATATAGCATCTGGCGACATTCGTTTTCGTCCGACGGTGCCATTATGACAATGTTTGGTATGCAGCGCATGAAGCTGATGTCGAAGCTACCTGCATGAGTCGGGCCGTCGGGGCCGACGAGGCCTGCACGGTCTATGGCAAATAATATGGGTAAGTCTTGGATGGCAACATCGTGAATTAACTGGTCGTACCCGCGTTGCAAAAAGGTGGAGTAAATGGCGACGATGGGTTTTATTCCGTCGCAGGCTAATCCAGCGGCAAGGGTGACTGCGTGTTGCTCAGCAATACCTACGTCGTAGTAACGATCAGGAAATTTCTCTGAAAACTCGACCATGCCGGAGCCTTCGCGCATGGCAGGTGTAATTGCCACTAAGTTGCTGTTGGCTGCTGCCATGTCACATAACCAGCTACCAAATACCTGGGTATATGTCGGGCTGCTGGAATTTGATTTAGCAAGTAAACCAGTTTCGTGATTAAACGGACCTACGCCATGGAAGGCACAGGGGTTTTCTTCGGCTGGTGCGTAACCTTTGCCTTTTTTTGTCACTATGTGTAGGAACTGAGGCCCTTTAAATTCCCTTAGGCTTCGAAGTGTGCTGAGTAACATGGGTAGGTCGTGGCCATCGATAGGGCCGATGTAGTTGAATCCTAGCTCCTCAAATAATGTGCCGGGCACAACCATGCCTTTTACGTGCTCTTCAGTTCTGCGTGCGATTTCGGACATCGTAGGCATGCTTTTGAGTACTTTTTTACTGCTTTCACGTACTTGAGAGTAAAGTTTACCCGTTAGAATTTTTGCCAGATAGTTGGACAGCCCGCCAACATTTGGTGAGATTGACATATCGTTATCATTTAAGACAACTAGCATATCGGTATCCAGCGCTCCGGCGTGGCTTAATGCCTCAAACGCCATACCGCCCGTTAGAGCGCCATCACCGATAACACCAACAACGTGACGGTTGATATTTTGCACTTTGGCTGCTAGTGCCATTCCCAGAGCGGCGCTAATAGATGTGCTTGAATGGCCAGTACCAAATGTATCGTATTCGCTCTCGTCCCGCTTGGGGAAGCCGCACAAACCATCCTGTTTGCGCATGGTGTGCATCTGATTTTTGCGGCCAGTGAGTATTTTGTGGGGATAGCTTTGATGGCCAACGTCCCAAATCAGTCGATCTTCAGGCGTGTTGTAAACATAGTGCAGGGCGATGGTTAGTTCTACAGCGCCGAGGCCGGAAGACAAGTGGCCGCCAGTTTCGCCAACACTTTCAAGAATAAACTGCCGTAATTCTGCAGCTAGGTCGGGTAATTTAAGTTCAGATAGGTCTCGCAAGTCATCAGGACTATTGATGTTATCTAAAAGCGGAAATGTCGATTTATCTGTCATACTTTAATTTGAATCTACTCAATGTTAAGTCTGGTTTTTACTGGCTACCAGAAAGTCGTTCTATCGACTTTTATTTGTTATATTCATACGAATTCTGAAGGCAATGCAATATAGATGCAAGTTATTTATCTGCCTGATAACTCACAGATTGTTGCAATAAAGACCTATCCTTATTTGTCGCGCTTGACTATATAGGCCGATAATTGGCGGAGAGTGTCTGCTTTATTGTCAAAAACGCTCAGTGATTCGAGGGCTTTTTCGTGTAAGTCTAAGGCTGCTTTTTTTGCACCATCTAGCCCCAGAAGTGCCGGATAGGTTGGTTTGTTTAGTGCAATATCGGCACCTTGAGGTTTACCAATAGTAGCTGTATCACCTTCAATGTCCAGAATATCGTCCCGAATTTGAAAAGCCAGACCAATAGCGTCGGCGTATTCGCCTAAGCTTTGCGTTTCGTCGGTACTGGCTCCGGCAGCGTGGGCACCAAGTAACGTACTAACGCGAATGAGTGCCCCGGTTTTTTTCGCGTGCATTTGTTTTAGCTGTTCTAGGTTTAATGTTATACCTACGGATTCCAGATCTATCGCTTGCCCACCGACCATACCAATATTTCCACTGGCTTTTGCTAACAGTGCGATCATTTCTAGCTGATTTTCTGGTGACGGTGAATGTGCATCAACGTGACTCATTACTTCAAATGCCAATGTGAGAAGAGCATCACCGGATAAAATGGCGGTTGCCTCATCAAAGGCTTTATGGCATGTAGGTTTACCGCGTCGCAAATCGTCATCATCCATAGCAGGTAAATCATCATGTACCAACGAGTAGGCGTGGATCATTTCAATAGCTGCTGCTGGTGCATGAAGAGTCTCTAGCGGTGCGTTAAGTGCTTGGCCAGTAGCATAAACTAGAACCGGACGAACTCGCTTACCACCGTTGAAGGTGACGTAGTGCATAGCTTCATGTAGGCGATGGGGTATCTCTGTTTTAGCAGGCAAATAGCGCAATAATGCGTCATTAATTTCACGTTGATAAGTCTGTAGTGTTTGCTCGAATTGAGGCATTTCTGATTTGGTATCTCTGTAGTGGTGTCGAGCAGATAAAATGTGATTAACTCATTTTTCCGGGTCGAATGGTTCTATTTCCAGTTTCTTATCTTTAGCGATCAGCTTATTCACTTTTTGCTCGACTGATTTGAGTGACTTTTGGCACTCTTTGGTGAGCTTAACGCCTTGTTCAAATGCTGCCAAAGAATCTTCTAGTGATAAATCACCCTGCTCCATATTGCTTACAATCTCTTCTAGCTCAGCAAGGGCATTTTCAAACTGCTGACTGTCGTTTTTTCGCGCCATGAGGATGTCTCTTCGTAAAAAGGCGTAACTTACAGTAGTGCTTATAAAGCGTCAAATTGAACATCTCTATTGAGTCGGTATTGATTATGTTTTGAGTTAAAGGTCTACATTTCGGTTATTTGTTGGCTAATAATTACGCGTAAAACCAATGTTACTGATTTAAATATAATGAAATTCTGATATGGTAGGGCCACTAAATAAGTGCGGAAATTAAGCCCAATAAATATGATTACTTTTGTTATCCCCGATTTCTTTCGTAGTATCGAACAGACTGGTTCGTTATCAGATTTCCCAGTATTGGCTAAGATTTTATCTAAGGCTAAAAAAGACGAAAATATCGAACGTGATTTTTACCGCTTGATTTGCCAGCTTTGCGGTGCACCTGACAAATTTGAACCGGCTATAGCTGCCATTGAGCAGCATAGTTTAATCGATAATAACTCAGCTAATTGGTCGTGCTGCGCCACGCCTGTCATCATTAGCCCAAATAGGGATCACCTTGATTTGGCGCAAATCAGTGGGTTTAATATTACAGAGGAAGAGGCGAAAGGGTTTTCCGCTGAATTTAACGACTACTTTAAAGAGGACGGTTTACGTTTTTCATTTGATACGCCGGACAAATGGTATTGTCACCTTGAAAAGGATAGTGCTGCAGATTTTAAAGTTTCCGAAGCGTCACCATTTGATATTGATGGAGACGATATAGCGCCTCATATACCTAAGGGAAAAGACGGGGCGAATTGGAGAAAAATTTTTAATGAAACTCAGATGCTATTGCATCACTCAGCCACTAATCACAAGCGTAGCCAATTAGCTAAGCCAGAAATTAATAGCGTTTGGTATTGGGGTGGTGGGCGTTCAAATGATGGTTATTCAAATCCAGAATTAACGGTGTTTAGTGATAATTTGTTTGTTAGGGGGGTGGCAAAATTGGGTTGTAGTAATATCAGGTCATTATCGCTGGCTCTCGATATTGCTGAGCTTGGAAAAAATAATTTATTTGTGGAAAAGCAACCTGAGCATAACTACGAAGACTGGGATGCTAATTATTTTTCTCCTGCATTAAGGGCTTTAAAGCAAGGCAAGGTAAATAGTATTACATTTTATTTCGATTCGAATAAAAAATATGTGCTTTGTAAAAATGACTTGCTACAATTTTGGAGAACCACAAAAAAACTAACTTATTTTATGTGACCCATCGGCTATTATGGTCTACGACCTGACAATATTTGATTTTGAGGATATTTGAAATGCGTTAAAGCGCCATGCGTGTGCATTATTAAAAAGCGACATGTCTGCGTTTTCAATTAATCGACAACGTTGCGATTACGGAGTTTATTCTGTGCTTACGGTGGTGCCAGGCGTTGCTTCACAGCACTGGGCGCAGATCTATCAGTGGTGACCACCCCAGTGGAGTTTAGCGCGAAGGACTTCATAATAGTTATAGTCCACTGGGTGTAATATGGTTATTTGTTTTTCAAGTTTTTTAATACAAATCATGTCACCACCAATAACGCCCAGATTAATTTGGCCATCACAGGTAACCTGTGCGCGTGCGTGGCCGGCCGTGCTGACGGTTACATCAACCTTGCTATCGCCGTGGACTACCAATGGTCGCTGACTTAATGTGTGTGGACATATTGGTACAAGTAGAAATGCATTTAATGTGGGGTGAACAATTGGCCCTCCGCCAGACAAAGCGTAAGCCGTAGATCCGGTAGGGGTGGCAATGATGAGGCCATCAGAACGCTGGGTGTTAACGAAACCACCATCAATGATGGTTTCAAACTCCAGCATTCGTGCTTCTTCCCATTTATGTACGACAACGTCATTGAAGGCGATGCTTTCGTTGATCTGTTCACCATCACGAATTATTTGTACGTTTAGCAGGAGTCGGTCTTCTGCTATGTATTTTCCATCTAATATTTCGGAGAGTTTTTCGTTGGTTTGTGATGCCGCAATATCAGTGAGGAAGCCAAGGGTGCCCAAATTAATGCCAACCATTGGAGTGCCGTAAGTTGAGAGTGAGCGAGCAGCGCTCAATAATGTTCCATCTCCACCCAGTGCGATGATCAGATCACATTTCTCGCCCATTTCCTGACGTGTCATGGCATTGAGGTTTTGTGACTGAAAAATACTTGCCGTACTGTTGTCGACATATACCTCGCACTCTCGATCTTTCAAAAAATTAGCGAGGTTTGACAGATGCTCCCCTATATCTGCATTTGCATATTTTTTTGCAATCAAGCCAATTTTTTTAAATTCATTAGGCATTAAGGCTGCTCCATTTGTTTTTGTTTGCCTTTGGTCATTGTTGTTGCTTATTAAATAAGCCTGACAATTTAGTTTACTAGGTTAATTCATTGTTAATATATTTTCTATGATTGATCAAACTATAGATGTTATAAATTTTATCAATGATTATGTCATGCCGAGACAATAACTGCGAAATTTAAAGTAGAAATAAAATAACCAACTAAGAGCGTCAAAATAAGAACGGTATAACCATTGAAAAATAGTATTTTTGCACAATATATAAGGTACAACTCTTAATTCTAAAATGACTTGGCTAGCCAGTGAACGATTCTAAATCAACTTCCTTAAAAGATGTACCTATATTGAGTGAGAGAGCTCAAATATTGCTCAAGACGTTGATCGAAAAATACATTGATGAAGGTCATCCTGTTGGTTCAAAAGCGCTCGTAAATGATTCTGGTCTGGATGTAAGTTCGGCGACAATTCGAAATGTTCTTGCTGATCTTGAATGTATGGGGTTTTTAAAGTCACCTCATACTTCTGCCGGACGTATTCCAACAGATATGGGTTACCGTCTTTTTGTAGACTCTCTTGTTTCTGTAAAGCAGGTGAATGACAACGAATTATCTCAGATTCAGGCGGTTTTTAATGAAAGGCAGTCTTCCCGGGATCTCGCGTTGTCTGCTTCGGGTCTGCTTTCTGGTTTTACCAGTATGGCGAGTGTGGTGTTGTTACCGTGCTCGACAAGTAGGTCATTGCGTCATATTGAATTTTTATCTTTGTCTGACCGTCGTGTACTGGCAATTGTCGTGATAAATGATTACGAGGTTGAGAACAGGGTAATTCAGACCAGTCGAGCATACAGCTCTAATGAGTTGCTGCACATTTCCAATTATTTAAACTCTGAATTTAAGGGTAAAGATATTAAGCATGTGCGAGAAAGCTTGTTAACTGAATTGCATGATGCTCGAAAAGACATCAATGAGTTTATGATTTCACTGATAGATATGGCCGACAGTCTATTTGCCGAAGATGGCGATGCCGATTTTATGGTGACGGGCAAGACTAACTTACTTGCTTATCAGGAGATAGGTGATACAGATAAGTTACGCCGTTTGTTTGAAGCCTTTAAGGGTAAAAAAGACATGCTTGAGGTGCTTGATCAGTGTTTAACCGCCGATGGGATGCAGATGTATATAGGTTCGGAGTCGGGAAATAACATATTAGACGAGTGTAGTATTATAACCTCTCCGTATACAAGAGATGGGGAAGTAGTGGGGGTGTTAGGTATTATAGGGCCGACTCGCATGAATTACGAAAAAGTCATCCCAATTGTTGATATAACAGCAAAATTATTCAGTTCGGCATTGGATTTTAAATAAAAGCCCCCATAATACTCCAGAATTGGTTGAGTGCATTTTGCTTGCACAGAAGATTGTATAGAAGTGGAGAAAATAATGTCAAATAACAACGAGATAACCGAAGAATCAGTGGTTTCTGAAGGTGATGTAATTGATTCGGTCGGTGTTAATGAAGCAGTGCTTGATACGGACCCGGTTCAAGCTGAGATTTCTGCTTTAAAAGAAGCGCTGGGGAAAGCTGAGCAAAAAGCCGCCGAAAACTATGATCTGGCGTTAAGAACCAAGGCAGAAGCGGAAAATACCCGACGACGCCAGGAAACGGCATTGAGTAATGCGAAAAAATTCAGTGTTGAGAAATTCGCGCAAGATTTGTTGCCCATTCTGGATAGTATGGAGATGGGCTTAGGTGCAGCACTTGAAGGTGCTAATGATGTCGCCAAGTTTCGTGAGGGCTCTGAAATAGCCATAAAAATGTTTCAGACAGCACTCGAAAAAGTTGGTGCCGTGCAGGTTGATCCTCAGGGGGAGAAGTTCAATCCTGAGCTTCATCAGGCAATGAGCATGGTAGAAAACGTAGAATTAGCACCCAATACGGTAATGAATGTGATTCAACGGGGGTATACGTTGCACGGTCGGCTAATGCGTCCAGCAATGGTTATTGTCTCTAAAGGTGGCCCTGCTGTGCCTCCTTCAACTGGACAAATTGATGAAATCGTATAAAAAAGCGTTTTAAGGCTTGAAAAGTGTACGGTTGTCCCAATATTCAGAAGCAAGCTATTTAATCAAAATTTGAACAATTTAAAAGTATATATTTCGGAGAGAATTTCATGGGTAAAATTATCGGTATTGACCTTGGTACAACTAATTCCTGCGTATCAGTAATGGAAGCAGACGGACCACGTGTTTTAGAGAATGCAGAAGGCGATCGTACTACGCCATCTATCGTCGCGTTTAATGAAGACGGCGAAGTTATTGTTGGCCAGCCAGCCAAGCGTCAGTCGGTAACCAATCCAAAGGATACCTTTTATGCGGTAAAACGTTTAATCGGTCGTCGTTTTGATGAGAAGGTCGTGCAGCGTGATATCGATCTCGTACCATATAAAATAGTAAAAGCAGATAACGGTGATGCCTGGGTTGAATCCAGAGGCAAAAAAATGGCCGCGCCGGAAATTTCTGCACGTGTACTTCAAAAAATGAAGAAAACAGCTGAAGATTATCTTGGCGAAGAAGTTACTGAAGCCGTTATTACTGTTCCTGCTTACTTTAATGATTCACAACGCCAAGCGACTAAAGACGCAGGTAAAATTGCTGGTCTTGACGTAAAACGTATTATCAATGAGCCTACAGCTGCTGCATTGGCTTACGGTATGGATAAAAAGGGTGGCGACAAGAAAATTGTTGTTTATGACCTTGGTGGCGGAACATTTGATATCTCTATTATCGAAATTATTGAAATTGACGGAGAGCATCAGTTTGAAGTTTTAGCAACAAATGGTGACACTTTCCTCGGCGGTGAAGATTTTGATACACGTCTGATTGATTATCTTTCAGAAGAATTCAAAAAAGATTCGGGTGTTGATCTAAAAAATGATCCGCTTGCATTGCAGCGTTTAAAAGAAGCGGCAGAAAAAGCAAAAATCGAGTTATCTTCAACACAACAAACAGATGTTAATTTGCCTTACATAACAGCTGATGCATCTGGACCAAAACATTTAAATGTTAAAATCACACGTGCAAAACTGGAATCACTGGTTGCTGATCTTGTAGAGCGCACGATTGCACCTTGTAAACTTGCAGTTAAAGATGCCGGTTTATCAATGTCAGAGATTGACGACATTATTCTTGTCGGCGGTCAAACGCGTATGCCTAAAGTACAAGAAGCGGTTAAAGCTTTCTTTGGTAAAGAAGCACGTCGTGATGTAAATCCAGATGAAGCTGTTGCCGTAGGTGCTGCAATTCAAGGTGGTGTGTTGGGTGGTACTGTAACAGATGTGTTGTTACTTGACGTAACGCCATTGTCTTTAGGTATTGAAACTATGGGCGGTGTAATGACTAAGCTCATCGATAAAAATACCACAATCCCAACTAAAGCAAACCAGGTTTTCTCAACAGCTGAGAACAATCAAACAGCGGTAACCGTTCATGTATTACAAGGTGAGCGTGAGCAGGCTGCGGGTAATAAATCACTCGGACGTTTTGATTTACAGGACATCCCACCAGCACAACGCGGCGTACCGCAAATTGATGTTATCTTTGATATTGATGCGAACGGTATTTTGAATGTATCTGCAAAAGATAAAGCCACTGGAAAAGAGCAATCAATTATCATTAAAGCATCTAGCGGGTTGTCAGACGAAGAAATCGATAACATGGTTAAAGATGCTGAGTTGCATGCAGATGAAGATAAAAAATTCCACGAGCTTGTTACTGTGCGTAACACTGCTGACGGAATGATTCACGCGACTGAAAAATCCATGGAAGAAATGGGCGATCAAGTCGAAGCTGAAGAAAGAGCGGCAATCGAAACTGCGATTACTGAACTTAGAGCTGCAATCAAAGGCGATGATAAAGATGACATCGAAGCGAAAACCACTAAGTTGACAGAAGCTTCGGGAAAAATGGCTGAGCGTGCTTATGCACAAAAAGCTGCTGCTGGTGCTGAAGGCGCTGAAGGTGCTGCAGATGCGACAGCAGATGCAAAGGATGATGTGGTCGACGCCGATTTCGAAGAAGTAAAAGATAAATAGGAATCGGATATTCATCTTTTGTCCTAGGGCGGGCGTATTTTCGTACTTGAATGGTTACATATGTATATATGCTCCTCATTCTCTGTGCGTAAATACGATCGACCTAGAACAAAATCTAAACGTGCTGGTGAATAGTTGATTTCGGTTATTCGCAGTTTGTTTTGATAGAGCAGTCGGTAAATATTAAGTAAAGCAGGCGCGGTAACCCCGCGCCTTTTGCTGTTTTATAGTTTATAAGTTAATCGTGATAAGTTGGAATGAATAATGTCAAAGCGTGATTTCTATGAAATTCTGGGTGTTGCCCGAAACGTAAGCCAGGCAGAATTAAAAAAAGCGTATCGTAAACACGCGATGAAGCATCATCCTGATCGCAATCCTGATGATGCAGGTGCGGAAGAAAAGTTTAAAGAAGTAAAAGAAGCTTATGATATTTTAAGCGACGAGCAAAAACGATCTGCCTACGATCAGTTTGGTCATGCTGGTGTTGATCAGTCCATGGGTGGTGGCGGTGGTCAAGGCGGCGCGGGATTCGGTGACGCTTTTGGTGATATTTTTGGTGATATTTTTGGGGGTGCTCGTGGCGGTGGTCAGCGTGTAGTGCGTGGCGACGACCTGCGTTATAACCTGGAAATGACATTGGAAGATGCTGTTGCTGGCAATACGGTTAAAATTCGTGTGCCTACCTATGTTGGTTGTAAAACCTGTGACGGTAGTGGTGCGAAAAAAGGAACTTCGAAAAAAACCTGTGATACCTGTGGTGGTCATGGTCAGGTTCGAATGCAGCAGGGTTTTTTCTCCATACAGCAAACCTGTCCTAAGTGTCATGGTAGCGGCGAAACAATTTCTGATCCATGTAATACCTGTCATGGGCAGGGTCGCGTAAAAGATCATAAAACATTATCTGCCAATGTACCTGCAGGTGTGGACACCGGCGATAGAATTCGTCTATCAGGCGAAGGTGAAGCCGGAGAGAATGGCGCGCCACCGGGTGATTTGTATATTCACATAAATGTAAAAGAACACCCAATTTTTGTTCGTGAAGATGCTAACTTATATTGTGAACTACCCATTAGTTTTGCAACAGCGGCATTAGGCGGCGAAATTGAAGTTCCGACTTTAACAGGTCGGGTTAAATTGAAAATTCCTGCAGAAACACAAACCGGCAAAATGTTTAGAGTGCGTGGTAAGGGCGTAAAGCCTGTGCGTGGCGGTGCAGTGGGTGATTTATATTGCAAAGCAACAATTGAAACGCCGGTTAATTTAAATGGCGAACAAAAAGAGATGCTTAAATCTTTTGAAGAGTCTTTAAGCGGTAAAAAGCATAGCCCACAATCACACTCATGGTTGCATAAGGTGAAAGAATTCCTGGGTTAGTTACGTAAGCAGAGTTGCAACTTTAGTTGCGGCCTGAAGGCGGGAATATGAAAACTGACACGAAAATGAGCCAACCAACATCTAAAAGAATAGATGAAAGTCGTCGCTCGTTATTAGGTAAACTTGCGGCGATTGGTTCTGGTTTTCTTGCATTCTCTTTTGCAACAAAGCCTGTTGCAAAAGAGAATGACGGTTCTGAAAACGCCCCTGAAACTGACGAGTTAACGTTTCCCGGAGATCAGCCTGCGCATCAGGTTGTGTATCAGTTTAATAAATCAGATGAAGATTATCATCAACACGTTTTATTTTCTGTAGGGGCTTTAGTGAGAAAGTACGGCGACAATGTTAAAATTGTTGTTACCTGTTTTGGTCCGGGTATTCATATTCTCGCAAAAAAACCTGGTCGTCCTGTTAAGAAAGAAATTATGGAACGTGTATCCAGCCTTGAAGTCTACGGCGTAGAATTTCATGCCTGCGGAAATACCATGAAGTCCTTAAAGTGGACTGAAAAAGATCTTCTTCCGTTTGTAAAAGTGGTTGAAGTTGGTGCTGCCGATTTAATGGCGCTGCAGGAGCAAGGTTTTTCTTACATAAGCTGGTAGTAAATAAGCTGGAAATAAATGTTCTGGAAATAAAAAGGTTAAAGATTTAATGATTAGAATAGCTATAACCGGAGCGGCCGGTCGAATGGGGCGCAGTTTAATGGAAGCGTGTAGCGCAACAGATGGTTTGCAGGTAACCGCTGCGATCGTTAAACCCGGAAGCTCACTCGTTGGTGCAATTGCTGGGGAGCTCATAAGTGATTCAAGCATTTCAGCAAAAATTGTTGATAGCCTTGCCGAAACTGTTGATACTTTC
>Ga0224507_10000590_pt1 | contig 14237 bp, 13 predicted proteins | sample SF_Jan12_sed_USG_3_FD_170159 | JGI IMG/M metagenome (GOLD analysis project Ga0224507, IMG submission 170159) | Sediment microbial communities from San Francisco Bay, California, United States - SF_Jan12_sed_USGS_13 | ecosystem: Environmental > Aquatic > Marine > Sediment | place: USA... | reverse complement strand
TAGTTTGCTTGCAGGGTAGTGAGCTCAGTATCAAGACAGAGAGCAGTCAAACCGATGATCGCACTCATGGGTGTGCGAATCTCATGGCTCATATTGGACAGAAAATCACTCTTCGATTTGGATGCAGCCTCAGCGTCTTCTCTGGCTCTTACTAAGTATCGTTCACTCAGCTTTTGTAACGTGATGTTATGTAAAACAAGTGAATATTGAATTGAGTCAGAAACATTGAATTGACTGATAGTCATCGATACAGGGATTGATACGCCCTCTCTATTTTTAAGGTTATATTGCTGTTTCATGGGCGATACCGACCTGTTCGCACTAGAGGCGCGCGGAGCATCGTTAGAGGGGAGAGCAAAATCGGTGATAATCGTTGTGATGTCGATTCCGGTTATTTCAGCATTATTGTAGCTAAGCATGCGCTCTGCAGCACTGTTGATGCTGATAATATTTCCGGCATCATCTGTAATGACTAGCGCATCGCCCATGGTTGATATGATCGCGCGGTATTTTTCTTCACTATCTTGAGTCTGCTGTATTAGGTCATAGAGCTCTTGTTGGGAGAGTAAGAGATTCATGCGCATCGTTTCAAAGGCGCGACCCAGATCACCAATTTCATCACTACTTAAAGGAGGGATAAATACAGCAAAATTTCCCTGTGCCAGCTTGTCTGTGGCATCTCTAAGTGTAATAAGTGGATTACGGATCAGTCGATTGAGTGCGAAAACGGCTAATATTAATACCAATGTGACAATGATAATAAGTGTGCGCTCTAGCTCAAATATATGTGCTTGAGCAATTTCATAATCATCTTTCCAGTTAACCACGAGCCTAGCCTTGCCGATATTGATATCACCAAGCCGTAGTGAGCGGGTGAAGGTCTGGATAAAGGTGCTTTTTGTGTCAACCTCATCGTGGAAGAGAGGATAGATATTTTTCCCATCATCTGTAGTGATGGTTAGACTGACCCAATAGTCGCTACGGATCCTCTGCTGATGGTCGAGGGTCGCGGTGAGCGATGCAAAGTCTTGCTGAAGGATATGACTAATAATGTCTGATTCGAGAGCAGTGAGTTCACTCTCTATTTTGCTGTTAAAGGCCTCTTGCGATATTTCGAGTTGTGCCGGAGCCCAGTAGAAGTGCAGCAGCATGACAAAGAGCGCAAGTCCTGAAAGGACAGGGATAAGAAGCTTAAGTCGAATACCCATTAAATTAAACTGGTGCACTAATAGGATTGTACAAAAAAGCGCTCCAGCCCCATCTCTTTAAGCGGCATGTAGTCCTTAATAGACGCCTTTCCTATCTTCTTCATCGGAATTTTGGAGAGCAGTGCCCGCCCCTTTTTAGTTGTGCCGAGCTGTAGCATTGCCTGCTGTACGCGTGCCCTTATCTCTTTAGAAATTCTTGGGTGCACCACAAATGGGTGGGGGGCAACAGCTTGTGTTTGGTGAATTATTTTTAGGGCATTTTTATACTGGGATTTCTGTCTATTAAGGGTCTTCTGCACTCCGCCGCCGGCAGCGCTATTTCCTAGCAGTACATTGAGATAGACCGAGTCGTGAGTCTTGACATACTTGGGTTGAATACTAATTTTGACTTTATCGTGTAGCTCTTGGCGCATCTGTAGCGAGGCACCTAGTGCATTGGGAGCAGGAAAGGCGATCTCTTTGCCATCCAGCTCTTTTGGGGAGTTAATACCACTCTTCTTGGTGACAACAAGCACGCCATGCAAACTGCGCCCTATATCACGTACTAAAGGGAGATAGCCGATCGCTTCATAGGCGATGAGAGAGTGATAGGGATTCATATAGGCGAAGTCGAATTTACCCTCCATAAACTCCTGCTCAAATTCGGGGATCGTGGGTGAGCCTTTAATCTTGAATTTAAGACCGGTTATCCGTTCCAGCTCTTTAATGATCGGAGACCAAATCTTATAGAGACGTCTCACCTCAAACTGAGGAACAACACCAATAGTGTAGTAGTCATGTGAGCTATTTGGGGATTCATGGGCAGCAGGTACGAGCGGGGAGATCAGGAGCAAGGAGATAGCAAGAAGAGATAAGAGCAATTTATTCATCATAGATACTCAATAAAATGAAATGATTAGCGATTTAGACGATGTAATTTTATAAAATTTGGATGGAGTCTATGCGGAAGCCTCAAGGGATTGTGAACGTAACTATCGGTGCTTGATAGTACCATCAAGACCTGCCTCGGCCATAGCAACAGCTCGGAAGACGGCGCGCCCTTTGTTCATGGTCTCATCCCACTCTTTCTGGGGGACAGAGTCATAGACGATACCTGCACCGGCCTGAATGTGCAGAGTCCCCTGTTTGATGACCGCTGTACGAATTGCGATGGCGGTATCCATATTACCGCTCCAGCCAAGGTAGCCAACTGCACCGGAGTAGACGCCGCGTTTGACCGGCTCAAGCTCATCGATAATCTCCATCGCACGGATTTTAGCCGCTCCCGATACAGTGCCCGCAGGGAATGTGGCGCGTAGGGCATCCATTGCGCTCATTTCTTGTTTCAGTTTGCCTTCGACGTTAGAGACGATGTGCATAACATGCGAGTAGCGCTCAACATTCATCTTTTCGGTCAGCTCAACGGTGCCCGTTTTAGCGATACGCCCCACATCGTTACGCCCAAGGTCGATGAGCATCAGGTGTTCGGCGAGCTCCTTGGGGTCGTTGAGTAGATCTTGCTCCAGTTGGAGATCTTGCTCTTCGGTTTCACCACGCGGACGGGTTCCCGCTATTGGGCGGACGGTCACGATCCCATCCTCGACGCGGGTGAGAATCTCTGGCGATGAGCCAACGACATGGAAATCGGCGAGATCGAGAAAATACATATAGGGCGAAGGATTGAGGCCGCGTAATGCACGGTATAGATCCAGAGGTGGCGCCGAGAATGGGATCGATAAGCGCTGCGAAAGCACCACCTGCATGATGTCTCCATCGATAATATATTGGCGCGCGCGTTCAACGGCATTTTCAAAACCATCTTGAGTAAAGCCGGATATAAAATCTGCTTCATTGATTTCAACAGCTTGGCGTGGCGCGCCTCTGGGAGTGGCGGTTCGGAGTTGAGCCTCAAGTTGATCGAGTCGCTTTTGACTGTTTTCCAACGCATTGGGAAGAGATGGAGCGGCATGCACTATCAGATTTAGACGGCCATTGAGGTTGTCGAAAACCACCACCTCTTCCGAGACCATTAGCAGAATGTCTGGTGTCTCTAATAGATCGGGATTGGGGCAGTTGGCTAGCTTGGGTTCGATGTAGCGAATGGTATCGTAACCAAAGTAGCCGACCAGCCCACCGGTAAACTTTGGTAGCCCGTCAGGAGTGGCAACGCGGTAATTTTTCTGAAATGTCTCGATCCAGTTTAAAGGGTCATCGACCGTGATTGATTCGGTTACCTCACCGGAAATTTCAGTGGTGATTGTTTTCCCAAAAACTTTGATAACCGTACGACACGGTAGCCCAATAATTGAATAACGCCCCCATTTTTCGCCACCTTGAACCGACTCAAACAGGTAGGAGTAGGGACCTTTAGCGAGCTTCAGGTAGGTAGAGAGAGGGGTGTCTAAATCGGCGAGAACCTCGCGAACGATCGGGATTTTTTTGTATCCCTCTTTGGCGAGGAGATCGAACTGTTCTGGTTTCATAACACTATATACACATATTTGAGGGAAAATGGAAAAGAGGATTTAAGTTGTCTGCTTTACCATCGAATCCAGTTCGCCCTCAACACGTATGCGTATGTAAAAGTGTTGTGCATACTCATTATGATGCCTTCTCTTTACCTTCAATAAGTCCTTCAAGCTCAACCATTGAATCGATTACCGCATCGGGATTAGAGTCGTGAATATCCTCACCATGGTTGTAACCATAACTCATGCAGATAATCTGAAAACCCGCTGCACGCGCCGCCTTTACATCACTCATTGAATCACCCAGCATCAGTGAATTTTCTGGGAGGCATCCTAGCAGCTCGGCAGAGTGCAGGAGCGGTAGAGGATCTGGCTTTTTCTTCGGCAGGGTGTCGCCACAAATGATCGATTCAAAGCGGTCGTGAATATTGAGCGCTTTGAGAATGGGGATAGTGAATTGAGCAGCTTTGTTGGTGACACAACCGAGCTTGTAGCCGGCACTTTGTAGATAATCGAGCCCTTCAACAACACCTGGATAGAGGGAGCTGCGCCCACTACTATTTTTATCGTATAGGTCGAGGAATATAGGATAGGCCTGCTCGAAGAGTGCATCATCGGGCTCGCCATCCAGTTGATCAATCAGTGCACGGCGAACCAGGCGTTCAACACCATTACCAACCCACATGCGAACCTTTGCATCACCGCGAACGGGCATGTCGAGTTGCTTCATCATTTCATCGACGCAATAGGCGAGGTCGGGCACACTGTCGACCAGTGTGCCGTCCACATCAATGAGAATCATTTCTGGCTTAGTAATCATGAAACTGTTTCTGTCAGTGGCTATTTAACTTGAGCCAGTTGCTCACGGAACGCCTTGAGAACCGTGTCATAATCGTTGGCATCACTCTCATCACGTGCACCAAAGACGGCGGAACCGGCAACGAACATATCTGCACCTGCTTCGGCGATCTCCTTGATGTTATTGACCTTAACACCACCATCAACTTCAAGACGGATGTCGCGACCCGATGCGTCAATAATCTTGCGTGCCTGACGCAGTTTATCGAGAGTCGCAGGGATAAACGATTGACCACCAAAACCGGGGTTTACAGACATTAGCAAAATCATATCGACCTTATCGATAACCCATTCGAGTACATCAAGAGGTGTTGCAGGATTAAACACTAGACCTGACTTGCAGCCCTCACCCTGGATTAATTGCAGCGAGCGATCAACATGCTCAGAGGCTTCAGGATGGAAGGTGATATAGGTGGCGCCGGCAGCAGCAAAGTCGGGGATGATGCGATCAACCGGTTTAACCATTAGATGCACATCGATATCGGCAGTGACACCGTGCTTACGTAGCGCTTCACAGACGAGGGGGCCGATGGTCAGATTGGGAACATAATGGTTGTCCATAACATCGAAGTGAACAACATCTGCACCTGATTTGATAACGTTATCGACCTCTTCACCAAGACGGGCGAAGTCAGCAGAGAGAATGGACGGGGCAATCTGGAAGTTGGCCATGGTGGGCGCCTCTTAAAAATGAATTAATGGGTTAAAATTGGGTACTTCTCATGAAGTGAATGGAACATTTTACTTGGTTATTGTGAATTAGGCGATAGTGGTAATTTGCCAAAGGTATTGAACCGAGCGTCGCATAGGGTGATGATATTGTCATGAAAGTGAATAAGATAATACTCCCATTTATTATACTGCTATTAACACTCTTCTCAGGAGAGCCGTCACTGGCTGTAGAGGCGGTGCCAAGCGGCAATAATGGTGATCGGTTAATGCTTAAGGTGGGTGGTAGCGAAGTATTGAGCCTCTACCATCATAGCCAGACAGCTCGTCTTGATGGCGGGGTGATCCTGTTACACGATCAGGGGGCTCGTCCCGATTGGCCGGGGGTTATTCAGACCCTCCGGCGTGGGTTGCCACTCTACGGTTGGAGCACGCTCTCTATTGAAATGCCCGCCCTAGGGGGCGCTTCCAAAACTTCCTCGCAAGTATTGAAACAGTGGTCTGAAATGGTTCCTGCCCGTATTGATGCGGCACTTGAGGAGCTAAAAGCTCGAAAAATTACTAATATTGTGTTGATTGGGCACGGTGTTGGAGCCCTCGCAGCGGCGGACTATATGATTAAAAAGCCGAGTGAGCAGATTCAGGGGCTCATTGCTATTGGAATGGATGGTAGCCAAACAGAGGATAAACAAGTTGATGGGTCACTACTCCTGCGCAAATTTCAGAAGCCGATTTTTGATCTCTATGGCAGTCGTGATTTGGAGTCTGTTGTCGGTTCAGCTAGTCGACGTGAACAGACCGCAATTAGTGTAGAGCTGGGTAAAAAAGCGGTACATCTACGCGCTGCCGATATAGCGAAAAGTTTTAACCAGAAGAGAGCTAAAGAGCTCTCTTATCGGCAACACCGTTTTGAGGGGGCTGACCATCAATTTCGAGGCTATGAAAAGCAGTTACTCCGCCGTGTGGTGGGGTGGTTGAGGCGTTATGCAGCTATCGCCGATATTAACTCGAGATAAGTAGAGACTATTAACGGCGTTATGTAGGGTTTGTCTTGGTGGAAGGGTTACGAGGAATTACAAATGTAACGATCGCACCTCCTGAGGGATTATTGTTGGCGGCGATGGTTCCTTTGTGCCCCTCTATAATCTCTTTGCAGATGGCTAGCCCTAGTCCCGTCCCTCCTGCACCAGAATGCGTTTTGCTGGATTGAGCAAATTGATCAAATATTATCTCCAGCTCATCTGCTGGAATTCCGATGCCCTCGTCTATGACGGAGCAGGATATTGCATCGAGTCCGTTTAACTCGGCATCAGCCAGTGAGATGGCGATACTTCCCCCTTCGGAAGAGTATTTAATCGCATTAGAGATTAAATTGACGATAACCTGGAAAATTCTATGTGGGTCGAAATAGGCGGAAGCACCTACATCACTATCGGTTACATTTATGCTCAATTGATGTTGCGTTAATAATGCGTTCAGCTCTTTTATGGCAGCGGTAATAACCTTGTTGAAATCGTCCATTTGAAATTGAAATTCCATACGTCCAGCTTCCAATTTTGAGAGATCTAGCAGATCGTTAAGCAGAAGAAGAAGGCGATTTCCACTAGACGATATATTTACAAAATACTCACCTAGCTTCTCTCTTGGGTCGGAGTTAATTTTTTTATAACCGATATGGGAAAAACTAAGGATGGCATGCATCGGTGTGCGAAGCTCATGAGACATATTTGCCAAGAACAAGCTCTTGCTGATATTGGCATTTTTAGCACTTATCATGGCACTTTGTAGATTTTTTTCACTCTCTTTTCTCTGGGTTATATCCTGGTAGACACCGAGTATCCCGATAACCATTCCCCTTTTGTCTGACAGCGGGATAAGCGCCATCTCTACCCAGGAAATATCACCATCACTCTTGATATGCTTAATGACCTTGCTGAGTTCTGAATTGCTACTCCGGACATCTTCAATATCATCATAAAACTCCATGGCGATACTTTTTTTCGGCATATCGGTGAGACTCTTCCCTATCAGTTCAGCCGATGTTGTATACCCCATATCTTTGGAAAATACGATATTTGAACCGAGATATGTCCCGGCGATATCTATCCAGAAAACGCCGGCGGGAATCGTGTCAATAACGGTACTTAACATTCCTTGGGTATTTTTAAGCTCGCTGGTTCTGTCCAGAATCTTTAATTCAAGATTTTCGTGAGAAGTTAAAAGGTCTTCCTGAATATGCCGGATACGTATAATCACAATAATCGAAAGGATAGCGATAGCGATAAATACAGCCCCGATAAGCCATACGCTCTTTTTTCGCATTGCCTGAGCATCGGTTTGCGAGTCCTCTCCCTGCTCTAGAATCATCTGCTGCTCGATGCTGATTAACTTAGCTAAAAGGGAGATCATCTGCCCTTGATTAGGGAGCACTTTTTCGTAAAATAAGGTTGCTGCGTTCTGTTTATCTGCTAGGTTACCGTTCATTGCCAGCGCGACTACCTGCCGTTGCGCGGGGAGTATAGCCGGGACAAGTTCTGTTTGTGCATTAAGCAGATCGATCTCTTCTGGAGATAGTTCCAGTGAAAGAATCTGTGCTCTTTTATTGGCAAATACTCCGGCATAACCTTCCAGAGTCATATTGAGCTCATCTTGCTCAAAGATATCTTCGGTATCTATGATTTGTGAGGTTAATCGCGTCCTGGAGCGTGCCAGCTCCATAAGCTCCGCATTGAGCCGCATTTTTTGGCTATTGATATTACCCGTCTCTGTAACATCGTTAAGCTGATCAAGATAGCGATCCAGGCTGATAAAGGTAAATAGGATAAATAGGGCAAATAGTGCAAAGGTAAACGATATAAGAGGGATAACATTACCTCCTAATCTCACATGTTTTTTTGCCAATAGCCCCATTTTCATACCCTATAAATATAGTCAGCGAAGCATTTTTATTTATTATGTGTAAAAAATCTGCCTGCGTGTGCAATATGAACTCTTACCCTCAAGAGTAGCACAATCTTTCTGGGAGCAAGTTTAATGGGTTCTGATGGTAGCGCTTCAGGTGTTATAGGTTGTTGATACAGCTGGAGATATCTCTCCAAATATGAAGCATGACAGAGAGATATGAGGGGAGTTTACCCTTCCTTTGAAGCCTTGATCATGTCGTAGGCGGCCTTGATCTCCTGAGTCTTTTCAGTGGCGATCTTAATCATCTCTTCAGGGAGTCCCTTGGCAACCAGCTTGTCGGGGTGATGACGGTTCATCATCCGGCGATAGGCCTTCTTGACCTCTTTGTCGCCGCTGCTTGCAGGAATGTCGAGTAGTTCATAGGCTGCCTTAAGCTGTTGAGCACTGCTGGGTGCGTTATGACCCTGTTGGTATTGTTGTCCACCATGACCGCCAAATTGGCGTGCAGCACGAATCAGATTATCGAGATGGTCAAATTCAACACGTGAAAATCCGAGTTGCTGTGAGATATCGAGCAGTAGTAGACGCTCACTTTGATCCATTGTTCCATCGGCATATGCAGCCTGGATCTGGATCTCCATAAACATGCGTAATAAATTTTTACGGCGGTGACACTCCTTGCGGAACTGTTGCAGTAGGTCATTGAGCGGGAAGTTTGAATCCTTCCCTTTGTTAAAGAGAGCGATGGCGGTCTTTTTTTGTTCGGCATTGAGCTGCATCTGTGCCATCAACTGTTGGGCGAGGGCGATCTCCTCTTTAGTGACCACGCCATCAGCCTTGGCGATATGCCCCATCACAGTGAAGGTGGCGGTGAAAAAGGCGGTCTGTACGCGCTCTTGTACACCCGCATTCCATGGGATCTGTTGTTTAATCCCCTCTACTCCCTTGTCAAAACGATGCCCAAGCACTGTGCCAAGAATGGCGCCCAGTGGCCCCCCCATCATAAAGCCCAAGGAGCCTCCTAATACTTTGCCCCACCAGTTCATCTGTTTTTCTCCTGTAGATGTGATTTTAATGCAGGCTCAACCTTAGTCGTTATGAGATGGTGAAACGGCTGCAACTCCTCGTAGTGACTACTCACGTCAATAATGTAGTTAAGGGTTCTGGGAATGTCTTTGAGATAACCCTGTTTTTCATCGCGATGGTAGAGGCGTGAAAATATTCCGATGGCCTTGAGGTGACGCTGAATTCCCATCAGATCAAACCACTTTTTAAATTGACGCTGATTTGGTTGACGTAAGATACCGTGATCAAGCGCGATATCGTGATAGCCCTCTACCCATTCGGCGACCTGCTCTTCAGGCCATGCGATGTAGCAGTCGCGCAGTAGAGAGACGAGGTCATAGGTAACTGGTCCCATCACCGCATCTTGAAAATCGATAATTCCAGGGTTATGTGAACTGACCATTAAATTGCGTGAGTGGTAGTCTCGATGAACGGGAACCTGGGTCTGTTCTAATGCAGATTTGGCAAGCGTGTTAAAGAGAGAATTGAGAATTTGATTTTCGTCATCGTTGAGCACGATCTGCAAATGTTTGTCGATAAACCAGTCGCGGAAGAGAGCCATCTCGTTGAGTAACAGCGCGCTATCATAGTGCGGGAGATCGGTTGGACCGCAGGTCTGTAGCACTGCCAATGCACCCAGCGCATCCCCATAGAGTCGGTCAACTGTTTCGCTGCTGAGTTGATCCAGATAGGCCGTTGAGCCGAGATCGCCTAACAGTAAAAACCCTTGGGTGTTATTTTGGGCAAAAATTTCAGGAACATTCAGGCCAATATCGAAGAGCTGTTTGGCTATCGTCGCAAAGGGCTCAAGAGGCTCTTTGTCGGGCGGGGCATCCATGACGATCAGGGTTTTATGAGGGGCTCCGTGTTCAAAAGTGATACGGAAATAGCGTCTAAAGCTGGCATCTTCCGATGCGCTATCAAGGCTAACAAACGGGAGTTTGAGCTCATCGGTTAGCCACTGTTTGATCTGTTGAATTCTATTTGTCATAGGTATAAAAAAGGCGGCTCGGTTTTTATCCGATACCACCCCGCTATTCTATGGCTAATTGAGAACTAAAGCACTAAAAACGGTATCCCCATTTGGCACTATAGTTAATCTTTCCGGCGTTACGGTCTTTTCCAAAGATAAAGTGCCGGCTTTTATCATTGATGCCAATACCGATAAAATTATCGTGAATGATAATACTTTTGGTGCGTTCACCCCGTGTATTGCTGATAATTGATATGGTGTGTTCACCCGAATCTGAACGGATATAGCGTATTAGCTGACCAGAATCTTTGAGCTTTAGGAGATTGACGTTGGCAAAATCGAGTGTAAATTGAGGAGGAGTGGTAAAGTTAAATTGAGAGCTACTTGAGTGACTCTTGCGTTTAAGAATGGAGAGATGCATTTGCTGACCAGCGAAAATCTTCTCGACAGAGATTGTATGGAGGTCAATGACCAGTTTGGGTGAGATTTGATAATTGCTTGTTGTATCGGATCCAGCCGTGCGGGCGTAGAGGCTCTCTGAGGCAAGCAGTATGAGCAAAAGTGGGAAAATATATTGTAGTGAACGTTTCACCATCAATCTCCAGAGAGGTTCTTCAGTTGATGGTGAAACTCTAAACGAAAAGGTGTTGGCGATCTTCGAACTTGGTCACGCTTCCGCTATTGAGAACTATTTTTGATAGACGCTAGAACCTGAATCCCACCTTCGCACCATAGCTATTGATACCACCAGTAGAGTCGCCCTCAATGGCAACATTCATCAACCCAAAGGCCATATTTAAGCCGTAGAACGCCTTAAAAAGGGAGGCGCTTGATTCAGAGAGTGTTCCGCTGTAGGCGGCTCCAGGCGTTGTGGTCACATTGATTGAGCCGACACCCACATAGGGGGTGAGCATGGCAAAACCTTTTGAAATTGAGAGCTCGTAGCCCAGAGTGCTCATACTAATGTCAGATGAGCCGTGTAGCTTGCTGGAGGTGACGCGCACGGAGACCGCTGGCATAACAATACCTCCCTCCATAAGGGCATAACTCAGCTCGTACCCGAGTAGACTGATAGAACCCGGCAGATAGGAGATACCCACATCAATATTAAAGGGGAGTCCTTTGCGAATATGGAGTTTGGGTACCGGAAGAGTATCAAAACTAGTACCTGTAGCACTGTTAAATACGGAGGCACTTTTCAGTTGGGTGGCGCTAACTTCAAGCCCCATATCAAAGCCGGTGACTCCCAATGGTTCAGCGGGAGAGAGAGCCTTGTAGCTGAGACTGGCCCCCAGATCTTTGGAGAGCAGATCAAACTGTAGTTGGTTGAGTGCACTCAGGCCATTGAAACTACTGAGTGCATGGACATTACTGCTGATGGTCAATGCTCCACATAAAATAGTGGTTGATATCAGTTGTCTGAACATCCTCGTCTCCTGCTTATTTAATGTGGGGTAACAGACTTTATCAGAAGCGATCAATATGGATAGTGATCGTCTTCACGATTATAGAAAAGGTACCCTTTTGGCTAAGTGATAACTATTGCAGATTAGATGTTTGTGTCGATAAAGTTAATGGTGTGTTCACCGGAAAAATTGAGCTAAGGGTGCGCCTTGGCCTCGTTATTCTGCGGATCAAAAGTCAACTAGAGGATTGCCAGTTAACTAGATTTCATTTTTTGTAAGACAGGCCATTTCGTAGTAATGATTGTCATTGAATTCAAACTCCTGGATCACGTCAAGCCCAATTTTTCTGACATGAGCCTCATATGACCTTCCGTTTGTTTTGTTAACGAAAGTCACCAATATAGGGAATCGTGAGGACATTTTTTGTTTTGCAAAGTCAAAAATTTGTTCCAAAATTCCACTGCCGCGGATACTTTTATCAATACACACGGGGCCATATTGGTATGAGTTTTCAGTGCTTAATATTTGGCCATGATATTGAAGATTAGGCAGATCTTTAATCATGAACGCAAACATGGGCCATTTTGACCAAAACCCCCACGAGGCGGCCATAACATAGGCTACAACACGATCATCTTTCTTGGCGATAAACAGGCCTTGTTCATCATTAACCAACGAGGTTAATTCTTCTTTTGTAAAAGGGGTGGTTACAAAACCATCTTTTTTATCCTCTTCGGCGATAGAATCCACCTGATACTTGTAATGAAGTTTAAGTGTGTCATCAATATCAGAAATGTCTGCGACTTTTAGTTGCATGTTTACCTCGTCATTTTTTAATTACTTACCATTGCGGGTAAAATGGTGGTGTCTTAAATTTAATCTGGCTGACACTCGTGTCAAATTAGTAGCTATCATATCAATTCTGAGTAATATATCTAACTATCGAAGAACTTAACGACTCTCAATAATGACCATACGTACTGCTCAGCAATCAGATTTTTCAACTATCGTCGATATCTATAATCAGGCTGTTGAACAAGGCGGTTTGACTGCAGATTTAACCCCCATTAGTTTAGAGTCACGACAGCAGTGGTTTCAGGAGCATACGACCTCAGACTACCCAATTTGGGTTTTTGAGCAGTCGGGTGTTGTCATTGGCTGGTGCAGTTTAAGTCCCTACCGTTGTGGTCGAAAGGCCCTGCGTCATACGGCAGAAATTAGTTACTACATTGATACAGCGTATCAAAATCGTGGGATTGGTAGTCAGCTAATGCAATATGCGATTGAAAACGCACCCGCTAGAAAATTTCACAATCTCTTTGCTCTGCTTCTAGCATCGAATCCGCTAAGCATTCGACTACTGACCAAATTTGGTTTTGAGCAGTGGGGACGTTTACCTGAAGTCGCTGAAATCGAAGGTGAGTGTATCGACCACCTAATCTATGGCCGAAAAGTGGGCTAATGATTGAGGATTTGCTGTAAAAATTGTTGAGTCCGATCAACCTGAGGGTTGTCGAAAAAGTCGTGAGGATTATTCTCTTCAACAATTTCACCCGCATCCATGAAGATTACGCGGTCGGCTACTTTTTTTGCAAAGCCCATTTCGTGAGTGACACAGAGCATGGTCATACCCTCTTCGGCAAGCTCAATCATGACATCAAGTACCTCTTTGATCATCTCCGGATCGAGTGCGGAGGTAGGCTCATCAAAGAGCATAATTTTAGGGCTCATGCAGAGTGATCGGGCAATGGCAACACGTTGTTGCTGCCCACCGGAAAGTTGCCCCGGATATTTTTGTGCCTGGTCGGGAATTTTTACTCGCTCAAGATATTTCATTGCGATTGCTTCTGCTTCTGCTTTTGATTTCTTCTGCACCCAAATTGGGCCCAAACAGAGATTTTCCAGGATTGTCAGATGAGGGAAGAGGTTGAAGTGTTGAAAAACCATGCCGACATCACGACGGATCGCATCGATATTTTTCACATCTTCTATCATCTCAATACCATCAACGACGAGTGAGCCTTGTTGAAACTCCTCTAAACGATTAATGCAGCGGATCATGGTCGATTTACCAGAACCAGAGGGACCGCAGATAACAATTCGCTCCCCTTTATGAACCGTTAGATTGATATCTTTTAAAACATGAAAGTCGCCATACCATTTATTGAGGTCACAAATGTTAATGACTTCTTCATCGGTAGTACGGGGTTTATTATTTGAATTAGGCATGACAGATTTCACTCATTAATTTTTGTGATCAGTATTCAGTTTTCGTTCGATAGAAGTTGCAACAAGTGACATGCTGAAGCAGACAACCCAGAAAATAGCGGCCACAAATATGTAACCCTCTTCGGCGTGACCGCCAAGCCAGTGTGAATTACTCAGTGCGGTTTGGGTGGTACTTAACATCTCGAATATGCCGATGATCAGTAAGAATGTGGTATTTTTAAACAGCATGACAAAGGTTGCAAGAATATTGGGCATCGAGACTTTTATCACTTGTGGCAGAACAATGAGCAGTGTCTTCTGCCAATAACCGAGACCAAGGGAATCTGCAGCTTCGTATTGACCTTGAGGGATAGCATTAAAGCCCCCACGAAAAACTTCGGCCATATAGCCCGACATAAAGAGAATTAGAACAATCCAGACTCGTATTAGTTTATCGATACTGGTTCCTTCTGGAAAGAAGAGCGGTAACATCACCGAT
>Ga0224507_10000589_pt1 | contig 14246 bp, 14 predicted proteins | sample SF_Jan12_sed_USG_3_FD_170159 | JGI IMG/M metagenome (GOLD analysis project Ga0224507, IMG submission 170159) | Sediment microbial communities from San Francisco Bay, California, United States - SF_Jan12_sed_USGS_13 | ecosystem: Environmental > Aquatic > Marine > Sediment | place: USA... | reverse complement strand
TTTTTGAAATACAAGAATGAACTTATTCATAATAAACAAGAAATAATTATTTCTGATTTTGGCGCCGGATCCAACTATTTTAAAGGAAATAAAAGAAAAATAAATGCAATTGCCCAAAATGCAGGTATTTCTACAAAAAGAGCTCGTTTATTAATCAGATTTGTTCAATATTTCAAACCTCAAAATATTTTGGAAATAGGGACTTCTTTAGGTCTTTCTACCTATTGTTTATATTTGGGAAATCCTAAAGCTGTTATTACAACTTTAGAAGGTTGTGAAGAAACTTCAAAAGTTGCAAGAACTCAACTTAAAAAATTTAATTTTTATCCAACTTTAATTACAGGAAATTTTAAAGAAATACTTCCAACAGCACTTCAAAACAGACAGTTCGACTTAATTTATATTGATGGAAATCATCAAAAAGAGGCCACAATTTCTTATTTTGAACAATGTTTAAATTCAATTCATAATGATTCAATTATTATCTTTGATGATATTCATTGGTCAACAGGAATGAAAGAAGCCTGGGAAATAATCAGGAAAAACAAAAAAGTTACTGTAAGTATAGATACTTTTCAATGGGGAATTGTATTTTTTAGAAAAGAACAAGAAAAAGAACATTTTATAATTAGAATTTGAAAATAAATGTTCTTAATGTTCATAAAGTTTTTAATGTTCGTAATGTTTTAACTTTTTACTTTTTAACATTCAACATTTTAACTTTACAACTTTTAATCTTATAATCTTTTAATAATTACTTATGAAAATATACACTAAAACTGGCGATAAAGGAAAAACATCATTAATTGGCGGAAAAAGAGTTTCAAAAGCCGACTTAAGAATTGAAACTTACGGCACCATTGATGAATTAAATTCTTTTATAGGTTTATTAAGAGATCAATCTATTGATTTACGTACAAAAAACTTCCTATTAGACATTCAAAACAATTTATTTTCAATCGGAACTTTATTGGCAATAGACCCTGAGAATAAAAAATTACAATCAAAAGACAATCCTTATGCTAACTTAAATATTTCTACAAAAGATATTTCAGTTTTAGAAAGTGAAATGGACGATTTTAATAAAAATCTTCCAGATTTAGCACATTTCATTTTACCAGGCGGACATCCCACTGTGTCAATTTGTCATATCTGTAGAACTACTTGTCGCAAAGCAGAACGCTATTGTGTAGCTGTAAATGAGCAATCTAAAGTTTCAGAACATATCATCATATACTTAAATCGTTTATCAGATTATTTCTTTGTATTGGCACGAAAATTGTCCCATGATTTAGGAGTTTCCGAAATAAAATGGGAACCAAAAAACAAATAAGTTCTTTTACATTAAAATATTTATTTTAAATAACTTGACTATATCATTTATATTTTTATTTTTGCAGAAAATTTAACTTATTAGGCTATGTATTGGACATTAGAATTAGCATCCTATTTAGCAGATGCTCCTTGGCCAGCAACAAAAGACGAATTGATAGATTATGCTATCCGTACTGGTGCGCCGCTTGAGGTTGCTGAAAATCTTCAAGAACTTGAAGATGAAGACGAAATTTACGAATCAATTACAGAGATTTGGTCTGACTACCCTACAGATGAAGATTATCTGTGGAATGAGGATGAATACTAACATACTGTAAATAAAAAAGAATTATAAAAGTCTCCATTGAGGCTTTTTTTTTGTTTAAATTTGATGCTCGAATTAAAGCCATATACAATGAAATAGCCATATTTTAAAAAATTAATTTTAATGAAGTTGGCTTACCTTAAATTGACAAATAAAAAAACAGTAAATATCTACTTATGAGTTTATTAAATTCTGTACTAAAATTATTTCTTGGAGATAAGAAAAAAAGAGACTTAAAAGATTTACAGCCTATTGTAGATCGTGTACATTCTTTTGAAAATGAAATTGCATCACTAACTGATGATGAACTTCGTCAGAAAACATTAGATTTTAGGCAAGAAATAAAAGATAACAACCAAGTTTATCTAGATCAAATTGAAGCTCTTACAGAAGATTCTAAAATTGCTGATGTTTCAAAAAAAGAAGATATCTACAATGAAATTGATCGTTTAGAAAAAGAAATTTATATTGAGACCGAAAAAACGCTTAATAAAATTCAACCAATTGCATTTGCTGTTGTTAAAGAAACTGCCAAACGTTTTACCAATAACAAAACTATTTCAGTTACAGCATCATCTTTTGACAGAGAACTCTCTGCAAAACGTGATTTTGTTACTTTAGAAGGAGACAAAGCTATCTACAAAAATTCTTGGGATGCCGCAGGTAAACCTATTGTTTGGGACATGATTCATTACGATGTTCAATTAATTGGTGGGGCTGTTTTACATCATGGTAAAATTGCTGAGATGATGACAGGAGAAGGAAAAACATTAGTTGCTACACTTCCACTTTATTTAAATGCGCTTCCCGGTAAAGGAGTTCACGTTGTTACGGTAAATGATTATTTAGCTAAAAGGGATGCCGCTTGGATGGGGCCAATTTTTGAATTTCATCAATTAAGAGTTGATTGTATAGACCATCATCAACCCAATTCAGCAGAAAGAAGAGCTGCCTATAATGCAGATATCACTTATGGAACCAATAATGAATTTGGGTTTGACTACCTTCGTGATAATATGTCGCATGCGCCAACTGATTTAGTTCAGCGTCCACATAACTATGCAATTGTAGATGAGGTTGACTCTGTTTTAATTGATGATGCCAGAACTCCGTTAATCATTTCTGGGGCAACACCACAAGGAGATCGACACGAATTTAATGAACTTAAACCTAAAGTTGAAAAAATTGTTCAAACTCAAAATTCTTATTTAATAAGTGTTTTAGCAGATGCCAAAAAATTAATTGAAGAAGGAGATCACAAAGAAGGAGGCATCAAATTATTAAGAGTTTACAGAGGTTTACCAAAAAATAAAGCATTAATCAAATTTTTGAGTCAAGAAGGAATTCGTCAATTACTTCAAAAAACAGAAGCTCATTTTATGCAAGACAATTACAAAGAAATGCATGTTATTGATGCTGAATTATTCTTTGTTATTGATGAAAAAAATAATTCTATTGAATTAACCGACAAAGGTATTGCTCAATTATCATCAGGAGATAATGATCCAAACTTTTTTGTACTACCAGATATTGGTGTTCTTATTGGGCAATTAGATGCTTCTGATTTACCACCCTTAGAATTAGCGCAGAAAAAAGAAGAATTATATCGTGATTTTAGTATCAAAAGTGAAAGAATTCACACACTTAATCAATTATTAAAAGCATACACTTTATTTGAAAAAGATGTTGAGTATGTAATGATGGAAGGTGCTGTTAAAATTGTTGATGAGCAAACGGGTCGTATCATGGAAGGTCGCCGTTATTCTGACGGTTTGCACCAAGCTATAGAGGCAAAAGAAAATGTAAAAATTGAAGACGCTACACAAACTTATGCCACAATTACCCTTCAAAATTATTTCAGAATGTACAAGAAATTGTCTGGTATGACCGGTACTGCGGTAACTGAAGCTGGAGAATTTTGGGAAATTTATAAATTAGATGTTGTTGAAATACCAACAAATAGACCTCTTGCAAGAATTGATCATGAAGATTTAGTTTACAAAACTAAACGTGAAAAATATAACGCAGTTATTGATGAAATTGCAAAACTAGTAAATCAGGGCAGACCTGTTTTAGTGGGTACAACCAATGTTGAAATTTCTGAATTATTAAGCAGAATGCTAAACTTACGCAAAATTCAACATAATGTTTTAAATGCCAAATTACATAAAAAAGAAGCTGATATAGTTGCCGAAGCTGGAAATCCCGGAGTTGTTACCATAGCTACCAATATGGCGGGTCGTGGTACGGATATCAAGCTTTCTGATGAAGTTAAAAAAGCTGGAGGTTTAGCTATTATAGGTACTGAACGACATGACTCTAGACGTGTAGACCGTCAGTTAAGAGGTCGATCTGGTAGACAAGGTGATGTTGGCTCAACTCAATTTTATGTTTCTTTAGAAGATAACTTAATGCGATTATTTGGATCTGAACGTATCGCAAAAATGATGGACAGAATGGGAATTCAAGAAGGCGAAGTAATTCAGCATTCTATGATTACCAAATCTATTGAACGTGCTCAGAAAAAAGTAGAAGAAAATAACTACGGAGTTCGTAAGCGTTTATTAGAATATGATGATGTAATGAACGCACAGCGCGAAGTTATTTATAAACGAAGAAGACATGCTTTATACGGAGAAAGATTACAAGTTGATGTTGCTAACATGATTTATGATACTTGTGAAGCATTAATAGTTCCAAATAAAGAAAATAATGATTTTAAGAATTTTGAATTTGAATTAATTCTTCTATCATCACAAACAGCTCCTTTTACAGCAGATGAATTTAAAAACAAAACAGCAGATGAATTAATTTCTCAACTGTATGATTCAGTTTATCAGCACTATCAAGACCGATTAGAAAGAAATGCAGTTGCTTCATATCCAGTCATTAAAGACGTTTATGAAAAACAAGGTGATCGTTATGAAAGAATTGTGGTGCCTTTTACTGATGGAATTAAAACACTTCAAATTATTACGAATTTAAAAGAAGCCTATGAAACTAAAGGTAAAGTTTTAATTAATGATTTTGAAAAAAATGTGACCCTAGCCATTATTGATGAAGCATGGAAAAATCATTTAAGACAAATGGATGATTTAAAACAATCGGTTCAAAATGCTTCATATGAACAGAAAGATCCTTTATTGATTTACAAATTTGAATCCTTTGAATTGTTTAGCAAAGCCATCGAAAAAATAAATAAAGAAGTACTTTCTTTCTTATTCAAAGGCGGATTACCAAGTCAGAGTTCTTCAAATGTATCACAAGCAAGAGAACAAAAAAGAGATAAGGTTCAACTTACTAAAGAAGAATATCAAGAGTCAACACAATCGAATAATACACAAGAAAAACAAGCTGTTGAAACTTTTGTTAGGACAGAACGAAAAATTGGTCGTAACGAACAAGTTTTTATTAAAAATGTGCTAACAGGCGAAAATAAATATGTTAAATATAAACAAGCGATTCCACTATTAGAACAAGGCAAATGGGTTCTTGTTGAAGACTAGAATAATACTTAAATAAAAAATCCCGCTATAACGGGATTTTTTTATTTTTATTCAAATGTGGTATTTAGTTGAATGTAGTCTAAAAATTCTCTTCTTACACTTTCTTCTTTAAATTTTCCACCATATTCAGCAGTTACTGTACTACTCTCAATATCTCTAATTCCTCTAGAATTTACGCATAAATGTTTGGCATCAATTACACATGCAACATCTTCAGTTCCTAATGCTTCTTGTAAAGACTGAACAATTTGCATGTTTAAACGTTCTTGTACTTGTGGACGTTTGGCATAAAAATCGACAATTCTATTCATTTTTGATAATCCAATTACCCTGCCGTTAGAGATGTATGCAACGTGCGCTCTTCCAATTATTGGTAATAAATGATGCTCACAAGTAGAATAAACGACAATATTTTTCTCCACCAACATTTCACCGTATTTATAGGAGTTTTCAAATGTAGATGGCTTTGGTTTAAGACTAGGATTTAATCCACCAAAAATTTCATTTACAAACATTTTAGCAACTCTTTTTGGTGTGCCTTTTAAACTATCATCCTCTAAATCCATTCCTAAAGTATGAAGAATTTGATATACATTTTCTTGAATTTTCTGAATTTTCTCCTCATCAGAAATATCAAAAGCATCTTTTCTCAAAGGTGTTTTTGCAGATGAACTTTGATGATCATCATCAAAGTCATTCTGTGCATCATTTATTTTTCTTTCGTTTCCTTCTAACATCTTACTTTATTTTGGCATGCAAAATTACAATTTTATGATTTAAATAATTTTATTTTACTTATTAATGTTTCAATTGTTGCATTAAAAAGTTGAAATCACCTGTTTGTTGATCTCCGCTAATCATGTTTTTTATAGTAAACGTATTATTTTCTAGCTCAGTCGATCCTATTAAAACAACAAATGGAATATTTCTTTTATCTGCATAATTAAGTTGTTTCTTAAGTTTTGTTTCTTCTGGATATAACTCAGATTTCACACCTAATTCTCTTAATTTTTTAATTGCTTTAGTTGCATAAAGTGCTTCATTATTGCCAAAATTGACAAATAAAATATCTGGTTTTGGCATTTCAACTTCATTAAATAAATTTAATTCTTCTAAAACTAGATAAATTCTATCTAAACCAAACGAAACTCCAATTCCACTCATATCTTTTAATCCAAAAATTCCAGTTAAATCATCATATCTTCCACCACCACCGATAGAACCCATTTGAACAGTTTTGGGAGGAGTAACTTCAATAATAGCACCCGTGTAATAGTTTAAACCACGAGCTAAGGTAACATCAATTTCGACTTTAGAGTCATATAATTCAACATTTTCTAAAGTAGCAATTACAAATTCCAGTTCTTGAACTCCTGTCAAGCCTTCTTGAGAATCTTTAATTATTTCCCTCAGTTGATTTAGTTTATTAATATTGGAACCAGAAAGATGAAACAAAGGATTTAATTTACTCAAAGCATTTTGGGTAATTCCTTTTTCTAGCATTTCCTTTTGAACTCCCTCCTCGCCTATTTTATCAAGTTTGTCTAAAGCAACGGTGAAATCAATCAATTTATCGGCAGCACCAATAACTTCTGCAATTCCAGATAAAATTTTTCTATTATTCAATTTAATGGTTACACCTTTTAAATTTAGTTGATGAAAAACTGTATCATATAATTGAACAAACTCTACTTCTTGCCATAATGATTTTGAGCCGACAACATCGGCATCACACTGATAAAACTCTCTAAATCTACCTTTTTGCGGGCGATCTGCTCTCCAAACCGGCTGAATTTGATAACGTTTAAAAGGAAATTCAATTTCATTTTGATGTTGCACCACATAACGTGCAAAAGGAACTGTTAAATCATATCGAAGAGCCTTCTCAGATATTTTAGGAGTTAGCTTGTTAGCATCTTTTTGATGTAAAATATCATCTGAAACTTTTGATAAATAATCACCAGAATTTAATATTTTAAAAATTAATCGATCTCCTTCTTCTCCATATTTACCCATTAAAGTTTCAGAATTTTCAAAAGAGGGTGTTTCTATTGGCTGAAATCCGAAATTTTCAAAAGTGGTTTTAATTACTTGAATGATATAATTTCTTTTCGCAATTTCTGTTGGCGAAAAATCTCTTGTTCCTTTTGGTATACTTGGTTTTTGTGCCATTTTATACTAAGTGTTTTTGGTTTGATCTAATAAATATCGTCTTGCTGATTCCAAATCTGCTTCTGTATCAATTCCAATCGGAGTATGAGTAGTCAAAACCATTTTAATTTTTTTTTGATTTTCTAAAAATCGTAAATTTTCCAACTTTTCAGTCGCTTCTAGTTGAGTTACCGGCATTTTGGAAATCTCTAATAAAGCTTCTTTTCTAAAAGCATAAATCCCTATATGTTTATAATATATTCCAAATTGCTCATCTCTAGGATAAGGTATTGGAGCTCTAGAAAAATACATAGCAAAATTAGCTTTATCTACCACAACTTTTACGTTATTCGGATTGTTTATTTCTATTTTATCATTTATTTTAAACATCAATGAAGCAACATCTACTTCTTTTTTGGCGTCGTTTTTAAAAACTTCAATCAATTTTTCTAAGGGTTCTTTTTGAGTAAATGGCTCATCGCCCTGAACATTAATTACAATATCAATATCTAAATCAGCAATAGCTTCTGCTATTCTATCACTTCCAGATTCATGAGATTTTTTACTCATCAACACTTTTCCGCCATGATTTTTAATTTCTTCAAAAATGATAGAACTATCTGATACTACATAAACATCATCAAATAAATTGGTGCTTTTCACAGCTTCATAAGTTCTGCTTATAACAGTTTTTCCTCCCAAATCTTTCATCAATTTACCAGGAAAACGAGTTGCTTCAAAACGAGCTGGAATCATTGCTATTATCTTCATTTTTGTTGTGTTATTCTTGTTGTAATTTCTTATGATTTCTTCTTAATCGATTTAAACTTGCATTTAATTCAAATCCTAACAATAGAATTATTGAATTTAACCAAACAAAAATCATCAATATTAAAAGTGTCCCAATAGAACCGTATAATTCATTATAGCGAGCAAACTTTTCTACATAAATACCGAAAAAGTAAAATGTAACCAAAGATAAAACAGTTGTTAAGAAAACTCCAGGTGAAAAGAAATTCATTAATTTTCCTTGTTTTGTGCCGAAATAAAATAGAAATCCGACAGATACTAAAACGGTAATAACAAAGAAAAGGAATCGTCCCTTTTGAATCCAAAAAACATCATCTTCCAACCATCCTCTAGATTTTAAACTTTGTATTCCAATTTCAAAATAAACAGAAACAGCTACAACCAATAACAAAAATATTGAAATGATTACAGAAATTCCTAAAGCCATAATATACTGTTTTACAACATTTCTAGCACTATCTACATGTGTCGATATTTCAAATCCGCCAAATATTGCATTGACACCATTTGCCATTAAAAATATGGAAGCTATAAAACCGAAAGACAATAAACCGCTATATTTATTGTTGATAATATCCACTATTACCAAATTAACTGCATCAACTGTTTTAGGAGGCAACAATTCTTCAATCATAAAAAGAAAATCTTGTTGAAAACCTTCAATTGGTACGTAAGGAATTAAGGTCAGCAGAAAAAGTAAAAACGGGAATAAAGCCATGAAGAAACTAAAGGCAATAGAACCCGCTCTAGCAGTTAATGCACCTCGTAAAATTCCAATAATATACATTTCAAGCAAATCATAAAGACTCATTCCTTCTAAACCTGGAATTTTAGCACGTTTTGTAAGTTTTAGAACGGAACGAACAATTGGAATTTTCTCTAATTTATTTTCGATGGGTTTAGTCATATTCAAAAGTAGCTTTTAAACTTAAATCCATATTTGAAACAGCATGTGTTAAAGCTCCAGATGAAATAAAATTAACACCACAAGCTGCATAAGCACTAATATTTGATTCATTAATTCCGCCTGAAGACTCTGTTAAACATTGATTTCCAATTAATTCAACTGCTTTTTTAGTTTCTTCAATTGAAAAATTATCAATTAAAATTCTATAAACTCCTCCAGCTTTTAAAATTTCTTTGATCTCTTCGATACTTCTGGCTTCTACAATTATTTTTAGATCTAATTGATTTTCTAATAAGAATTTTTTCGTTTTCTGAATTGCTTTGGTAATTCCACCAGAAAAATCTATATGATTATCTTTTAACATGATCATATCATACAGGGCAAAACGATGATTTTCTCCTCCTCCAATTTTTACAGCCCATTTTTCTATAGCTCTAATTCCCGGAGTTGTTTTTCTAGTATCTAAAATTTGAGTTTTAGTTCCTTTCAACAAATCAACAAAATAGCTTGTTTTTGTTGCAATTGCACTCATTCTTTGCATAGAATTTAACACTAATCTTTCAGATTTAAGAATCGATTGTGCTTTTCCTTCAACAACAAAAACCACATCACCCTTTTTAACTTCTTGACCATCATTAATAAATGTTTCAACATTTAAATCAGTATCTACATAATTAAAAATCATTTTAGCAAATTCAACTCCGGCAATAATTCCATTTTCTTTCACTAAAAGTTTCGCTTTTCCGACAGAATTTGAAGGAATACAAGCTAAAGAGCTATAATCTCCAGGACCAATATCTTCTCTTATTGCGTTGGCAATTATGATTTCTAGTTCATTTTCAAATTGTTGCGTTGTAATCATTTCATCAAAGTATAGGTAAACAAAAATAACTTTTTTAGTTGAAGTTTTTGAAGATTAAATATTTTTATCTTTACGAAATGAAATGAGCTTGCAGAATTTTAAAAATTTTCTATAAAATTAAAAAGCGAATTTCATCAGACCATTTAAATCAATTGAAAAATAACTGATGAAAATAAAACTGTTAGCTATAGGTAAAACAGACCAACCGGCATTAATTGAGTTGATTGATAACTATCAAAAACGATTAAAACATTATATTTCATTTGAAATTGAAATTATTCCTGATATAAAAAACGCTAAAAGCTTGAATCAAACTCAACAAAAGGAAAAAGAAGGACAATTAATACTTTCAAAAATTCAAAGTGGTGATGTATTGGTTTTGCTAGATGAAAAAGGAATACAATATAGATCAGTAGAATTTTCTGATTATTTACAAAAGAAAATGAATGCGGCTACTAAACAATTGGTTTTTGTTATCGGAGGACCTTTTGGCTTTTCAGATGCTGTTTATGATACTGCGCAAGAAAAAATATCTTTGTCGAAAATGACCTTTTCACATCAAATGATTCGATTATTTTTAACAGAACAAATCTATCGTTCATTTACTATTTTAAAAAATGAACCTTACCATCATGAATAAAATCTCCTTAGTTTTTGCTACTAATAATTTAAATAAACTAAATGAAGTTCAAACCCTTTTGCCAGATTTTATTGAACTTAAATCATTATCAGACATTAATTGTAATGAAGAAATCCCGGAAACAGCAACTACTTTAGAAGGTAATGCTATTCTAAAAGCAGATTTCGTTACTCAAAAATTTGAAATTAATTGTTTTGCTGATGATACCGGGCTGGAAGTTGAAAGTTTGAATGGAGCACCCGGGGTTTTTTCTGCAAGATATTCAGGAAACGATGGAAATTCTGAAAAAAACATGGAGAAATTATTATTTAACTTAAGTGATAAATTGAATAGAAAAGCCCAATTTAGAACCGTAATTGCTTTAAATTTATCAGGACAACAATTTCTTTTTGAAGGTGTTTGCAAAGGAAAAATAATTGAAGAAAAGCGAGGAATTAAAGGTTTTGGTTATGATCCAATTTTTATTCCTGAGGGATTTTCTAAAACTTTTGCTGAAATGAATTTAGAAGAAAAAGGATCTATTAGCCATAGAGGAAAAGCAATTCAACAACTCATCCATTTTTTAAAAAATATTTAAAATTTTGAATACAGTAAATACTTACCGAATTTCTTTCATCATGTTGATATCGCTATTCTTCATAGTTTTAGCAATGAATATAAGTTTTGGTTCTGTAGATATTCCCTTGAAAGATATTTTTGATATACTTTTTAACAAATCCACAACCAATGAAAATTGGCAGATTATAGTTACTGAATTCCGTATTCCAAAAGCTATTACAGCCATTTTTGCAGGGTCTGCTCTAGCTGTTAGCGGACTTTTAATGCAAACTTTATTTAGAAATCCATTAGCTGGTCCATACATTTTAGGTATCAGCTCTGGAGCCAGTTTAGGAATAGCCCTCTTAATTTTATTAGTTTCTTTAGGTGGATTTTCTACCATACTTTTATCAAATTGGTCTTTTATAATTGCTGCGGCAATTGGTGCTTTTTCAATTATGTTGTTGGTCGTAATAATGGCTAGTAAAATTAAAAATACGATGTCAATATTAATCATTGGATTGATGTTTGGCAGTTTTGCTTCAGCAATAATTAGCATTATGGCTTATTTTAGTTCTGCTTCTCAATTGCAACAATTTATTGCTTGGAGTTTTGGCAATCTTGGAAATCATACTTCACAAGAATTATGGATTTATTTTGGATTTTACATTGTCGGTATAATTCCTTTATTATTTTTGATTAAACCCTTAAACAGCTTGTTATTAGGAGAAAATTACGCACAAAGTTTAGGTGTCAACATCAAAAATGTACGATTTAGCATTTTAGTTATTACAAGTTTATTAACTGGTTTGGTAACAGCTTTTTCAGGTCCTATTGCTTTTGTTGGTTTGGCAGTTCCTCATCTTACCAAATTAATATTTAACACTTCAAATCATCTCATATTGATACCCGCAGTTTTACTTAACGGTGCTATTTTAATGTTGATTAGTGATACCATTGCTCAATTACCCAATATAGAATATACGCTTCCAATTAATGCTATTACCTCCCTATTTGGTGCTCCAATTGTAATTTGGTTGATTGTTAGAAAACGAAAATTGAATTTTTAATGGATAAAAATCAACAAAATATAATTTTAGAGGTTTCCAATTTATCTATTGGATATACAGATAAAAAGCAACAAAAGATTGTAAAAAATAAACTTACATTTAATGCTCATCAAGGTGAGTTTATATGTTTATTGGGTAAAAATGGTGTTGGAAAATCGACCCTTTTAAAAACAATTTCTAAAGTAATTTCAAAATTAGATGGAAATATCTTTATTGATAATGATGAAATTAATCATATCGATTCAAAAACATTTTCAAAAATATTAGGAGTTGTTTTAACCGAAAGATTGCCAGAAAGTAATTTAACCGTTTTTGAAATGGTTGCTCTTGGTCGTCAACCTCATACCAATTGGATTGATTCTTTATCTGATGAAGATTTAAACATGGTAAACAAGTCTTTAGAACAGACGAATACAACACATTTAAAGGAAAAAAATATTTTTGAATTAAGTGACGGACAACTTCAAAAAGTACTAATATCTAGAGTATTAGCACAAGACACTCCAATTATCATTTTTGATGAGCCAACTGCACATTTGGATATTCATCATAAAATAGAAACTTTTCTTTTACTTAAAAAACTCTCCAAAGAAGCACAAAAAACTATTATTATTTCAACACATGAAATTCATTGGGCCATTGAATTAGCTGATACCATTTGGCTGATGACTGAAAATAATTGTTATTTTGATTCTCCTGAAAATCTTAAAACACAAAATCGTTTTCAAGAGTTATTTGATTCATTTTTAGTAACTTTTGATGCAGAATCAAATCAATTTAAAATATCATCTTAAAATATTTAATATATTTGATTTATTAAAGACATCATCCATGCAAAAATTAGTTTCATTTTTAATTGTTAGCGTATTTTTATTTTCTTTAAATGTCTATAAATCTAATGCTCAAAGTACCTCAGTATTATCAATTAATCATCAAAAAATTGAAAGCCATAAAACATCCATTGCAACTAATTATGCAAGTTCAATTACTACAACTGATTTAGAAAAGCATTTATATATTTTGGCCTCAGATGAATTTGAAGGAAGAAAAACAGGAGAAGCAGGACAGAAAAAAGCCGCCAAATATTTAGTCGATTACTATAAATCCATAAATATCTCTGCAACAAATGGCATGAATTATTTACAAAATATCCCTAGTAATTATTTTAAAGGCCGATCTAAAAATGACTCTGAAAATGTATTAGCTTTTATCATAGGATCTGAAAAACCAGAAGAAATAGTAGTTATTTCTGCTCATTATGATCATGTTGGAACAAAAAATGGTGAAATTTATAACGGCGCAGATGATGATGGCTCAGGGACTGTGGCTGTTTTAGAAATAGCTCAAGCGTTTAAAATAGCAAAAGACAGAGGAAATGGACCTAAAAGATCGATCTTATTCCTAAATTTAACCGGAGAAGAGGTTGGATTAATGGGTGCAAAATATTATGCGGAAAATCCGGTTTTTCCATTAGAAAATACTGTTGCTAATTTAAATATTGATATGATTGGAAGAGTTGATGAAAAATATACTGATAATCCTAATTATGTATATCTAATTGGCGCTGATAAATTGAGCACTGAGTTACATCAAATCTCTGAAAATGTAAATGCTACTTTTACTAATTTAGAATTAGATTACACTTATAATGATGAAAGTGATCCTAATAGATATTATTATCGTTCAGATCATTATCAATTTGCCAAAAACAATATCCCTGTAATTTTTTATTTTAATGGTGTACACGAAGATTATCATCAACCAACTGATACTCCAGATAAAATAAATTATGAGTTATTGGCTAAAAGAGCTCAGTTAGTATTTTATACTGCTTGGGAATTAGCCAACAGGCCAGAAAGAATTAAAGTTAATGTAAAAAAGAATTAAACTAATTCAACATTTTATAAACTAACTCTTTTAAAATATCACCTTCAGGAAGTGCATTAGCACCAACTCCTTTGCTTTTTAAATCAGCTTCTCGCAAAAGCGCAATACATTCTGAGACTTTTTTCATCGGAAAATTTCTTGCTGCAGTTTGATATTCAGAAACAAAATAAGGGTTAATCCTAAGAACTTTAGCTACTATTTGAGGGTTTTTATCTGTTAATCCGTGATACAACAACA
>Ga0224507_10000588_pt1 | contig 14248 bp, 9 predicted proteins | sample SF_Jan12_sed_USG_3_FD_170159 | JGI IMG/M metagenome (GOLD analysis project Ga0224507, IMG submission 170159) | Sediment microbial communities from San Francisco Bay, California, United States - SF_Jan12_sed_USGS_13 | ecosystem: Environmental > Aquatic > Marine > Sediment | place: USA: California... | reverse complement strand
CCCAGGTAAAACCGTCAAAACCACCATTGCCGCAAAATAGAAAGAAGTAGTGCCATAAAGGGCACCTTGTGACGTGCAAGTTCCCGCTTTTACGTACTTCTGTCTTTTAAAGTCACGAACTTGGGTTAACTCATTGGTTTCCAGGAATTTGGTAACTATTTCAAATTATTTTAAAGACCTTGATCTTGAAAACCCTCTTCAGCCTTTGGTTTTAGATAGGAAATGGAAAGGGGAAGATGAGTTTCAGCAGATGGTTAGTTCAATAAATATTATTCGTACCAGTTTTTTAGAAAATAAGCGTGGTTATCTGAATTTATTAACATCTCTGAAGAAACAACGGGAAGATCTTTTGATGCAAAACAATGAGCTTGAGTTGATTCGTCAAGGATTGAAAAAAAGTGAGGAGATAAAAAGCGCTATTTTAAATGGTTCCATTGACGGTTTTTTGATTGTAGATCAGCAGGGAAGAATTGTAGAGGCTAATGATGCCTATTGCTCATTATTGGGTTATTCGAAGAGTCAAATTTGTAGAATGAACATTAGTGACATAGAAGGGGTGGAAACATCAGAAGATACTGCTAAACATATGCAAAAAGTTATTACCTCTGGAAATGATCGTTTTGAAACTTTGCATCGTCATCGTAATGGGCAGCTGGTTGATGTTGAGCTAAGTGTTAATTATGAGTCTTCAGTGGGAGAAATTTTCTTCTCCTTTGTACGAGACATCTCAGAGCGAAAAAAAGCTGAAGAGTCTTTACGGGTAAGTGAAGAACAGTATAGGAGTATGGCTGAAACTTCCGCGGATGCCATTTGGCAGCTTGATGTCCTTGGTAATATAATATTTATGAATCAGGCTGGTTGTGAGATTTTCGGTTCTACCCCTAAGCTTATGACTAATATGAATTTTCAAAGTTTAGTTACTGAAAAATATACATCCCAAGCAGAAAATTATTTACGGATGGCCCAGGGCGGGCAGAAAGTACAAGGGGAATTATATGTTTATCATGGACAAGGATTTACTTTCCCGATTAGCTTCAGCATGGGAGTGATGAGGAAAAATGGAAAAGTATCTGGTATTACATGTATTTCTCGTGATATTACTGATAAGCGAAAAGAGGAAGAAGATAGTCTCAGGAAGTCGCTAGCTGAAAAAGAATGTTTGCTTAAGGAGATTCATCATCGTGTAAAAAATAACATGCAGGTTATTTCAAGTCTTTTGTCTCTCCAGGCTGAAAAAGTGGATAATGTTGAGGTTAAGGCCTTGGTTAATGATAGTCGTAATCGGGTTAGAACCATGAGTCTTATTCATGAGATGTTGTACCAGAATGAGAATATTTCCAAGATTGATTTTGAACATTATATTAATAAGCTTCTCCGCTATCTCATGGATACGTTTGGCACGGCAAGTAATATATCTTTTACGGTAACAGCCCATGATATATTTTTACCCATCGACATCGCCATCCCCTGTGGACTTTTAACTACCGAGTTGGTGACTAATAGTCTTAAATATGCTTTCCCTCATAAGAAAAAAGGTGAAATAATGGTTCAAATGATAAAGGATGGAAATGGGCATATGGCATATACGGTCAAGGATAGTGGGGTTGGATTGCCGGAAAATTTTGATTTTACTTTTTCCAGTACGTTGGGAATGAGCTTAATAAAAAGCCTTTCAAGGCAATTGGGCGGTGTCCCAAGGATTTATAATGACAATGGGATGTGTTTTAGTTTGTTTTGTAAGAAGGATATGCATCAATAAGGTAAGTGGTCACTCTATTAAATCAGTTGGTTGTGAACCCTGTGATCAGATACATCAGTATATTATTGGTACATGAGGAATAGGTATAAGGTGGCAAGTGTTTTAGGTTTATGTTGTTTCTGCTGCTTGATGAAGATCAAATGGTTGCGGCTAGTTACGAAAATAGCATTTTTTTGGACTATGTTTAAAAATAAAAAAGGCCTTGGAACTAAGTTCCAAGGCCTTGACTTTTCGTATGTGGTAGCGGGGAGAGGATTTGAACCTCTGACCTTCGGGTTATGAGCCCGACGAGCTACCAGACTGCTCCACCCCGCGTCACTGGGGACTATTATGCCTTAATTATAATTCATTGTCAAGAACTTTATTTGTGGTGGGTGGCTATGTTACAATAAATCAATCAAGATTATGAAGTTTACATCCTTGTTATCAGTGGGTTGAGCTATATTGATTTAGTTAATTAATTGTCAATTCATCTCGTATTAGTGACTATTTTAGGTAATAAGTAACATTGGGGAGGGATAAAAAAATATTAGTTCCCCCCTTGTCATTGTGTTTTTGAATGATTACTTGTGAAGTTTGGACCTTTGTCGTCCGACTTGCCGGATTACTCAACAAAATGGAGTAGGAAGTTTTGTCGGTCGATTTGTTTTTAATTGTATCGGGCCTGGTTTATGGCTCGCGACAAGTAATTAATAAACCTATTTATCAAGTGCATCGTAAAATCTGTTTGAGCAAATATTCGCGACGATAGTTTTTCTGACCTGATATTACTATCGACTTATTATTGTGAGGTAGATGTTTTGTTGGGTAATAGGAAAAATCGCCTTACGAAAATAACCTATGCGCCGGAGCCGTTGATTACCGTATAGCTGTTTTTTGTCTTATATATGAGCAATTTACGGTAATTGATGGTAAACTGGTATATTGGGCTTGTTTTAGATATATTCTTTATCTCTCCCGTTTCCTTGTAGTGGTAACTCTCTACGAGGAAACGGGAATTTTTTGTATGGTCTCTCGGCAGGTTATGATGCACGCTAAAGGAGTGTTGTAGATGATTAAGGTCGAAAATCTCACTCGTAAGTATGGCGATTTTTTCGCGGTTGATGACGTTTCGTTTAAAATCAGCCCAGGCGAAATCGTTGGGCTGTTGGGTCATAATGGAGCGGGTAAAACCACCATTATGAAGATGATTACCGGCTTTCTTGAGCCAACCTCTGGCCATGCTATGGTTGACGGATTCTCTTTGGATGAAAATTTACAGGAAATTCAGGGAAAAATAGGTTATTTGCCAGAGAATTGCCCGGTATATCCTGAGATGACGGTGATAGATTATCTTGATTATGCCGCCTCACTTCATGGACTAAGTGATAAGGAAAAACCTGCACGAATTCGTGAAGCCATTGAAAAAACTGAATTGCAACCCAAAGCAATGCAACTGATTTCTACCTTGTCACGCGGTTATCGCCAGCGTGTCGGTGTTGCCCAAGCCATTTTACATAAACCTAAGATTCTTATTTTAGATGAGCCAACCAACGGTTTAGATCCAACCCAAATACAGCATATGCGTGAATTAGTGAAAAATTTGGCCGCCGAGGCCACCATCATTATTTCCACTCATATTCTTCATGAAGTTCAAGCCATATGTGATCGGGTGTTGATTATCCGTAACGGCAAAATGGCTATGGATTCCAAACTTGCTGATTTGCAAAGTGGGGCGCGGCTATTTCTCTCCACCGATGCTTCCATGGCGGCGGCACGTGAACTCATTGAACCCATAAGCGAAATAGAATCTTTGGAACAACTCTCTTCCCAAGGTGGGAAATATAAATATGGCCTCACCTGTGCTCATCCCGTCGACCATGATGATCTGGCGGCTCGGATAGCCGCATTGATTCACGAGAACGGTCATAAACTCTATAATCTTTTCTCTGAAACCCGCGACCTGGAAACCATATTTAGTGAAATTTCCACCGGGGAAGGGAGGGCATAGTCATGAAAAATCTTATGCGTATCGCACGAAAAGAGTTCGGCGGATTTTTCTCCTCGCCGGTTGCCTTTATATTCTTTGGCGCTTTCATTGCCGTAACTTTATTTATATTCTTTTGGGTTGAGACGTTCTTTGCTCGTAATATTGCTGACTTAAGGCCTCTTTTTTCTTGGATGCCTATTTTGCTTATATTTTTAACTGCCGCCATTACCATGCGTTCCTGGGCCGAAGAAAGGCGGGCTGGTACTTTGGAGTTTTTATTAACTTCCCCGGTGCGTCCCTTGACCTTGGTGTTTGGTAAATTTCTAGCCTGCCTCGGCTTGGTGGGCATAGCCCTGGCACTTACTGTGCCTCTGGCTTTTACTGTAAGCATGCTTGGAGCTGTGGACTGGGGTCCGGTTTTTGGGGGATATATTGCAACATTGTGCTTGGCTGCCGCATATATCGCTATTGGCTTGTTTGTCAGTGTGCGCTCCGACAATCAGATTATAAGCCTGATTTCCACCACGGTAATATGTTCTATTGTTTATCTGCTTGGCTCCGATGCTCTAACCGGACTTTTTGGAAACCAAACCTCAGAGATGCTCAAATTACTCGGCTCCGGTTCACGTTTTGAGTCGATAACCAGAGGTGTCCTCGATTTTAGAGATATATATTACTATATCAGCTTGGTTGGGATATTTCTCAGCCTCAATGTGTTTGGTTTGGAACGTATTCGTTGGGCTGGAAATGCAGGCAATGCCCATCATCGAAAGTGGCGTTTTGCTGTAATTTTGCTTATTCTTAACTTTGCAGCAGGAAATTTCTGGTTGGCTCCCATTGCAGTTATGCGCACGGATCTCACCCAAGGAAATATTTATTCCATTTCTCCGGCCACCCGTGCTTATCTTGCCCAGCTCAAAGAACCGCTTTTACTGCGCGGCTACTTCAGTGCCCAAACCCACCCTTTACTTGCTCCTTTGGTGCCTCGCTTGCGTGATCTGCTCAAAGAGTATGAAATAGCAGGGAAAGGAAAGGTGCGGGTGGAATTCATTGATCCTCTACAGAGTCCTGAGCTGGAACAAGAAGCGGGAGAGAAGTATGGTATCCGGCCAGTTCCTTTTGAAACATCAAATAAATATCAAGCTTCGGTAACCAATTCCTATTTTGATATCATGGTCCAATACGGCGATCAATTTAAAATTCTGGGTTTCCAAGATCTAATTGAGGTCAAGGTTCAGCAAGTAAGTGAAATGGAGGTGGAGCTGCGCAATCCAGAATACGATATCACCTCCACTATTAAAAAAGTTCTCTATAGTTATCAGGGGGCCGGTAATCTGTTTGCCAATATCAAGAAACCGGTGGTCTTCCATGGCTATATTTCTCCCGATGAGAAACTGCCGCCAACCTTGCAAGATATGCGTAAATCACTGGCTTCCATCCTAGAGGATCTCACCAAAAAGAGTAATGGTAAGATTACAGCGAAAATTCAGGACCCTGATAAAGACAGCGGTGCTCTTGGGGAAAAGATAGCCCAGCAATATGGCTTCCAGCCCATGGCCTCATCTATGTTTGATACCAATACTTTTTGGTTCTATATGACCATGGATAATGGGGACCGCATTGTTCAGGTACCATTGCCCGATGGTTTTAGCGAAGAAGGGTTGCGCCGCTCCGTTGACGCTGCTCTGAAAAGGTTTTCCTCCGGTTTTCTTAAGACAGTGGCTTTAAATGTCACTGAGTCTGGCCCGCCCATGGCTCAGTATGGTAATCAGGGACCCGGTAAAAGCTTTATGTGGTTGCAGGATAAACTTAGCCAAGAGCATACCCTAAAGTTGACCGATTTACATGATGGTGTCGTCCCAGAGGAGGCTGATCTTTTGCTGGTGGCGTCTCCAGAGGAATTGGATGAAAAACAGTTGTATGCCATTGATCAGTTTTTGATGCGGGGGGGTACGATTATTATCGCCACAGCTTCCCGTGACGTGATGGTGCAGCAAGGTTTAAAAGCAGCCAAACATACCTCAGGGCTGGAAGAGTGGTTGGCCCATAATGGTATCAAGCTCGAAGATGCCTTTGTCATGGATCAGCAAAACAGCGCTTTTCCCATTCCTATTCAACGACAACTGGGTGGTTTTACAGTTAATGAGACCCGCATGCTTGATTATCCCTATTTTGCTGATATTCGGGAAGATGGTATGGATGATGAGAGTGGAATTACCGCTGGATTAGGTCAGGTGAGTGTGAGCTGGTCGGTTCCCATCAACATCGAAAAAGAAAAAAATAAGGATCGTAAAATTACCGAGCTACTCAGAAGCTCGGCTCAATCCTGGAAAAGCAATTCCATCGATATATTACCGGATTTTGATCGTTTTGGAGAAGGTGGTTTTCCGGTGGGCGAGGAAATGGGGAGTCAATTACTTGCTGTGGCCGTGGAAGGTCGTTTCGATTCCTGGTTTAAGGGTAAGAAACCTCCGGCTATTGAGCAAAAGGTAGAGGAGAAAAGCCCAGGCCAATTTGATCCGGCTGCTGCTCAAGGACCGGTGGAGGATGAGAAGGATAAACCAACAGTAACCCGGTTAATTGAACGGTCACCAGAATCGGCCAGGATTATACTTATTTCTTCCAATATGTTCCTTACCGATACCTCTTTGCAACTTGCATCCGGGGCCATGCGTACTAAATATGAAAACCCCTTACAGTTGGTGGAAAACTGTATTGACTGGTCCCTTGAGGATCGGGGATTGCTTTCCATCAGAGGGCGTGGCCATTTCTCCCGTCCCTTGGTGTCATTGGTAGAGGGACGTCAGATGTTTTGGGAATATCTCAACTACGCTCTGGTACTTCTCGGACTCAGTTTGATATGGATAGTTAAAAAACTGAGCGCTAAAAGAGCAGTGGCCCGTTATCGTAATATATTGACCGGGGGAGTTAATAACTAATGAAACGTAATACATTTCTTTTTATATTTCTGGTGGTGCAGGTGGCCTTGGTTGTCGCGCTTTATTATTCTAAAAAAGATTACGGTGCCTTTAGTCCTGAGGAAAATTTGCTCTCCTTTAATAAGGTTGATGTTAATACTATTACCCTTGAGGCGGAAGGCGAGCAGCCCTTGGTCTTGAAAAAGGGACCGGATGGTTGGGGCATTCCATCGTATTACAATTTTCCTTGTAATCAGGCCAATGTTGAAGATCTTTTAACTAAGTTAAGTGATTTGAACAAAGGTTGGCCGGTGGCACTTTCTACTGATAGTGCTGAACGATTTAGGGTAGATAAGGAAAATTTCGTCCGTCATATTATTTTACAAAACAATGAGAAGATAATGACTGAGCTTTTTATCGGTAGCGCTCCGAGTTTTCGTAAATCCCACGCCAGGGTGGGTGGTAGCGATGATATTGTGGTTGTGGAATTTTCCGATTTTGACGCTGAAGCCAGACCCGTTGATTGGTTTGATCGCGATATCTTAAATCGAAGCGAAGCAGATATCACAACTCTGACCATGGATGGTTATAGTTTAAAAAAAGAAGAGGACAATTGGATTGTTGCTGATTTAGCCGATGGTGAAACAAGCGCGGTTGAAGAAATAAAAAAATTGCTTAAAAAGGTAACTGGTCTTACCATGGAGTCGGTGTTAGGTCCAGAAAACAAGATTGAATATCACCAGGATGCTCCAGAGTTGGTATTCTCGTTGCAACTCGCTTCCGGTGAACAGGTAACCTACACCATCTCCAAGCCGGAGAAGGACGAGCATTATGTTTTAAAAAGTTCGGATAACGACAATTATTTTAAAGTTATCCTTTGGATGGTGGACGGTATTAAGGAATTCACCCGCGAGAAGGTGGTTCAGAGTTCAAATATAGAAATCCCCTTCGAGCAAGCGGAGGAAAAGGAAGAAAGCAATGATGGAGCAACGGGAAGCAATTAACCGGCTGCAGAGTTATGTTCAGGAACTAGTGGTTGGCCAGGAACACTTGGTCGAGCGTTTGCTGGTGGCCTTGCTCGCCGACGGTCATATTTTAGTGGAAGGTGCTCCTGGACTAGCCAAAACCAGGGCTGTTAAGGCCCTGGCTTCTGGCCTGGAAGGGGATTTTCATCGGGTTCAATTCACTCCGGATTTGTTGCCTGCCGATCTAACAGGTAGTGATGTCTATCGTCCGGAAACTGGAACCTTTGATTTTCAATCAGGTCCCATTTTTCATAATCTGGTGCTGGCGGATGAGATCAACAGAGCGCCAGCCAAGGTGCAATCGGCCCTGTTGGAGGCCATGGGTGAAGGTCAAGTTACAGTGGGTGGTAACAGTTATAAATTGCCTAAATTGTTTCTTGTTATGGCTACCCAAAACCCCATTGAGCAGGAAGGTACCTATCCTCTCCCCGAGGCGCAGCTGGATAGATTTCTGCTCCATGTGGAGGTGGAATATCCCTCCAGGGAGGCGGGACGGCGTATTCTTCACCTGGTGCGGCAAGAAGCTTTAGTCGGTAAGGAAAAACTTGTTAAACCAGACCCGGTGACCACCGAGACCATATTTGCTGTGCGGCGCGAGATTATGGGTCTCCATATGAACGATGCGGTGGAGGAATATATTATCGAGCTGGTGGAGGCGACCAGGAACCCATCCACTTATAGTTCGGAACTGGCTAACTGGATCCGTTGGGGTGCAAGTCCGCGCGGGGCCATTGCCATGGAGCATGGGGCCAGAGTGTTGGCCTGGATGGCTGGACGTGATTTCGTCACCCCGGAGGATGTTCAGAAAATTACCCCAGATGCCCTACGTCACCGCATTTTGCTCGATTTCGAAGCTGAAGCGGAAGGGATTGATTCCGGTCATTGCATCGAACAACTGCTCTCCATGGTACCTTCTCCGTGAACGAAGCTATTCCCGGTGTTACCGTTAGTCTCAAGGAGTTGGTCAAACTGCGGGCCAAAACCGTTGGACTGAAAATTAGTGGTCGCCACAAATCCTTTGCAGGGCGTAGTGGTGGACATGTTTCGGTACATCGTGGTCGAGGCTTGGAATTTGATGAGGTACGCCATTATCAGGCCGGTGATGATGTCCGAACCATTGACTGGCGGGTAACCGCTCGACGTGGTCGGACCCATACCAAGCTGTTTCGGGAGGAAAGGGAGAGGCCTTTGCTTATTGTGGCCGACCTTCATCCTGGTATGTTTTTTGGTACCAAGGAACAGTTTAAATCGGTTTTGGTTTCACGGATGGCCGCTTTAGCTGCGTGGACTGCTTCACGGGATGGCGATTTGGTGGGCGGCGTGGTGGCATCCCATGAAAAATGTACTGTTATCTTTCCACGTTCCCGCCGTACAGGGGTGCTTCATCTTCTCAATGAATTAGTGGCTCGGCAACCGATCAGCCCCTCGGCTGCAACTCATAATATGTTGCATGAGAGTTTGTTAAAACTTAGCCGAATCGCTCATCCCGGCAGTACCATAATGGTTTTAAGCGATTTTGCCGGATTGAATAAGGAAGGTGAAAGGATTTTACTTAATCTTAGCCAAAGAAGTGAAGTTATGGCTTGCTTTATATATGATCCCATGGAGTTAACTCCGCCTAGTGCTGGGAATTATCGTTTCGGTTCACTAGATAGCCAGATAACGGTGGACACCTCTTCTACTTCCTTATGTGATTCCTGGCGGTTAAATTTTCTTCGTCGTCTCAATAAAGTTGTTGAGCTCTCCAAACGATCCAGACTCTCCATTATTGAGGCCTCCACCACCATGGAAGCTCAATCGGTTTTTACCCGACGTTTTCCAGGACCGGCCGGGAGGCCCAGCGCATGAATCCCATGCAAGATCCTTTAGCTCAGTTGCGTCCCCTGCATTCTCCAGACCCGATTACCTGGTGGCCACCGGCACCGGGCTGGTGGTTGCTGGTCCTGGTCATTGGCACTCTCATTGGTTTGATAGTGTGGCAATTGCGTCGTACCAAATTAAAAAGGGCCGCCCTTCTGGAGCTTAAGCAGATACGCGCCATGCAAGTCTCGGGTGAAGAGAAGATCCGTAGCCTGAGCTTATTGCTTAAACGCTATGTTCTAGCTATCTATCCTGGAAAAGAGGTGGCCTCTCTCACCGGTGAATCGTGGCTTCGTTTTCTTGATCAACGGCTGGGTCAACCATCTAAACCTTTTCAAAAAGGGGTGGGCCAAGTTTTCGGTATTGGACTCTATGGTCCTAAAATCGAATGTGATTTGGATCAATTATGCGGTTTGGTCTCACAGTGGATCAAAAAGAATCGGAGTAAGGGATAAGAGATAATTATGCTGGAGATAGTTTGGCCTTGGGTATTTGCCCTTTTACCTTTGCCGTGGCTGTTGCGTTACCTGCTGCCTAAAGCGAGCCTTAACGGTATCGCTTCGCTTTATGCCCCTTTTGTTCTGCAACTTGGTATTTCCGATCAGCAAGGAGCTGAGAGGCGGGTTCGCAAACGGTGCATAGTGGCCGCCATGTTTATTTGGATCCTTTTGCTCTGTGCTGGGGCGAATCCGCAATGGCTAGGGGAACCCTTGGTGCTGCCCGAGAAGGGTCGCAGCATGATGTTGGCGGTTGATATTTCTGAGTCCATGCGAATTCCCGATCTTGATTATACCGGAAGTGAAACCACTCGTCTCGATGTGGTAAAAGAGGTGGCCGGAAATTTTTTGGAAAGGCGCATAGGCGATCGACTCGGCTTGATTCTGTTTGGTTCTGAGGCCTATATTCAGGCTCCTCTTACTTTCGATCATACAACAGTACGTATTCTGCTCAATGAGGCTGTTATCGGGATGGCCGGGAAGAGTACTGCCATCGGTGATGCCATAGGGTTGGCTGTGAAACGACTGCGTGATACACCTAAAGGTAAAGCAGTGCTTATTCTTATTACCGATGGACAAAATACTTCCGGTATGGTGCCTCCTCGAAGGGCTGCAGAGCTAGCCGCTTCCATTGGGCTACGTATTCATGCCGTCGGGGTGGGTGCTGATCAACTCACTGTACGGGGTCTTTTCGGCCCTCAACAGATTAATCCTTCCAAGGATTTAGATGAGGAAACTTTGAAGTACATCACTGAAACAACCGGGGGGCTATATTTTAGAGCCAAGGACCGAATGGAACTTGAAGCTATCTATCAAGAACTCGACAAACTTGAACCCATTGAAGCTGGTAATAAAGTGGTCCGGCCGGTAACCGCCCTATTTCATTGGCCCCTGGGAAGTGCATTTATTTTTTCCCTGCTTTGGGGCATGATTGCTATGGTTCCAAGGAGGAAAAGGTGATCTCGGTTATACCGCCAGAATTTCATTTTCTTAGACCGTGGTGGTTCGCTACCCTGTTACCTGCCGTGCTTCTTTTGTTCTTTTTATGGAGGAAAAAGCTACGGGGTTACAACTTGCAGGATTTTTGTGATCCCAAATTATTACCCCATCTCATGCTGAAGGGGGGGACTGCGGCAAAACGCCGGACCGTGCCTTTGATACTGCTGGCCGCCGGTTGGCTCTCGGTGATTATCGGATTGGCTGGTCCGGCTTGGCAACGTCTGGAACAACCCGTATATACAGTGAGTAATTCCAGAGTATTGGTTTTGGACCTTTCTCCTTCCATGATGACCTCCGATGTTAAACCCAACCGATTAGCCAGAGCAATATTTAAGCTTAAAGATATTTTAAATCGCTCCACTGAAGGACGTACTGGTCTCGTCGTCTTCGGCGGTGAGGCTCATGTGGTGGTTCCTCTAACCGAGGATGTCAGCACCATAGAAACCATGCTTCCAGCTTTACAGGTGGATATCATACCAAAACCTGGAGATCTGGTAGGAGACGCCCTTGATGCGGCCATGGCTCTTCTTCGTCGGGGTGGAGTAAAGGGAGGCGACATAATACTTCTAACCGATGGGGTATCGGATGTGGCGGCCGCTTTGTCAACCTTGGATAAATTGCGCTCTAAAAATATACGGCTTTCTGTTTTAGCAGTGGGAACTGAACCGGGCGGACCGACTTTAAATGATGACGGTGTTTTTTTAACCGATTCTGCTGGTGAAGTTCGTATGAGTCATTTGGATGTAGGTAATTTACGAGAACTCGCCCTTAGCGGCGGGGGAGTATTTAATTTGCTGACCTCAGATGATGATGATCTAGATCATATTTTGAACGCCGGTGCATCTGCCGGTCTTGATAAGGCCAATGAACAGTTGAATCGTAACATGGAACGTTGGCGTGATGAGGGTATATGGATGGTTCCCTTGGTTCTTTTTTTTGCCGGTTTTAGTATGCGAAGAGGATGGATTTTGGGTGTGGCCATTTTACTTTTTTTGACTCCACCTCCCTCTGTCCAAGCCTTTGAATGGACCGATATGTGGAGTCGAAAGGATCAACGGGCTGCAGAGCTCATGGAGAAAGGTGACCCCGCCGGAGCGGCAGAGTTGTTTGATGATCCTGCCTGGCAGGCCGGAGCTCGGTATGAAGCAGGTGATTATGAGAAAGCGGCTCAACTTTTTAAGGATCAAGTGGATGATCCCTATAATTTAGGTAATTCTTTAGCCCGCAGTGGCAAACTAGATGAAGCCCTAGCTGCTTATGAAGAGGCGTTAAAGCGTAATCCCGCTGATAAAGATGCTGGCCACAACCGGGATCTGATTAAAAAAATTATCGAACAGCAAAAACAACAGCAGAAACAGCAGCAGCAGCAAAACGGACAAGATGATTCTGGGGAGGATCAAAAGGACTCTGATCAACAACAGAATCAGGATCAACAAAAGCAAGGTCAAGGAAAGGATCAGGAAAAACAAAACGACTCCCAGCCCCAGGATGATCAACAAAAGTCTGATCAAGGGGAGCAAAACGAATCCCAATCAGGCCAAAAAACACCAGAGCAAAAGAATCAATCCGAAGAGCATAGCCAAGGGGAACAAGATAAAAGCGATTCTGGTGAAGATAAAGAGCAAGGTGCCCAAGGGAAAGATGCTGACGGGGAAAAAGATAAACCGTCTCCTCAGGAAGATGAAGCGGAGCAAAATAGTGCTGAGCAAAAACAACCCGAGAAGCCCAAATCGTCTGATGAAAAGGATGAGCAAAAAGCAGGCCGTCCAGAAAAGCCAGCAGGGGCAGATGAAAAAGGCAAGGAGCTAAACGGGGCCGTGGAAGATGAAATGGGTAAACCTCTTTCCGAAGAGGAAATGGCGGTGGAACAGTGGTTGCGGCAAGTGCCTGATGACCCCTCTAAGCTACTGCGACGTAAATTCATGTTGGAACATAGGCGTAATAAGCAGGAAAGATAAATGAAATTAGGAAGTATTCGTCAGGGTGGCAATAAAGACATTATCCAAGGCGATTGGAATGGGCGAGAGTGTAGACCAATGTCTATTAGCTTTGGTAGTAGGACTATTTTATGTCTTCTCTCTCTATTGCTCTGGAGCACAATAATTTTGCCCAATGGGGTATGTGCCCAGAAATTGACGGCCATCGTGGACAACAATCATGTGGCATTTGGTGAATCATTTCGTCTTACTGTTGAAACATCTATCCACCTTACCGACGACCTTGACTTCTCGCCCTTGGAAAAGGATTTTGAGATTCTTTCTACCTCAAAAGGGAGTCGAGTCAATTACATTAACGGTAACTTGGAGACCTCTATTAGTTGGACTTTGGAGTTGAGCCCCAAAAAAACAGGAACCTTGACCATCCCATCTCTCCAAGGAAAGGATGGGTCCTCAGATCCTATTACTATTACAGTGGATAAAAGTACAGGAGGCCAATCTGAGATTTCTAAAGAAATTTTTGTTGAAATGGATTGCGACCCCAAAGATCCTTATGTCGGGCAGCAAGTGCTCTGTCGTCTCCGTTTATTTTACGGACCTAATCTCCGGGAAGGAGGTCTTACTAATCCGGAGGTACGCGATGCGGTAGTTCGTCAATTGGGTAAGGATCAAACCTATCAGGAAAGTCGTAATGGTCGTAGTTATAGTGTGTCTGAACGGCGTTTTGCTCTCTTTTTCCAGACCAGCGGAGTGGAGGATATCGGTGTGCCGGTATTTACCGGTAGGGTTTTAGATGCCCGCTATGGACGTCGTAACTCTTTTGGTTCATTTTTCGAACCTTTTGGGGGAGGAGGTGTTACTAAACGGGTTCGAATTGAGGGTAAAGCACAAACAATCAATGTTCAACCACGTCCGGCCGAGATGAATGATCTTAATTGGTTACCAGCTCAGGAGCTGGAGCTCCATGATCAGTGGAGCAGTGATAATACTCATATGAAAAAGGGTGATCTGATCAGTAGAACAGTAATTATCGATGCCAAAGGGTTGGCTGGTAGCCAGTTGCCAGACCCTGCACCACAAGAAGTTGCAGGATTTAAAGTGTATGCCGACAAAGCGGTGGAGTCCACCACCGATGATTTTAACGGAGTGAGTGGTCAAAGAAAGCAGGAAATTGCATTTATTGCTGATGAGGTAGGAGTGTTTTCTTTGCCAGCTATAACTCTAAAATGGTGGGATACTCAGCACAAAGTGATGCGAGAGGCATCCCTTCCAGCGCGTGCCATG
>Ga0224507_10000584_pt1 | contig 14292 bp, 9 predicted proteins | sample SF_Jan12_sed_USG_3_FD_170159 | JGI IMG/M metagenome (GOLD analysis project Ga0224507, IMG submission 170159) | Sediment microbial communities from San Francisco Bay, California, United States - SF_Jan12_sed_USGS_13 | ecosystem: Environmental > Aquatic > Marine > Sediment | place: USA: California... | reverse complement strand
AGCCCTACACTAATTGTCGTCAACACAGGGTTTTCAATTCCTGAAAACTGATATGCGTGCGCTAATGCTTCAACGCCAACATGTAGGTGAGTACTTATTGGATAAGCGTAGCCGCCACCAGCAAATAGACCATAACCGCCATAGTCTTTCGTGTAATTAACCGTTTCGGTTTGAGTGTCAGGTCTAACGCTCATATTCATAGATGCCAGATCAAAACCACCTTTCATATAAAAGCCATAACGATGCGGAAAATACGTTAAATCTGGGCCTATACTACTAATTGACCGATCAACGGCTAGAGGACGATTCGGATCAAATGAAGTCGTATTAAATGATGAGATATGACCACCAACAATGAAATTAGAATTATAACGCCCACCAATCTCCAGGCTTACACCAAGGACGTCTTTAACGGAGGTTTCTTTGCCAGCATCAGTGGGATAATCTCGCATCTTTGGCATACGACCACCCCCTACACCAAGATTTAATCCGATATGGAACGGGGAACCAGTTTGTATTTCAGACAAATTTGGAGTTACATTATTTGTCTTTTGTGTAACCGATATTTCTCTAGGTGGATTAAAATCGTAGACTGTTCTGTGACCCACCAAATAGCCAGCACCACCACCCATCGCCGGGTAGGCCACCATTACTACAGGGATAAGAAAGGCAAGCCAAGAGTCCATTCCGAGCAATATATCAACACTTACGGCAACACCTACAGCAGCTCCCGCATATGCCCCGTATTTCAGTCCTCGGTAGCGGTCAACACTAACAATTTTTTCAATGTCTTTTGTTTCGAGAATACTTTCGGCATTATTTATTGATACAGTGACCTGATCATCCTTAAGCTTAAAACCATTTGTGCGAAGCTGTTGCTTATTGGCAAGGGTAATAGTGGATACCTGCTCAACATTAACAACCTCCCCTCGCTTCACCTGATGACTCGTACAAGCGCTCATTAAAAAACACAGCGCTAAAAACACTAATCTTATTTTCTTCAATATGGCCATACTTATCTTTTTTCTTGCAGGAGGATAGCGATGATTATATGCCGTAGATGGTAAAATAAGTAGAGACTAAATTCCTCTTTGATATTGAAATATTAACCACTCAATATTCGACTTCAAAAACATCTGAATCTTTTAATTACCTTTTTAGCCTTTTCGGGAGGAGTGCGCGCTTGCTGATTAAATATGGCGATGAATAAAGTATTACCGAAATCGTCTAATCAGGAGAATAAGCAACAACGGCGCTTAAACTCATTACATTCAAAGTCAACTTAGCTCTATTCGCGTCTACCCAATGTATTTACGTTGACGTGACTTATTTCTGTAATAAACCTGACTTATTTCTGTAACAAACCTGATTTAACATTCGCAGCTTAATAATATACAGACGCCTAGATAACTGGGTTTTTTAATTGCTTCATTGGGAGAAGTTTGAATGAAAAGAGTTCCATTTTTTGTGTCAGCAATGGCGGCGGCAGTTGTATTAAGTACGAATGCACTTGCGTCAGACGTTACAGTTTACGGTAAGTTACATGTATCCACAGACTATGTTACTGCTGGATCAAGCACCGACAGCCATGCTTCAATGCACAGTAACTCGAGTCGTTTGGGGTTCAAAGGTAAGGAAGAGTTGGATCACGGCTTAACGGGAATCTGGAAGTTTGAAAGTTCAATCGACATTTCCGACGCAGGCAATACTTTGAAAGCAAGAAACCGTTATGTAGGGCTTAGCCACTCAATGGGGCAAGTGATTTTTGGCTACCATGACACCCCTTTTAAGATAGTTGGTGGAATGGTTGAAACAATGGGCGACACTATCGGTGATCGCCGTGCAATTTTAGGCAACGGTGCTGGCAGTAACAAATTTAACACTCGCGCTAAGAACACAATCATGTACACGTCACCAAGAATGGGCGGACTACAAGTCAAAGCACTTCAGTCTTTAGGTGAAAATAAAAACCCAGATAACACCGATACACAACGCATTACGAGTGTAAGTGCATCATATGCGCGTGGCGACTTAAATGTTGCAGTTGCTTATGAAGACAACAAGCTTTTAGATGCGACCGGCGTACGTGCTGCAGCAGGTTACACTTTTGGTGGAACTACACTAAATGCACTTTACGAAAAATTATCTTCTGATACAGCAATGAAGTATGACCGGCCTGCATATGGTTTTAGTGTTGTTCAGAAAATCAAAAAAATTAAACTAAATGCTCAATGTTTTATGGCAGATGACTATACAGATACTGCAAAATCTGGCGCCTCTTTATTAGCCTTAGCCGCATCGTACAAACTTGGTAAGAAAACACAAGTGTACCTAGCATATGCAACCGTTAACAATAATGACAACTCGACCTTTGTTGTTGCAGACGGTGGACACGGATCTGACTATTCCACTAAAATTGCTGGTGAAGATCCAAGCGCTGTTTCTTTTGGAATGATTCATAAATTCTAACTATTAATGTAATTTAAAATCGAAATTATAAATAACGAGATATGGTAGCACCACATAGTTCCAATCTGTTTGATAAATTTCTTCCCTCCCCTTGCAAACCAGTCATTCTTTGACTGGTTTTTTTATAACAAAAATAATACGAAAACCACTTAATATAAAACATTCACTTCCTCAACAACCTATTTTTTCTTAAACATAACTGCATACCAAACATAGTTATTGTTTCCTTTTTGTAACAGCAACTGAAACAATTAACACAAATAAACTACACACCAGAAATATCATTGATACATCTGTTGGTTAATCTACTCCTGAGATTTAAATTAATCTAATCGATTCAATAAAGGAGATATATAATGAACAAGGAATCTAAAATAACCCTATGGCGTTCCCTCAAGGCAATTATGCTAAGTGGTATCGCATTATTAACACTCAGTTATGCGACAACTGGTTTTGCGATAATTTATAATGATCCCGAGCCAACAAGTGGCACTACACCACCAACCCCACCAATACCTACTTTTGTCCGCACCGGTAGCAGCATTAAGATTACTATTAAAAACACTTCCAGCGTTGAAGACGGATATCGGATTCAACGCCGATCTGGGAGCAACTGGATTACAATAGCATCGATAGGTGCTTTAGGTACGGGGGCATCATACAACAAGACTGAATATGGCATCCCCTCTGAAACGTTAAGATGCTATCGAGCACAGGTTTATAATGAATATGGAACACGTACTTCAGCACCTAGATGCGCTTACACAACCGATGGCAGAGACAACAAAGTGTGGCGAGTTCAAGTGGAATTAACAACCTCCCATATTTCAAATGCTAACACTGATGATGCCATATGGGTTCGATTAAACACATCGTCTCCAAGTTATGAACCAAGCGGTAATTTCACCTGGATGGACTATTCAACAAATGACTTTGAAAGAAGTGACGTAAAAAAATATGACTTAAATTTATCTGGTGTAAGTGATATGAGTGATATAAATCGAATTTATTTCGGAAAGTCAGGCAGTAATGGTTGGTGTATGAAAAATGTCAAACTGATCGTAAACGAAATTGATGTTTTTGAAAAAAGTTTTGCTAATGAAGCTTCTGGATGCCATTGGATGGATAATGATAATGGTAATTCAAACTACTATTTTATCGGAAAAAGTGAAATTCGCAATCACCCCAAATGGATTTCTTATAATCAAAATGGTGCATTACTCCTATTAACTACATTAGGTATCCCTGATGAAGAATTAGAAGAGCGAATTGAAGGTATTGTCGGTGATATGATGCACGATGAGCCATTATACTGGGGATACATTTACGATGAAGCAGTTTCAGTGACGCGTGGTTGCCCAAACACCGTTACAGAGTGCGGAAAAGTACATGTCGATCTTGACATGGGCGCGTCTCCTTCTTTTCTAGGTATACCTTTGCCAAACGTTGGGGTCGATGTAGACTTTGATTTAAATTTTCAATGTAATGGTGGGACTCTAAATATTTCGACAAGTAATTTCACATCGAATGCCAATTACAATTGGTTGCTAGATATTCTAAGCCTAGGTTTATTAGGCCTGGTAGATTCAGGGGTCGAAGATGCTGTTAAGAACGGTTGGAAAGCGATTTCTCAAAGTGTACCCGGCTTGCCAGACTGTAAAGCTTATGTAGATTTGAATAATACAGTTCGCCTTGAACAAGTAGAATAATTACTCAGCGATATAACTTAAAACACCTTTCACAAACACAAAAAAAGGCCTCCATTAATGGAGGCCTTTTTGGGTATGTGTACCACACAGCAGAGGCATCACCCGTTACCGATTAATTGCTTTTTCTATTTTGCTTTATATTCACGATTAAATATAAAAAGATATTCTGCAAACCAAAATGTTCTGTTACGGCGCTTTCCTGTCAACTCCTTTAATATTCCGTGTTTTACAAAATCATTCACCATCGCAGCTGCAGTATTTGTCTTAACCCCCAACAATTCTGCCACCATTTTTATATTTAACAATGGTGACTGATAGAGCGATTGCATTAATATTTGGGCATTTTCCTGCCGACGCGTACTAAAATGTGGCAGTACTTCACGCTCTAGGCGTTCCTTCATTAATAGAATATCTTTGAATACCTGAATGGAATTTTCTGCCGTTTCACACACTCCATATAAAAAGAAGACTAACCAGTCTTTCATTTTATTCGCTTCACGAACCGCCATCAGGCGATCCACATATTCGGTTTTATGCCGCTCAAAATAATCCGACAAATACAAGGCAGGTTTATGTAACAACCCAAAACTGGCCATATATAGGGCTATCATTAAACGTCCCAGCCGCCCATTACCATCAAGAAAGGGATGAATAGTTTCAAACTGGTAATGGGCAATCGCCACCTTAATTAGATGAGGTACATGCAAGGCTTCATTATGAATAAACTTTTCTAGGTCACTCATCAAATCCATTACTTCATCCTGATGAGGCGGGACAAATGCGGCATTCTTTAAACTGACACCAATCCAGTTTTGACTAACACGAAACTCACCAGGTTGTTTCATTTCACCTCGAGCACCCTGCATTAAGGTATGGTGAGTATCTTTTAGCAAGCGGTTGGAAAGTGGCAAGCTTTCCAATTGCTTGATTGCCTCGTTAATAGCGTGAATATAATTTTGCACCTCAATCCAATCATCCCTCTTTTCCGGTTCAATGTCTTGCTCACCCAACAATGCTTCTTCCATGTTAGTGCGGGTCCCTTCAATACGGCTGGACTGGGTCGCCTCCTTAGTTATATGCATTCGAATAAAAAAATCAACATTAGGCACAAGTTGCGAAAAAGCGTTTAACTCACCTAGCGCTCGGTCTGCATCACTCAGCAAACGCTGAATTTCACCATCGGACACCAGCCAAGCATGATTAATTGGTACCGGAGAAAAGCTCTTATATTGGTATTGTTGCTTATATATACCAGACTGGAAGTCGTTAATGTCCATCGTTATGTCCAAAAGTTGGGTATTTTTCGATATGTAGTGTTATATAAGTCGAAATGTAGCTTCATTTTCTCCTTATGTCAAATAGGCGGCCAGTTCTCGATATAAGTTAATCCTTATCTCACAAGAGGGGGCAAGCCTTACAAATCACATTTCCTCCCGCGCTTTGACTGCCCGACTAACTCCCGCATAACTCACACGAAAGTACTCGCTTCACAGATAAGTTTGACTTTTTATCGGCGCGCCAAGGCAAAGGCTACCCTTTAGTTTTTTGTAAAAATATTCGACATTTATCTTACGTTCGTTTTTTTATTTCCCAAAACCAACAAAACCCAATGAGCAACGCTCATTGGGTTTTGTAATAGATTCAGAAAATCATGCCTATCATCATTTAAAAAGATATCTTGCTATAATGTCGTCTCAATTTAATTATTTCACAGCATTAACAATGTTATTCAGCTAGAAAATATCAGCCATTTTAGACTTTTTCGGCAAGCTCCTTATCCTGACTACCACGTCGAAATATTTTGCCTAGCAAACGGAGCCACAATTCACGCACATCCATACCAACTGCAAATGCAGCAGGAATAGTTATCAAGGTAACCACGGTTGCGAATAACAATCCGGATGAAAGCGCCAAAGCCATAGGTGCAACAAAGGGATCACTGCCGCCCCAACCGTATGCTGTTGGCAACAACCCTACCACTGTAGTAGCTGCGGTTAAAATAACTGCACGTAGGCGACGTCTTCCCGCCAACAACAAGGCATCGATATAATGCATTCCATCGGCAATCGCCCTTTGTACAAAAACCAATAACACCAACGAGCTATTCACCACCACCCCGGCCAAAGCAACCATGCCCATCATGGCAAAGAAGGAGAGCGGCATAGGTTTCCAGAATGCATCATGCAGCTGAAAACTTATTATGATACCGATGGCACCAAAGGGAATAGCCAGCATTACAAAGAAGGGATACCAAACATTATTAAACTGGATAGCTAATATAAAAAAGATACCAATCATGGCAAACAAAAATGAGAAAGCGAGCCCCTTAATGGACTCCGTATTTTTCTCCGCTTCACCACCGTAGTTAATATCGACCTTGCGAGCAAACTCACCTACCCAATCAACCTGCTTTTCCGCCACTAGTGCGTTAATTTCCATGCTGGTGATTATGGATGTGTCTACGTTACCGATAACACTCACCACGCGCACACCTTGCTTGTGACGGATGGTGGTAAAACCTTCACTCTCTTCCAGTTTAGCCAGCTGAGATAAAGGCACTAGGCCACCACGCTGGTTGGGAATATTGATCTCTTTTAATACCTTAAGTTGATCCTCTTCTTGTGGATAACGAATCGTAATATCAAGCTCTTCAGTGCCACGACGCGTGGTACCAACAATCAAACCATTCACCGCAGCACGAACATGTGATGCCACTGTGCTCAGGTCCACTCCCGCATAAGCTGCAAAAACTCGATCCACTACGACATGCACTTCTTTATCACCGGCCTGTAGACCACTTTCCACCGAGGTGACGCCTTTAACCCCGTGTAAAAATGCCATCAGGTTTCTTGCAACTTGCTCGCTAGCTTCATCATCGTCGCCGGCAATCTCTATTTCTAGCGCACGGCCAGTTGGAGGACCCGGTCGCATTTCAGAAAAGGCGATAGTTAAATCAGGAAAAAGTCCCGGCAACTCTTTTTCAATGCGATGCATATCATCAAGGGCATCATGTTCAGGGCGAGAAATAGCCGGTGTATAGATTACCCTTGTTTGGGCAAAACGGGCACCACGTTGTTTTAAGGGGTCGCCCGCATCCATCTGCACTTGCCCCACAGAAGCTAGAGTGGTTTCCAAATATTCTTCATCCACTCGTTTACGTATTTCAATATCCACCTGTTGCATTTTTTCTCGCATTGCCTGCAACGAGGTACCAGGTTCGGCGGTTACACGCACCAGATACTGATCAACACCTACCGGTGGAAACAACATAAACGTGCTATTTTTTGCAATCACCATGCTGCCAGCAAGAATCGCGAATGATAGCAACACCGTCAACCAGCGAAAACGCAGTGCAAAGGTGAGTACCGAACCATAAACATTTTCTAGGAACACCAGCCATGCGCGCTCCTTAGGATGGGATGACGCCTTGGCCACCGATGCCACATGACTGGGCAGAACTAAAAATGATTCCAGCCATGAGAAAAACAACAACAGACAGACCACAACTGGAATGGCGACGATAAATTTTCCGATGATGCCGGACACAAACATCATCGGCAGGAAGGCGAGAATGGTGGTCAATACGGTTGCCGTAACTGGCCCCAACAACTCAACCGAACCTACCACTGCAGCCTCGCGGGGAGGCATCCCTTTTTCCATATGGTAGGTAATGTTTTCACCAATAATAATAGCATCATCCACCAACATTCCCAGCACCATGATAAAACCCAGCATGGAAATCATGTTTAAGGTGACACCAGAAATCCATAATACAAATAGACCAGAGAGAAAAACGATGGGCAATCCCCAGGTTGTGGTGAGAGCAACCGAAGGGCGTAAAAATAACAACAAAGAAAGAAATACCAAGATCAAACCAACTATACCGTTATTGGTCAATACCCCTAAACGCATACGTGTCAGTTTGGACATGTCTTGTGAAATATTAACATGCACCTCCTCACCGTATTTCTCCGTAATCGTATCCACATAAACGCGCACCGCATCCACCGTGGTAATGATATCGGCATCGGTTTTTTTCATCACTATCATGTTGAGTGCAGGAGTGCCTTGCACATCATAATAGAGCCGTGCCTTTTGCAACTCTTCAGTGATGTCAGCCACGTCTTTGAGTAACAATGCATCGCCGCGTTCATTGGCTCGAATCACCAAATTACCAACATCTTCGGGGTTCTTAAATTCACCCACCACACGCACTGCCTTCTGACCCTCTGGTGTGTCTATCTCGCCGCCCGGTGCATTGATATTCCACTTGGCAAGCAGCGTAGCTATTTCACCAATGGAGACACGATTCATTTTCATTTTGGCTTCATCGATGGTAATGCGTAGCTCTGCCTTGCGACTACCCTGCACAGTGACTCTGGCAATACCGGGGATATTGAGAACATCATCTGCAATATCATCACCGATGCGTTTTAACACCAGTTCATTTAAATCCCCCGATATAGCCAACTGGATGATGGGAAATACCGCGCCATCAATTTCTAACACTGAGGGTTCCGCTGGCATGTCATTGGGCAACACAGCACGGTCAACCGCTAGTTGTACATCACTGGTAATACGATCACGATTTGTTGCATCTGGGTCCAACTCCAAAGTGATGGAGGCGGAACCGGGAAAAGAGACCGAGGTAATTTTATCCACACCACTGAGTGCTTTAAGTTGTTGCTCGACGGGAGTGACAATCAGTTTTTCAATCTCTTCCGGCGTCGCTCCTGGATAAACTGCCGAAATGGAAACTTGATCCAAACTCACATTGGGAAAAGCTTCTCGATTAATATTAAATGCGGCATAAAGTCCGAGCACCACCAACATGATAGAAATAAGGTTAACCATCAACCCTCGTTCAACAAGAAAACGCATCATTGAACTCATGTTTTATTCTCCCTTTTTATTCATTGTCAGCGGCATTAACCGTTGAGCCATACCGCCGCGCAAAAGATTCAGCCTTGCATAACGGTGCGCCAGATCAATACGTTTTTGCTGTAGAAGAAATTTCGCTATGGACAAATCATTCTCAAACATAATCAATTCCTGAGTAGTTGTCCTACCACGATGATAACGGCTCTCTGCTTCATTCAATTTTTGCTGCTCTCGAGTTACGCGTTTCACATATTGATTAATCGCAGCATCGGTTGCCGTTATCTCCTGCAACAGCCCATACACGGCATAATTTAATTCCAGTTTAATATTTTCTATTTCTCGTAAAGCGATGGTTCTATCCATCATCGCCTGCTCTAATTCGGCCACGATACCTCGCTTATCTACCGCACGACTATATTCCACGCCAGCCATTAAAGCGTAGTCTGTTTCGTTTACCGTGTTGTTCATACCGTTTTTGCCATAGGCCGATCGAGTACCTATGGACATTACGAGATCCAGTTTATTTTTATTATTATTTCGCAGATCATCGAGCATAGTCTCTGCCAATTTAATTTTGGCATCTTGTATACGCAGAGAAGGAGAATAGCTAATTGCCTCGTCTAGTGCAGTCTGTTCCTTATCGGGAAGCGCGGGAAGAGAACGAGGCATCACCGGTTTAAACTTATCCTGGTAAGCTCGGCCCATTAATCTATTGATAGCTGCCGACTGTTGCAACCATGCCAGCTGCAAACTGCTCTGGTCCGCCTTAAGGCTTTGCAGTTGTGCGACCACTTGCAGTAGGTCCTTTTCTTCAGCCAAACCTAGCTTGGTATTCTTTTTAATAAAAGTAATCAGACGTTCGGCACGCTCCATCGCCTGCTTATTATTCTTTATGCTCGCTTGAATCAACAAGGAGGCGTAGTAAGTCTCCACCACTTGCGTAGTAAAATTATCTTGCAACACCAGCCGACTCTCTTCACTCAATGCAGTGCCCGCTTCAGCCTTTATCAAACCATTATGAAAAAGTGGATTGCCCGCACCTTGTTGCAGCGGTTTACGATAACTCAAATCCAAATTGATACGGTGAGCAGGATTAGGAAATTCTTTAGAAAATACAAACTCGGAGTTTTCAATGGAATAGTTGGCGTTACCTCCAATCACATCACCATTAGGTAACATGCGACTCATACCTGCCATGGTATTCAATTTGTTGGAAGGGGTGCCGGTAAAACCAACATCATGATCAAAGTTCGTTTTACCAGTCACATTCCAGCCCAGTTTACTATTTACCTTATCCGACTCCAAGGCAGCCCTTTCAGTTTGCATGGCTGCAATTTGCAATGGCAGTGAGTTTGTCAGCGCTGTTTGCAACACCCGATCCAGTGTCATGGTTTCTGCTGACGCAGTGGCCATATTCAAAACACCTAACAACAAAGAAATGCCTAGTGATTTTTTCATTTTATTTATCTGCATATCTATTACCTATCTGCCTTTACAGCCCGATAAACGAATTCACTGATCTCATTCACCACGGCCTCCTTTTCAATCAATAAACATTTGCATTCATGCTCATCACTCAACTGAATAAGCTTGTCTCTGATTGGGGTACTGGCCGCAAAAAAGTTTACCGCCCCACCTATAACAAGATGAACCAAGCCGCTATCGACTTGACGAAACACCCCTTGCGCAGTGCCCTCTTGCAATATCTCGTGTAGATAATCCTTCAGCTTGCCCATAGCGGTGAGAGTTTCCGTAGACATATTGGCACCACCCGATGCGATCTCACGCATCATGATCGGAGAGAAATGAGGGCAAGATAAAACAAAGTCTGCTGTGGTTTGGATAAAAACATCCAATTTTTCCCGAGCATCACTCACCTTCTGCACCCTATCCCTAGTCACCTCCAACATCGAGCTGACCATATGCACAATCACACCGTGATAAAGCGCCTCTTTATCGCCCACTCGGTAATAGATGCTGGACTTGCTAATCCCTGCCTCTGCCGATATTTCATCCACCCGCGCACCAGCAAAACCTTTTTCCGCGAAATGGATCGCCGCCACATCAAGGATATGTCGACTAACATCCGACATCTCTTTATTAACATGCTTAGTACTCAAAACTTCACCTTTCGAACGCCATTACCTTTTGCAATAGATATTTGTACTAAATAGTACAACCAGATAGTACAGAGTATATTTTTTTCACGAAAAGGCAAAGGGGATATTTGTAACAAAACGTAACCGGAGTGGTTTAATAATATTGGAAGGCTTTATAACTTATAATCAATCGACCAAAAGATAGTAAATGACCGGCAAATCAACGCGAAAAGAGCGGGGGGAGCTTTACACCTGAACAAAAACTAGATTATGCCAAATTGATGGTAAGGAGAATGACACTACTCAACAGGTTATGGATATTTCAGGTGCAAGATCAATAGCTGTAGGTCGACGGGAAAGTAACAATATTTGGCCGCGCAACACCTATCGCTGTTGCATGATAAAGCGCACCAGCAAATTCTATTTTGAGGGGCACCATGGTGTTGTCTTAATTTAATTATTTCACATTATTAACAATGGTTATTTAGATATTCATCAAGCCCAATCATTGAGCTTGATGTTTTAGCTAGGCCATCTAACAAGGTGACGCATTCAGAAAAAGTTACCTTAATCGTTAGCTTTTTAATCTGTCGTTATAGCTGGAGAAGCTTATCAAGAAAATGCGTCGAACCCTGCACAAGCATGTATTGTCAATCCCGCCTCTCGGTTGAATTTTTGACTACTGGGGAAATTTATCGCATTGCCACAGCCAATTACGACAATAGCCTCGATATCTGGGGATCGTGATATCGCTTCCGGCACTGGATCACGCGTATATACTTGAAATTGATTCGTATATATCCCTAGGTTTATCATGAAGTCTGAGCTTATCTCATAAACATGATTCGCCATGCCTCCTATTACTGTCTGAACTCGCTTTGGTGTTTTTGTTGGTAGTTGACTACCTGATGGATACAGCATAAAAAAACCACTAACGACGGTATGACCACCTGGGTACGTGGCTTTTTCCGTTGAATACATTTTATCAAAATCATACCGGCTCCAGTGAATTAGCACATCTCCATTTTTTAATACATAGGAGTGGAGCATTTTTTCCGCTGTACCGTTAGAGTTGGAGTGGCGATTTTTGCCCGCAGGAGTCGCGTTACATTTCCTACATGTACAATGTATTGTCATTTATTTTCACCATTTTTATAAAGTTTTTCCATTCCTTTAGGCGTGCTATCAGAAATAGTTAGAATTAAAAATTTTGACGTTTATGGAAACGCTTTTATCTTAGTAATTATTAAAGTGTCATTGAATATAAAAATACATCAACGCTATGATCAGGTCGCGTGGTTCTATCTCAAATTACAGTTTAATAATTCAGAATATCGCACTTGAGATACCAAAATAATCAATAGTGAATATATCATGACCAATTTTAAAGGGATCCATTTTCAGCGCACGTTGGCGTCAAACCTTACGATTCAATAATCTTCCCGCGTTTTATACAGAAAGCTAGGGGTTTTCCTTTTGCCCGTGTAAAATCCCATTTCTAACATTTTTCAATTCGATAATAGGTAATAACATGAAAAATACCGGCAGAGCGGCCTTAGTAACCTTCAGTCTAATCACATTTTTATCAGCAGAAGCCTATGCTGCAACGGAATGGAATGTATCCTTATGGGGAAAGCAGCGTGCTTTTACCGAAAACGTAGAGAAACTCGCCGAATTGGTCGAGAAGAAAACAGACGGAGAATTCCGACTCAAGATATCGTACGGTGGTCTCTCTAAATCCCGCGAGAATCTCGATGGTCTTTCCTTTGGCGCGTTTGAGATGGCGCAGTTTTGTTCCTTCTACCACAAAGATAAAAACCCGAGCATTACCGTTACCGAACTTCCGTTTTCAAAGGAGGTGTCGCTCGCACGTCTTGCCGAGATTTTTCAGGCGGTAAACAAACACCCCATCGTCGTTAAAGATCTTGCTCGATGGAATGTAACTTTACTAATGCCAACACCATTGCCGCAATACAATATTGTCAGCAAAACAAAACCCATAGAAAGTTTAGCGGACTTCAAAGGAATGCGCGTTCGCGGCCCCGGCGGCATAATGGGGGTGCTCAGTAAACTCGGCGCCAGCAAGACAACCGTGCCGTTTTCTGAAGTGCGACAAGCTATGGATTCAGGCGTCATTGATGCGGCATCCTTTGCACCCCATGCACACCTAGCGACCAATACTTATAAAGTAGGCAAATGGGCAACGACAAATCTCAACCTAGGCACTGCTAATTGCCCAGTGGTGGTCAACAATGACGCATTAAACGCTTTGAGTTCAAAACACCGCGCTGCACTGGAAGGTTCCGTCGACGAAGCGATGACATACTACGTGCAAAATTACGAAAATAAAACGACAAGTAAATACCAGCAAGCAATCGAACAAGCCGAACTAAAACAGATTACTTTCACTGAAAAACAAACGGCCGAGCTCAACAGCCTGGCGGAATCTGTTCGTGATGACTGGGTGAAAAAATATTCGAAACGGTTTGATTCCCAGGCTCTTTTTGACTTCACAGAAAATCTCTTCGCGAAACAATAATAAAAAATAAATCGAATAATCATGACGGATGGACATCACATTGTAGAAAATGATTCCACTCTCAGTCGCGCAGACCGTTTCTTTTTCCGATTCGAATCAGCGTTAACACTGGCGGGCGGCATTCTCATTTTTCTTTTGGTACTGTTAACAACGGTCAACGTACTTGGGCGTTGGGTTTTTTCTACACCTATTTCTGGATACATAGATTGGGTGGAACAAGCCATGGCCTTTTTTGCCTTTCTTGGTCTGGCTTATACCCAACGCGAGGGTGGTCACATACGCATGGATATGTTGATCTCTCATTTACGTGGCCGCATGTTATGGATAAGCGAATTTATTACGACGCTGTTAATGTTTGCCATAACTTTGATACTCATCTATGGATCGTATTTGCATTTCTTGCGCGCCTTTCAACTCGGTGATTCTTCCGTCGATATAAACCTACCCACCTGGCCAGCCAAGCTGGTTGTACCTGTTGCCCTTTCGGTATTAGCTCTGCGTTTTATTTTGCAGCTATGGGGTTATGCACGTGCGATAAAAAATAATGACCCCAAACCTGTGGCAGTGCCACTGATTGAAGATGCCGCGACTATCG
>Ga0224507_10000583_pt1 | contig 14307 bp, 12 predicted proteins | sample SF_Jan12_sed_USG_3_FD_170159 | JGI IMG/M metagenome (GOLD analysis project Ga0224507, IMG submission 170159) | Sediment microbial communities from San Francisco Bay, California, United States - SF_Jan12_sed_USGS_13 | ecosystem: Environmental > Aquatic > Marine > Sediment | place: USA... | reverse complement strand
TTTTTAGCCGTCTTCTTTGTCAAGGCAACAGTTACATAACGCTGCTATGCGCCTGTTACCTCTTCTTGAAGACGACTAAAAATCCTGCGCCATTTTGGGATATTTATTATTTTCCGCGACCCTAAGAAGTTAGTCATCTTCGAGGCTTTTAATCGGAAATAAAAATAATACTAATTTATTATTAAAGTGTCTATAAGTTCCTTTAATTACTAGTTGGTCATATGAGCGTATATGTAGTCTGCGGTATTGATACCGAAATTGGTAAAACCATAGTGACCGGTTTGATCGGACGCTATTTCCTGAATTTAGGTAGATCAGTGTTTACCCAAAAATTTGTTCAAACTGGATGTACCGGTAAATCTGCCGACGTATTGATACATCGAGAAATTATGGGAACCAGGTGGAACGAACTAGACGAACAAGGTATTAGCTGTCCTTATAATTTTTCGTTCCCTGCCTCTCCCCATCTTGCGGCTGGAATGGTCGGTGAAGAAATTGATCCGTCAATATTAGAAAAGTCCACGGCGCGAGCACTAGAGGAAAATGAAATAGTTATTATCGAGGGGGCAGGCGGCCTCTTGGTGCCATTAACAAAAAAATTAACTCTCCTCGACTATCTAGCTGGTCAAGATGTTAGCATGATCCTAGTGACCTCACCGAGACTTGGCTCTATCAACCATACCCTACTTAGTCTAGAAGCACTTAGAAAGAGGAATATAAAATTGGCAGGATTGGTTTATAATGTTTATGGCGATCATTGTATAGAAATTGCTAATGATTCTTTAACTGTTTTTAAAGCTGCTTTAACCAAGTATGGGTACGAAGAGCGAATTGTGGTATTGGACGAACAAGGGGAAGAAAAAGGTGAAGCGAATTGGCAGACCTTATTTGACCGTTAAAAACTCTGAAGAATATATTGAGTATAAAACTAAAAAACAAGCAACATTGTTTAATCTTTGTCCTTCCATAACTCTTTAGCAAAGTTTATTTATTTTTGCGTTTACATAACGCATTGACTTAAACAGTTGGATTCTTAATCTATATTTTATATGTACTTACAGGTAGATACGAATTATGAATAATGCAAAAACATCTATTATAATGCCCACCTACAACCGGGAAGCTTTAATAGGCGAATCGATAACAAGTATAATAAAACAAGAACATACCAATTGGGAATGCATTATAATAGATGATAATTCCACGGATCGTTCATTAGAAAAAATAGCTGAATTGGTTGGTGAAGATGAGCGCTTTATTATAATAAAAAAAGACAAAACTATAGCACAAGGGGCTCAGCAATCGAGAAATTTAGGTTTACAACGGGCAACAGGACGATATGTTCTGTTTTTAGATTCTGACGACTTACTTTCTCCAACCTGTTTGACGCAACGAATTTCATTCATGGAACAACGGCCTGATACGACATTAGGCATATTTCCAGGTTTGAGATTTAAAAAGGAACCATACGATACTTTAACCATTATTTCTACCTATCAGGGAAAAGATCCAATAAAAGCATTTTTAGAATGCAATACGCCATGGACTATTCTCAATGGAATATGGCGTCGTAAGGAACTGCTACGTAATAATGTTTTTTTTGACGAAAAAGTAAAAGGATTTCAAGACATAGACTTTCATCTCCAGGCTCTGTTTAAGGGCATGACCCATGCATTTGCAGATAATGAACCAGATTGCTTTTGGCGTCTGCAACAATATGACAATATAGGTAATCACCTAGTAGATGAATCTTTTGTTAACTCTCATGCTTATTTGATCAAAAAAGTTATAAGTAATGTGGAAAACTTAAAGGATGGTAACAAAAGATATGGAGCATCTATGCGTAAATTTATATTTTATAAATTACGTATGCAATTGGTAGAAAGGAAATTCAACTCTTTTGAAATACTTTTTAGAAAAATGATTTCTACCGGATACTTGACGAAGACTTCAGTAATCATTGTTCGTTTATTAGCTAATTTATGCAAGATCAACAGTTGTCATTCTCCATTGATCAACAAATTAATTTTTATGTTTTATAAAATGTTGTTATTGGGCACCCTTCCCTTTTGCAGACCAAATAAACATTTTCTTGTTCATCAGTACAGCAGGTAACCCAAACAGCCAGTTTAATTTAAAAAAAATAACAGTTACATGATGCTACAGCGACAGTTACCCCTCCTTTTAAAAGTCCATAAAACCGATACAAAAAACACAGATCCCGATCTTGGATTTTTAAACATTTTACACAACCCTAAATATCATAGCGCTTATTAAGTCGATCTATAAGTAATGCACTGTATTTTTCATCTTCTTCAGGGTGGTATTTCTTAACCAGCTTGCCGTCTGAACCAATCGCACGATGATATCGCTTGTAAACGTTACACTTCATACAGCTTGCTTGTTTCTCAGCAACTGAACCTTGAACTGTTCCTCCACATAAAGTGCCAGCAATGGCCCAGCAGCTATGGCCCATTTTTTCCTTGGAAGCAATGCATTCCCCTAATTCATTAACTTTTTGACCATTTTCTTGACGGTCACAATTTAAAATTTCCCAGCAATTTTCAAGACCTGAAGCAGGTATGACGAACATTTTCTATTCCCCGAAATATAAGAAAAATATAATCTACAATCAATAATATTTTAATATGATTGTGGTACAAAGGGAAGAGAGAAATGATTATTATTAATCATTGGTTTTACGTTCCGACACAGTGAGATAATAATACCTAAGTAATATGAACTTTTATTACTACACAAATAATATTGCAAATAAAAAGTATTTTCATATTAAATGTATAAAATAATAACAATTAACTCAATATAGAATTAACAAATCGATATCTATTCAATAGGTATTTTACAAAATAAAAAAAATCGTTCTCAAAAAAAGCGGCTATCACTCTACGATCTTTTTAATCGCGTCATTTATGGCCAAAGCATAAGGGTGGTGTTTACGTAAAAAAGACGGCATGGTATTTCTAGCCTGACGAGCAGCTTCCATACTAGAAAACATCCCATAGTAAACAAATAAGGTAAGATGGTCGGACGATTTACTCAAAATATAAATTTGATCGCTTATATCATTATATTCCTGAGTACGTATTATTTGTTTTAAATTCTCCTCTGCTGTAGAGGATGACAGCATCATTAACTGTATCGTATATTCACCGTCATGTTTCTCTTTAAGCCATAACTTGCCAGCATCACTACGAAGCTGGTATATATCTTCCGACTGACCAGGTTCGTCCTCAACATCTTTAACGGAATCTAATTTTACATCCGGAGGATTATCTCCGGTTGTCGGTGAAGAATAAGATTGTACCGGTTCTGCAGCAACCTTGTCGACAGGTAATGACGATTCCATGACTTTATCCTCGGGCGAGGAATCAATAACCGCAACTGGAACTTTTTCGTTAGGACCTGGTGAAAATACTATCACTAAAACTACAATGAGAAGACTGGCTCCTACACCAAGCCACATTGCATTATTGGATAATAAACCGGTAAATAGCGATGGTCTAACTTTTTCACTATCAGACTGAAGCTCTACATGATCGAGAAGAACAAGAAAAGACTTTTCAGAACAGGACCTCTGCAGAGCCTCCTCAGCTAACATGTTGGTAACTTTAAGATTTCCTTGAGCAGTCTCATATATCTTTTTCACCGCTCCATCGGTAAATATCTTCTTATGATCTTCTTCGGCTAAGCCAGAGGCCTGTAGTCGAAAATTTAGATACTTACCGGTTTCTACTAAATTAAGAGAACGTAGAGAATATTCCTTATCCAGATCAATTTCTATATTATAAGTCAAAAGCTGTTTAATATTTGCCGCCAAAAAAGAGCGACCGGACAGGAGTATATGAAGTGATTTATCTTCCCCTATATCACTTAACAAACGTACTAAACGCTCCATAGTGGCCAGAAACAGTTTCTCAGCTTCATCAATAACAACCAAAATGATCTGTCTTTGGTCTCTTTTCCTGGCAAGATAAGCTTTAAATTTACTAATTAATTCGTCGGAACTAGCTCCAATAGCGGGAGTCATTCCTAAATCTAAACAAATTATACGTAAAAGATCTTCAAACGAACCAAGCGGATTAGTTATGAACACAATCTGATAAGCGGCAGGAAGTCTCACGGCGAAAACTTTGCACAAAAGAGTCTTACCTGAACCCTCATCTCCAATGAGCGATACAAGAGGCTTACCTTGCTTTATATTTTTCAATAAAGCCTGATACACTTCGTATCGGCCAGCATCTGTAAAAAAAACAGCGGGATCTGCGTCCTCAAGAAACGGTGACCGCTGTAATTGAAAATGTTCCAGATACATTGTCATTATAGAAAAATATAGAGTAAGATTTTAGTAATTAAGCTATGAATAATACAAAAAAGTTATACGCAACAATTTATGTTAACTTATTATATCTTCCATCACCAACAATATCCAACTATTTCATCCACCGCAACTCTTCAGATGTTAATTATAAATACTTGTAAATAAAATTCGGAATTGGAAAGCGGCGCTTATTTAGAATAACACCTAATATATTACCACCTTGAGATATAACCTTTTGCTTTATCCTATCCACTACCTGCCAACGAGTCTTTCCGGCTTCCACCACTAGAACCAAGCCATCAACCTGTTCTGCTAAAATCAACGTTTCAGTTGAAGCCACTGAAGATGGTGTATCAATGAGAATAAATTCATATTCATCACGTAAATACGACAAAAAAGAATTCAATTCATCAGAATCAGGCTCCAAAGGCCTGGTAAATGTCTTACCCAATAATGTCATAACATAAAGTGGAGTATCCGCGACTTGTTGGATAATTGAATTTAAGTCAATCTCTTTATCAACAGCCTCACGCCAGCCAATCTCTCCATTGAGTTGAAAATGAGCAATCTGGCTATCTCTACCTTGCTTAATATCAATAATAAGGACTTTTTTTTGATGTTTTAAGGAGCATAATTTAGCAAACTCCCTCAATATCTCAGGCACCCCCTCTTGGGGACGCGCACTAATAAATTGAACTATTTTAGAAGAAGAGTTACTTAATAAATGTCCAATATTTTGATAAAGAAGAGCCAGAGATTTTTCTAATTTTAAATCAAAAGAACGAAGAACAGTTTTCTCAAGCCTAACCCGATCGTCCTTGACAAATAATTCAGGCTCTGCATCAGTAAACGCTTCAGGCCCAGTCTCAATTACCTGTGATTGCGGCTTGCTTTCCTCTTCTGGTATAGGGGACTGCTCTTCAATCTGTTTGGCTTTCTTGGCATGCTCAAGAGCTTCATATATTTTTGTCATAAGGAGAGAAAATTATCATTTTAGCGCAACGGTGTTGTGCAGTTACTGTTCGTATCAATTATGTAAGCGCTCACCAGCACTACGCCTGCGCGCGATCAGAGCGAATTCACATAGGATTAACTATAGCTCACCGGCCTGCTTGCACATATGCGCAGCACTAGAAAACGCTTAACAATCCGATGTTATGGAACTCTTTTTTACAACCCGGTGAACGGTTACTCAATTATAATTTAACATCACCAACACATTACAAATCAAAAGAAAAACAATCCACAGCAATGATACATAGACCCAGGAAAGCTTAAGATTTTTCCTCTTCCCCACCCTATCGGCCATAATTTCGCTTATAATCTTAGAAGTAATTATCTTCTTTTGATACCCAAAACCAGCAATCAATGCATTTTCACAAATAATATTAATGTTTCTAGGAATACCTTTAGCGTATCGCACAATCCTCTTTAAAGCCGCATCACCGAAGACATTTCGCTCACTAAAGGTAACTTTACTAAGACGATGTTTTATATATTCCAATGATTCAGCGGGAGATAATTTTTGAATTGTCGCCTTAATCGCCAAACGCTGTTTAAGTTGTCTCAATTCGTACTGATCAAGGTTTTCATTAAGTTCTGGCTGGCCCACTAAAACTATCTGAAGTAACTTTTCATTAGCGGTTTCAAGGTTAGATAAAATACGCAATTGTTCAAGAGTGTCAATAGGCATATTTTGCGCCTCATCAATAATAAGAACCGTATTACGACTATTATTATACTCTTCAATCAAAAAACGATGCAATTGATGCACCATAGAAGAAATATTTTCATTATCGGGCTGCAAACCAATTTCCCGAAATATATTAACTAAAAGTTCATAAAAAGATACATGGGCGTTAAAAATATATACCGGTGAAACCTGCCTGAGGTCTATCTTGGCGAGATATGATCGAATAATAGTAGTTTTGCCAGTTCCCACCTCACCAGTAATAGCAACAAAACCCATTCTCTGCTCGATACCATATATAACTGCACCTAACGCTTCCTTATGGCTAGGACTTAAATATAAAAATTCTGGATCTGGAGTAATATGAAACGGTTTTTTCTTAAAACCATAAAAGGTTAGGTACATGACTCAAATTCCTCTTTAGACACAAACGCCAGAACCGGTAATCCCAATTTTTTCTCCACATCCTCATTAGTTTTCATCGTATCATCAAAAAATTCCAATACCAAAGCCAACCCTATCCCCACAAAAAATCCTAACAATAAGCCAATGGCAACATTAATTTTTCTTTTTGGTTTTATATGAAACATTGGTAAAGTGGCGGGTTGCAAAATTCGCACATTAGAAACCTTACTCATATCCAAAGCAGTTGAAATTTTAGCTCGACGTAAATTGTCACGATAAGATATATACTCACTCTCCAACATCTTTATATCGCGCTGTAACCTTGCAAGATCAAGTTCTTTTTCTGCCAGCACATTCACTTCATGTTGCCTTTGCAACAGCTCATAAGCTACAGCTTCCTGTTGAACCATCTGAAAACGACTATTAGCCTTTTCAAGTTCAAGATTATGTTCGACAGCCTGATGAACTTCATTTACCCCTAGGGTAACTTGAGTTCGTGTCTCAGGTTCCTGGACTAAAAGTGATTCAATATAATCAATTTCATGACGTACCTCAATAAGAGGTCGATAGTTATCCTGATATCTACTGGCAAGCTTTGATTCTTCCAACCTAAGACCGATTAACTGATCTCTCATATCCTTGGCCACATAATTAGAGTGCCCCATAGTACGATGCAACTCCTTACTCGGATTTTGAAACTTAAGATTTTTTTCAAACTCCGCCACCTTTGCTTCGGAGGAAAGTGCCAAGCCTGTCACACTATCCAACGAATTCTGCAAGTATTCTATTTGTCTAAGTAAAGACTTTTTCTGTTCATCTATATTTACAATATTATTTTCAGCTTTAAACAACTTCAGTTCTTCTTCCTTACTTGCCAGGTCGGAATATAACTGAGCTGATTGTTCTTGAAAGAAAAGAGGAGTAGCGAGCATCTTATTAATTTCAATATGCCGCTCAAGATAGAAATCCATCATCTCATTGAGAAAAAGTTGAGAACAACGAGGATTACCTCCCATATAAGAAAGATCTATAAGATTAGTCTCCTTTCTGTGTACAACACTCAAGCTACCTTGTAATACCGATACAGCGCTACGAAAAACAGGATCATTATGGTCGTACAAGCCAGTATCCCATCTATTCTTTTGTCCAGACTGCCCAGGAGATCTGCTATTAATTTGATCAGAACAGTTCAAGATAAATTCAGGGCCATATTTTTCAACTACCCGCTCAGCAATGATCACGCTGCTAATGATGGCTACCTCGGACAACGTCTCCTTATCCTTTTCAGTATACATTCCAAGTATCTGCCCACCAACAGTTGGATCCAGCGCGATATTTTCCCGACCCACCCTAATTAGTATTTGAGCATAGGATAGATATACTTCCGGCGTGAGCAAAGTAATAATGACCGCCAAAATAGAAATAGTAAAAAATGATACAACTATTAGAATTTTATGCCTAAACAACACTATCAGAAAATCACGAAGTGAATTTTCATACTCTTTAATAAGACGGTTTTTTTTAAGGACCGGTTTGCCCACTATATTCTCACTCATGACTCATGCACATACAAACAATATTAAATCTCAAGAAATTATCACGGTAAAAATCCTAACTAATGGATCCAAACCTCTATTGACCACCGATAAATATATTATAATCGTCACTTGGGTAGAGTGACACACCAAAACCAGTCACAGCTATGATTTTGGACAAATATTGATTAACCCATTGATTAAGTGCGTCAATCCTAGTCCTAGGAACATACACTATATCCTGAGCAGCAAGATAGAACGGCTCACCTTCACCACGAAAGGCCTTCTCAATGTCAATCGTGTTTATATATCGATTTTTCCCCTGATGACGTATCACCACAACACTTGATAATTCCGCACTGATTTTCGAATAGCCGCCTGACATCATAATCGCCTGGAGTACCGACATTCTTCCGGTAAGATCCAACACTCCTGGGGACATTACCTCCCCACCGACATAAACTCGCTTACTAACGGAAGCCAACACGGTTACCAACAACTCAGGGTTACGGAGATATTGCCTGTATCTTTCTTTTAACCGAGCAGTCAACTGCTCCGGAGTAAGTCCAACAGCTTTAGCACGCCCTATATAGGGAAGAGAAATATATCCATCAAGTCGGATCTTCTGCTGGACTCTTCCAATTTCAGGCCAAAAACTAAAATCTACTGCTATTTCATCACCTAACCCCAAGACCGCATTGTCTGCCCCGCTAACTACCTGCATCCTCGCGGGTATCGGTTGAGTAGTTACTACCTTATTCTCAACGCATCCAATCAAAGCAAACATGATCACAAAAATTACCAGTCCGCGAGTGAACAGAAGATTGGCTACATCTGTTTTTAACTGCTTTTGATACGCCATAATTGCCACTCGGATCTCATCACCCATAAATCAAAAGACAATAAAAAATTTTATTCCAAAATAGTTTAGGCATCACACCCCAAAGTTGATTTTCGTAAATCAACATTATATTAATTATAATCAAAAACAACTGAATTAATAAAACAATAATAGTTTTTTTTTCTAAAAAATCATAAGATAATAAACTTAATCATACGTAAAGCGGGCCGCTACCATTGGGAACTAATGATTTTCACCAAAGCCATTTTTCATCTCAGACCCAGAGGCGCTTACGAAAACTAAACGGCAAACGGAGTTTCAACTAAACGCTATAATGTTCGCTTACCACTAAATCAGCTGCAAGGCAATAATTTTAACGCCACTAAAATACGTTACAACGATTAACCCCTAGGTAATAAAAGACTTGAAACTGTGGATAACTGAAAATTTAATTATAAGCTATTCAAACACAAAAAAAGGTTAATTACAAAAGAGAAAGTGCATCCTACTTACCAAGAAGGATGCTCAGCCCCTTTTCAACATCAACATCACTTAAATTAACTAGGAAGTAACCTTACCGCGCCCAGATCAGCGGAGGCCGCAAAATGCGCATAAGCCCGCAGTGCCGGAGAAACAACCCTCTCTCGATCAGGAACAAAAGCACTATTACCCCGCGCCTCTTCCACCTTTCTTCGCTCTTCCAACTGCCCATCACTTAATTTAACATTCATTGAGCGTTTAGGAATGTTAATCTCCACCACATCCCCATCTTGAACTAAACCTATAGCACCGCCGGCTGCCGCCTCAGGGGAAACATGACCTATGGATAAACCGGAGGTACCACCGGAAAATCTTCCATCAGTAATCAAGGCACACTCTTTGCCCAAGTGCTTAGACTTAAGATAAGAAGTAGGGTAGAGCATCTCCTGCATTCCCGGACCACCTTTGGGACCTTCATATATTATAAAGACAACATCTCCTGCTTGAATATCACCCTCAAGGATAGCTGAGCAAGCATCATCCTGGGAATGAAAAACACGAGCGGTACCGGTAAAAACTAAACTTTCCGGATCAACCCCGGCCGTTTTAACAATACTGCCCTTTTCGGCAATGTTGCCGTAGAGAACCGCCAACCCACCATCCTTACTATAGCTATTTTGAGACTCCCTAATACAACCACTAACCCGGTCATCATCCAGGTCACCATACATGGTTGACTGCGAACCCATTATCAAATTACGCGCCCCCCCTGCAGGTGCACTTTTGTATATAGCTACAGCTTCCGGCACAACACTTGGCCGCATAATATCATATCGATCCAATGCCTGAGCAAGGGTGAACCCGTCAACTCGGTTAACTGTCGTATCCAATAAACCGGCTCGATCCAACTCACCCATGATTGCCATAATACCACCCGCTCGGTTCACATCCTCCACGTGATAGTGGGAGCTTGGTGCAACCTTACATAGATTTGGTACCTTACGGGAAAGAGCTTCGATATCGTCCATATTAAAATCAACCCCGGCCTCATAAGCTATGGCCAGCAAATGGAGTACCGTATTTGTAGATCCACCCATGGCTATATCTAAGGTCATGGCATTTGCAAAAGCAGAACGAACTGCAATGGAACGTGGCAGCACCGAGTCATCCTCATTTTCGTACCACGCAGTGCACATCTCTACGATCCTCTCCGCAGCCTGCTCAAACAGAGATAAACGAGCGGCATGAGTAGCCACCACCGTACCATTGCCGGGAAGGGCCAAGCCAAGTGCTTCATTTAAGCAGTTCATGGAATTAGCAGTAAACATCCCTGAACAGGAACCACAGGTTGGACATGCGGACCTTTCTATCTCTGCAATTTCCTCATCGCTGACACTTTCATCACCTGCCATAACCATGGCATCAACCAAATCATAAGCTTTTTCCCCTATCCGACCAGCCTCCATGGGACCGCCCGACACAAAGATAGCTGGAATATTCAATCGCATTGCTGCCATAAGCATTCCTGGTGTTATCTTGTCACAGTTGGAAATACAAACCATGGCGTCCACTTTATGAGCATTGCACATGTATTCTACACTATCTGCTATAAGCTCTCGTGACGGCAAGGAATAAAGCATTCCATCGTGCCCCATGGCAATACCGTCATCAATGGCCACCGTATTAAATTCTGCTGCAAAACAACCTTTATTCTCGATAAATTTTTTAACCTGTTGTCCAATCTCGTGAAGATGAACATGTCCCGGCACAAACTGAGTAAATGAATTTACAACCGCGATAACCGGTTTACCGATTTGTTTCTCCGACATGCCGTTTGCCCGCCATAAAGCACGGGCTCCAGCCATTCTTCTACCCTGGGTGGTAGTAGCGCTGCGCAATGTAATTGACATATTAATGACTCCTTTTTTCACGAAATGCGAAAAAAATGGTATCGTGAAGTTATAATAAACTAAACACCATTTTTAATCGCCTCTGAATTCATATTATAAGACTTGAATTTTTCAACTATTTATCATACATATAAGAAAATTTCCAACAGGCTAGGAAACTTATTTTTCTTCAATTATATTATATATTGGAGATACTACAACATAGAATCGGACTGTCAATCGCCATGGAGATACCCTCATGAGACAAAGTGAAGTTAATTACTGGATCACTTCGATGTTAAAAAAACACAAGCGAGTATCCGATCTAAACATTACCGTAAACAAACCATTACAGGTCGAAACTGACGGTGTACTAACCCCGGTCGATGTTTACCCCCCGGTCAAGGAACTTACCCCATTTCAAACAGAAGTGGTCGCCCTCAACCTTGTTAAAGGAAATAGACGACTACTCACCGACCTGGTGACCAAAGGATCTTGTGATCTTTCCTACTCCCTTGATAAACGTAATCGTTTTCGGGTAAATATTTTCTCACAAAAAGGAGCCTATTCAATAGTACTCAGAAAACTGGAGAGTGACATCCCTACCATTCAGGGATTTAACTTCCCTGAATCATTCGGCAAGATGGCTCAGGAGGTCAACGGATTAATCCTATTCACTGGCTCAACAGGCTCTGGCAAAACCACCAGTCTGGCAGCCATTCTTAACAGAATTAACGAAACACGCTCAGTGCACATCCTAACCCTAGAAGACCCTATTGAGTACATTCATCCTCACAAAAAAGCCACCTTCAACCAAAGAGAACTAGGAGATGATTTTGACAGCTTTCCAAATGGCCTACGTGCTGCTCTACGACAAGCACCCAAAGTTATCCTAGTTGGAGAAATCAGGGACCGGGCAACCCTAGAGATTGCCCTTACTGCCTCGGAAACCGGTCATCTAGTTTTCTCGACTCTCCATACGATTGATGCTGGTCAAACCATTAATCGTATTCTTGGTATGTATGAACAAGATGAACAACCCCAAGTTCGCCACCGCCTAGTGGACACCATTCGCTGGGTCATCGGTCAGCGCCTTCTTCCAAAAATAGGAGGTGGCCGAGTGGCTGCGCTGGAAATACTCTCCACCAGTTTACGAGTCAAAGATCTTATCTTAAACGGTGAAGACGAAGAAAAAACCTTTTATAACGTTTTAAAAGAAAGTTCCTCCTACGGAATGCGAACCTTTGACCAACACCTTATTGAGCTCTTCGAACAAGGTCTTATCACTGAAGATGCATCCATGTCATACTGCTCTCATAAAAGTGAGATTAAACGAAATCTTGACACTATCAAATCTGCTAGAGGAGAACGTACCTCAACCATAGACAATCTTGCTATGGAACCAGATAAATAATTCTTCTATAACTTTAAAAACGGTGATCGACCATGATCTGGAATTGCCCGCACTGCCGAAAAAATTTACAGTTAAGTGACCCTTACCAAAAAAAGCTACATCAAGCTCTCAGCGCCCTTGAACCTGGTAAAAGATTAACCATAAAATGCACCAGCTGTAAGAAACCGATTATGCTCGATCGTTCAAGTATAACCGGGCCAGTGGACACTATTGGAGTAAAACCTCCTGCTCCGCCTGATATTGATTGGATCAAGGGAGATAATTTTAACGATGAAGAGCAGGAAGAAGACCTCCCCATGGCTCTCTTCCTCGCACCTGATAAACCTGGCCGGGAACAGATACGCAGCACTCTTGAGTCATTAGGATACCAAGTTGTCACAGCCGATTCGGTACCCCAAGCCCTTGAACGGATGAACCTTATAAACTTTTTTTCTATCATCTACCACACCTCGTTCGAGGAAGGGGCCCTTGACGATTCCACCTTTCATCAATTCATGCGCCAAATGCCGATGCAACAGCGACGATATATATTTTATATCGTTATCGGCCCTAAAATGCATACTCTTTACGAACTGCAGGCCCTTGCAACTAGTGCAAACCTAACTATTAACGACAAAGATTTAAGCTACATAGAGAACATCCTCCATAGAGCGATTCCAAACTATGAGAACATGTTCGGCCCAATGATGGAAGAGCTCAAGGCCTATGGAAAAACTTAATCTATTCCGAATAGTAAACCCTAGAAACACCTTATCTTCAAGCGGCTCGCTTCCCCCCCTAGCCGCATTGAAGCGCTATAGTGAACAGTAGCAACTATCCACGCCTAAGACACAAATAACTTTACCCCCATTGAGGCACATAAAATCAGCAAGTTAACCCTCACATGTTCAGATATAAATAAAACAAAAATAAATTTCAACTTGACATACAAAAAAATACAGTTTTACAGGAGGAAACAGTTGTCTTTCACCCACGACTTTGGTAAAAGAATAGGGTTAAGGAGCTTTTTCATAAGAAAAGCTTATGTCTTTTAAATTTTGACCAGTTAATCGTAACACGGCCGGCCGCTGCCGGTCCACTAAGGAACCGTAACCCATGACTATTAATGAATCCCAGCCCGTTAACGCCATGACGGAAAGTGCCGACGAAGAATTAAGCTTTGCCGAACTCTTTGAACAAGAAGAAAACAACACCGTTATAAATGTCGGAGAAGTAGCAGTCGGCACGGTGGTTGATATCACTGGCGACAATGCCCTGATCGATGTCGGCGATAAAGCGGAAAGTTATATTCCCCTCGCCGAATTTCGCCATGAAGACCCTGACAGGGTAATCGTTATCGGTGATGAGTTTGAAGTTTTCATTGAGAAACGCAAAGACGAAGGCGGCCTTCAACTCTCTCGGGAAAAAGCTATTGCCATTAAAGTCTGGGAACAAATCGCACAAATCCAAGAAGAAGACGGTACCATTGAAGGTAGAATCGAGAGCCGTGTTAAAGGCGGAATGTCCGTTGACATCGGCGTACCCGCGTTTCTCCCCTATTCTCAAATTGATCTGCGACCGGTTAAAGATCTCGATGCTCTCATCAGCGAGTCTTTCGAATTCAAAATCCTTAAGTTCAACCGCAAACGCAATAACGTTGTTATCTCTAGACGTGCCATCCTTGAAGAGAAACGTACTAAATTACGCGAACAGATGCGTTCTTCCCTTTCCGAAG
>Ga0224507_10000579_pt1 | contig 14347 bp, 8 predicted proteins | sample SF_Jan12_sed_USG_3_FD_170159 | JGI IMG/M metagenome (GOLD analysis project Ga0224507, IMG submission 170159) | Sediment microbial communities from San Francisco Bay, California, United States - SF_Jan12_sed_USGS_13 | ecosystem: Environmental > Aquatic > Marine > Sediment | place: USA: California... | reverse complement strand
CGTCCCTAAGCCATGCATCAGGCTCTTCCACCTGGTGGCCATCCTGGATCTTCTGGTGGAACATTCCGTAACGATAGCGGATACCGTAACCGGTCACCGGCAGGCGCAGGGTGGCGCAACTGTCCAGGAAACAGGCCGCCAGACGCCCAAGTCCGCCATTGCCCAATCCGGCGTCGCGCTCTGCTGCAGCCAGGTCTTCCATCTCCAGGCCCAACTCATTCATCGCGTGGGAGGCCTCATCGTCCAGTCCGAGACTCAGCAGGGCATTACGCAACAGGCGTCCCATCAAGTATTCCATCGACAGGTAGCAAACCCGTCGACTGCCCGATTCTTGCGCGGCACGAGTTGACGCAATCCAGCGCTCGGTCAGGCGATCCCGTACCGTGTGCACCAGGGCCTCATAGGCAACCGGAGAATTCCCCTGCAATTCGCGCCTGCCCAGCATGCGTGAAAAATAATGAACAAACTCCTGCAAAACCGCCTGCTCTGTCATCTCCAGTTGAGGAAGGTCAGGCAGCTTTTGCTTGCCGGCGTCGCTACGACTAGAAGTCATCTACAAGTCTCCATTAACTCGCCCTGCTCTCATCAAGAGGCTCTAGTATCAATGTGGCCAACGGCGGCAGGACCAGTTCCAGGGCCGCCGGGCGCCCATGGGTCTGCACGTTGACTGCCTCGGTCACACCCAGGTTGCCAACCCCGCTTCCGCCATAAATTTCGGAATCGGTATTCAATAGCTCACGATAGCGCCCGCTTACCGGCACACCAATGCGGTGGTGGTGACGGACTACCGGGGTGAAATTGGATACGCACACAACGAAACGTCCGTCCTTCGCCCGCCTTATCCAGGAGATGACACTGTTGGCCTTGTCGTCGGCATCAAGCCACTCAAACCCGTCCGCGCTGAAGTCTATCTCGTGCAATGCCGGGGTGCCGGAATAAATCCTGTTCAGGTCTCGAACCAGTCGCTGCGCTCCCTGGTGACCGGGTTGATCAAGCAAATACCAATCAAGTTCCCGGTCATGATTCCACTCCCGCTGCTGGGCCAGTTCCGAGCCCATGAACAACAGTTTCTTACCCGGGTGACAGAACATACTTGCGTAGTAGGCTCGCAGGTTGGCAAGTTTTTGCCAGTTATCCCCTGGCATACGGTCAAACAAGGAACCCTTGCCATGGACCACCTCGTCATGGGACAGGGGCAGCACGAAATTCTCGCTGAAGGCATAGACCAGGCTGAAGGTCATCTTGTCATGGTGAAATCTGCGGTGAACCGGATCTTCATGCATATAGGAGAGGCTGTCGTTCATCCAGCCCATGTTCCACTTGTAGGTGAAACCCAGGCCGCCACTGTAGGTGGGCCGTGACACACCCGGCCAGGCGGTGGACTCCTCCGCGTAAGAGGTAGCGCCATGGGCATGCACCGCTTCATTGAGCTTGCGAAGAAAGGCTACTGCAGCGTAGTTCTCGTTACCCCCATTCTCGTTGGGTACCCACTCGCCCTTCTTGCGTGAATAATCCAGGTAGAGCATGGACGCCACGGCATCCACCCGAATCGAGTCCACGTGGAATTCCTCGATCCAGTACAAAGCGCTTCCAATGAGATAGTTGATCACCTCATTGCGCCCGTAATTGAAAACCAGGGTACCCCAGTCCGGGTGGGCGCCTTTTCGCGGATCCTCATGCTCGTACAATGCCGTTCCATCAAAGCGCCCCAGTCCGTGGGCATCACGAGGGAAATGGGCCGGCACCCAGTCAACAATGACCGCTATTCCAGCCTGGTGGCAGCAATCAACGAAATAACGAAAATCATCCGGTTCACCAAAACGACAGGTGGGAGCAAACATGCCTATCGGTTGGTAACCCCAGGAACCGCTGAACGGATGTTCCGACACAGGCAGCAATTCAATATGGGTGAAGCCCATATCCACCACGTAGTCCACCAACTCCCTGGCTAACTCACGGTAACTGAGCGATCGAGATGGATCGGATTCGGGTCGGCGCCATGAGCCAAGGTGAACCTCGTAAATGCTCACCGGCTGATCCAGCCTGGGACTGCCGGAACGGGCGGCGACCCAGTCCTGGTCCTTCCAGGCATAAGCACTTTGATATACCACCGAGGCGTTTCCCGGTGGCGGCTCGAAATACTGCCCTATCGGGTCTGCTTTCGATGGAAGGAGATTTCCCTTGCCGTCGAGAATCTCGTACTTGTACAGGGTCCCGTGGCCGACATCGGGAACAAAGATTTCCCAGACACCGTTACCCGGATGAAGTCGCATCACATGGCGACGCCCGTCCCAGTCGTTGAAGTCCCCTATCACACTCACCCGCAGTGCGTTGGGCGCCCAAACGGAAAATCGCGTGCCCTGGACTCCATGGACTTTGACGCACTGGGAGCCCATGGCTTTCCAAATTTGCTGATGCGAGCCCTGGCCCAACAAGTGCAGATCCAGCTCCCCCAGTATGGATGGAAAGCGGTAGGGATCTTCCATGACCCGGGAGTTGCCATCGCCATAAACCACCTTCAAACGATAGCGTCGTTTGCGCGCTGGCATGACAGCGCAAAACACGCCCTGCTCATGAACTCTTTGCATGGGCGCCAACTGCTTACCGCCGGCATACACCAGGAACACCTGGACGGCGCCGGGCTGAAAGCAGCGCACGATGCGTTCACCGGAGTCCAGGCGATGTATACCCAACAAGGCAAAAGGATTGTTGCAATGACCCCGGACCAGCGCATTCAGCGCTTCACCATGAGCCCGTCGATCAGCGTCCAGGATGTCCATACAGATCCTCCTGGTATTGTCTGGCAGCTAAATCCCAGGTGAATCGCCGCTCGGCCGCCCGGTTGCGTATGCCAGCCCACTTCCTGGGACTGGTCACTTTCAACGCCAGGGCCTGGACCACCATCTCAGCAAAATCACCCGCTTTATCCGCGGAGGATTGGCCGTCGAATACAAAGCCGGTCACCCCATGCTCCACGGTATCTTTCAAGCCGCCTACCGCGTGCACGACACAAGGCTGGCCATTTTTCATCGCCAGCAATTGGCTGATCCCACAGGGCTCGAAGCTGCTGGGCATCAAAAACATATCCCCTGCCACGTACAAGACCTGGGACAGCGTCTCAGAATAGCCGCAAAGGTAAATCAGGTTGGATCGCCCGGCCGCGCGCAGTGCGATCTGCTGCTCCAATTGCGAATCTCCGCTGCCTAACATGATGATCACGCCTTTATCACCCAGCGCATCCAGTATGGCGTCCAGGGCCGTGGGGCCGTCGGGAGTCTCCTGCAGAAACAATTCCACTTTCTGGGGCGTCATCCGGCCTATGCTGGTAAGCACATTCGCCGGTCTGCCACCACGGAATGCGTCCAGCTTGCCAGCCAGGCCATCCAGATCCTCCCGGGACATGGTGCCGCTGTCATGCCAATTGCCTGCCTCGGCCATTATCGAATCAAGCAGCTTGCCCCACTTGGGCGAAACTGCCGGTCGGTTTTCGTATTCACAGCCGTTAAGAATCCCCGTCAATCGGGATTCCGAATCCGCACGGCGTAAATCCTGTTCCAGTCCCTCACCGCCATGGAAGCCGATAGCCGGGTCATTGGGTTCGAGTATTTCCCTGGCATAACTGGGCGAAACTGTATTCAGGTTCTCCGCCAGGCGGATCGCCAGGGCCATGGGATTCACGCAGTCGTGGTATCGCGGATCGCCCACCGTTTCCAGGTCATAGGCAAGACCGGGGAACCATGCTTCCAGGGAAGATGAATCATGACGCAACGGCCTTATCCCCTGCAGTGCGAGATTGTGAATGGTGTACACAGTGTGAACCTGGCGCAGCCTGGACAAGGTCGGATCAAATTCCCTCAATGCCAGGTAAAGCGCCGCATGCCAATCATGCAGGTGCACCACATCAGGCAACTCCTCAGACTGTTGTACATAGTTGGCCACTGCGGCGCACAGCAGGGCAAATTTTCCTGAATCGATTGCGAACGGTCGGTCCGAGCCATCGTGACAATAAATTTTGCCGGGTCCCTGGGGAGAAAACAGGGGATGCTCCAACACCAGGTGAGTAATGCGCGCATCGGGTCCGGGTACTCGATACAGCGACACCGATTCCGACCTACCTCCAAAGGGAATGGTCAGTTCCTGCAAGTGTTCACTTCCGGGTAGCTGGTGAAACATGCCGTAAGCAGGCGTGATCACCGTCGCCTCCCATCCCAGGTCGGCCAGTGCCGGTGGCAATCCCTTGATGACATCGCCGACACCTCCCACCTTACCCCTGGGAAGAGCACCGTTTTCAGCGGCGACCATCAGAATTCGCCTGGTTTTACTCGAAGTCACAGAACTCTACCTGGTGAAGTGCAGTTGCTGACCCAGCATATCGGGGGTCACCAGGGTAATGCCGCTGTCGGTGACCCTGAAACCCCGGGCCCTGTCTTCGTCATGATCGAAGCCGACCCGTGTACCCGAGGGCAACACGGAGCCCCGATCCAGGATGGCTCGATTCACAGTGCAGTTCTCACCGATTTCCACGTCGGTCAACACGACAGAATCCTTCACGGTCGAATAGGAATGCACCTTGCAATTACTGAACAACACGGAATTTCTCACGGATGCACCCGAGACGATACAGCCACCTGAAACCATTGACTGGATCGCCTCGCCACGTCGACCCGGCTCATCGAAAACAAACTTGGCCGGTGGCAGTTGCGCGTGGTAGGTCTGAATCGGCCAGTCCTTGTCATAGAGATTAAGCTGGGGAGAAACCGACACCAGTTCCATATTTGCCCCCCAGAATGCATCCAGCGTTCCAACATCCCGCCAGTAGGCCTGCTGCCCGGTCTTAATATCTTTGAACGGATAGGCAAATACACGATATTTACTGATAATCGAGGGAATTACGTCGCGCCCGAAATCATGATGCGACTCCGTTGTGTCGGCGTCCTTGATGACCTGCTCATAGAGAAAATTCGTGTTAAACACGTAGTTCCCCATGGAGGCGAGGCACACATCTTCCCTCCCCGGTAGCGGCGTCGGGTGCGCGGGTTTCTCGTTGAACTCGAGAACCCGACCGGTTTCGTCCACAGTCAATACGCCCAGGGCTCCGGCTGCCTCGGCAATCGGCACTTCAAGACAGCACACCGTCATATCCGAATCGCTTTCCACGTGAGCGGCGATCAAGGGGCCATAGTCCATCTTGTAAACATGATCGCCGGCGAGGATCAGCACGTACTTCGGATCGTGGGTGCGGATCACATCCAGGTTCTGGTAAACAGCGTCTGCAGTGCCCATATACCACTCTCCTCCCACCCGCTGGGATGCCGGCAGGATTTCCACAAATTCCCGATCACTGATCTGGTGCTTGGACCAACCCTGCACCAGGTGTCGAATCAGGGAATGGGCCTTGTACTGGGTAAGCACGCCGATGCGGCGGATACCCGAGTTAATCAGATTGGACAGGGGGAAATCGATAATCCTGAACTTGCCACCAAAATGCAGGGCGGGCTTGGCCCGCCACAGGGTAAGCTCATGCAGCCTGGAGCCTTGACCACCGGCGAGAATCAAGCCCAGGGTTTGCCTGGTCAGTCGACTGACGAATCGTGAATATTCGGAATGCTCTTCACTCATGTACTGTTTCTCCGCGGCGACGGGATTCGGGTTGCATCAGGATTGAGCCAGTATAAGGCCGTGCCTGCACCCAGACAGCCAAAAATTGCAGGAATTGGAGAAAATCTCCCCGGCAACACCCTTTGCCCCGGCATCCCGGGGTGTCGCCAGGCTGACGGGCCTCAAGCTTCCGGCAGCCTGCGGGCAGTCGTGACCATACCTCTAATGGAGTCCTTCAGGGACGAGGAAAGCTGCTCAAAACTCATGCGCCAGCGCCAATTGTCCTCGGAGGTCCCCGGCCGGTTGAGACGCGACTCGGAACCCAGTCCCAGGTAGTCCTGCATTGGCGCTATGGCTATTCTGGCCTCGCTGGAGAAGGCCAACTGGATCAGGTCCCGCGCGACGGTCTCTGCGCTGCCGCCGGTGATTGACAACACCACTTGCCGGGTATGCTCAATCTCCTCCGGCGAGCGATTGTCATCGGGACTTCCCCTGAACCACCCTACGGTGGTGTCGTTATCGTGCGTGCCCGTGTAACACACGCTGTGGGGACCAATCGATGCTATCGAAAAGCCTTTGTTACCCACTTCAAACTGGAGCACCCTCATACCCGGAAACTGCTGGCGATCCCGCAATGCTTCGACTTCGGGTGTGATCACACCCAGGTCCTCCGCCACGATGGGCAATTCCCCTAGCTCGGCCTTCATGGCGTTGAACAGGGCGTCGCCCGGGCCGGCAACCCAGCGCCCGTCACGGGCGGTATCAGCCCCGAACGGCACCTCCCAGTAGGACTCGAACCCCCTGAAGTGATCAATCCGGACAATGTCGGCCTGACTCATTGCGTGGCGAAGTCGTTCAATCCACCAGCTATATCCCTGGGCCTCGTGGTAGTCCCAGTTGTACAGGGGATTACCCCATAGCTGCCCGTCGTCACTAAAATAATCCGGTGGGACACCGGCCACGTGGGTCGGAGTTCCGCTACTGTCTATTCTGAGCATGTCGGGATGGGCCCAGGCATCAGCGCTGTCCAGGGCAATGTATATCGGCATGTCACCAAACAAGCAGATATTTTTTTCGGCAGCGTATCGCCGCAAGCTGGACCACTGCCTGTAGAACAGGAACTGAACAATTCTCACCGTTTCCAGGTCGTCGGAAAAGCGGCCGGCAACATCGTCCAGGGCCTGCCTGTCACGATGAGCATATTTGTCAGCCCAGTCACCCCAGGGACGTTGATCGTGCTGTGCTTTCAAAATCCGATACAAGGCATAGTCATGCAGCCAGGCGCGATCGTTTTTCTTCAGGAAATCCCGGTATTCCGTTTTAAGCCCTTTGCCCGCCAATACGTCAAACCGGCTCGCTGCCCGACGAAGCAAGGCACCTTTTTTCGGAATCAGGTTGCCATACTCAACAAAATCCGGGGACAAGCCTCTCAGGCCGTCGGCTTCCACAGAGGTAAGCAAACCAAGCTCAACCAGCCCCGCGACATCAATCAGCATTTCATTCCCTGCAAAAGATGAAAGCGGCTGGTAGGGAGAATCGCCATAAGCGGTAGGACCCGTCGGCAGAAATTGCCAGACGCCAATTTCCATCTCTTTCAGTGCATCGATAAATCTAAACGCATTGCCACCGATTTCCCCAATACCATAGTCGCCCGGAAGCGAGGTCAAGTGCATGCAGACACCGGCTACCCGACTCCCGGGGAACCCGACCCGACCTGCTTGCTGTTCATCACGCATACTTATCCAACTCTTTGCACCTGGGATTTAGTTGATTTAAACGGCCCACGGCCTCACCTGCCGAAGGATTGCCCTGTTCCGACGTGACTCCCGAGGCAGTGCCCGGGGACTGCCATTTGGACGATAACTGTCACGTTTTCCAGAATCCTGCCCGGCTCACCGCCCACGTTGTACGCCGGGTTAAGCTGCCGATTCCCGAAAAAATCATCGCCTTATGTATCACAGTTCAGGCCGGATTGAATTAGGGAAACGCCCTGTCCAGATTATTTATCCTGCCAATCAGTATCTACAATTAATTGTTTTAAATAGACTTTCATGCCTGAACGAACACAGGCGCCCGACCAGACATTAAAAAACATCGCCCCGGCTCACTTCGGACATACCGCAGTTTGCCGCAAGAGTTTTTCTCACCGGCGTGAGTCCGGGTACCATTAGCACTCCCGACACTTGGCAGAAGACCTATGAAAGAACCCTGTTTGCTTGTTGGTGACATCGGCGGCACCAATGCCCGATTCGCCATTGCCGATCCCGACCGACCAGGTTTCTCCAGGGATATCACCCTGGCTTGTGGCGACTTCGACTCGGCGAACAGCGCAATCAGAGAGTACCTGGCCCAGGCGAACGCGCCAGACCCCGACATCATCTGCTTCGCCGCCGCGGGACCCATCGTCGATGGACAAGTGCGCTTCACGAACAATCACTGGAGCCTGGATGCCCATGAATTGCGCGACAGCTTTGATGCCCGGGCCATCAAACTGCTGAATGATTTTGAAGCCATCGCCTACTCCATCCCCAGCCTGGGCAAAGAAGATTTAATGCCGATTGGCTTGCCAGAGCCCATCGAACTGGGCAGCAACGATTTCAATATTGGCATCATCGGGCCTGGCACAGGCCTGGGAGGAGTTGGCCTTTGCCAGCGAAACTCGATGCTGTTCCCGATCGTCGGGGAAGCCGGCCATACAGGGTTTGCACCGGAATCCCAGGTACAGATTCAAATACTTTCTATCCTGCACGAGCGCTTTGACCGGGTATCTGACGAACGCCTGGTATCCGGACCCGGCCTGGAGAATCTCTACTGGGCACTTGCCAGGTTGCATAATAAATCCGTGGCGCCTGCTTCAGCCGCGAAAATCTGTCAACTTGCCGAGAATAATGAAGATCCGCGAGCCGTCGAGGCCGTGCAGATGTTTTTCGAAATTCTTGGCCAGGTCGCCGGCAATATGGCCCTGGTACTGGGCGCTCGCCAGGGGATGTTTATCGCCGGAGGCATAGCCCAGCGCTATCCCGCCATGCTTCTGAGCAGTGGATTCCGGGCTGCATTTGAAGCCAAGGGCCGGCATCGGTCCCTGATGGAGAAAATCCCCACTCAGCTGATTCGCTACCCGCAACCGGGGCTGCTGGGAGCCAGCTACATGGCCCTGCAATTACACAACAGCACCCAATAAACTCGCGGTTCTGATGCCGCAGGCAGTAATTATCCCCGGCAAGTCACGGAAATTCCGTATTCCGGGCCAAACCCTGCAGGCCTAGCATCAGGGTTCAAGGCCACTTGCCGGTCGTCGAGCCGGCAAGGGATGAAATGCCCCTGTTGTCCCAGGCGGTGTTTCAAACTTCAATGTGCGGCACCTCTGGACACTCCGTTCAACGCTTCGGTGGAGGTGTATACATGGCACGTCGTTCATGGGCAGAGCCCTACAAAATCAAAATGGTCGAGCTGATCAAGATGACCAGCCCGGAAGATCGTCTGCAGGCTATTACTGAGGCCGGTTACAACACATTCCTGCTCAAGTCCGAAGATGTCTATATAGACCTGCTCACCGATTCGGGTGTTGGCGCCATGAGCGACCGACAGTGGTCCGGCCTGATGATGGGCGATGAAGCCTATGCCGGCAGCCGCAACTTTTATCATCTGCGAGATACCGTCGAGCTTTACTACAGCTACAAGTACACGGTCCCGACCCACCAGGGCCGGGGCGCCGAGAACATCATCAGCCAGATGCTTATTTCTGATGGCGATTACCTGCCGGGAAATATGTATTTCACTACCACCCGCCTGCACCAGGAAATGGCCGGCGGCACCTTCGTTGATGTAATTATCGATGAAGCTCACGACCCGTCCTCGGAACACCCGTTCAAGGGCAACGTGGACTTTGACAAACTCGACGCCCTGGTCGAAAGAGTGGGCGCCGAGAGAATTCCCTACGTTTGCATCGCCACCTGCGTAAACATGGCCGGCGGCCAGCCTATTTCCATGGCCAACCTGAAACAGCTGCGAGCATGGTGTGACAAATACGGAATCATGCTGGTTCACGACATGACCCGTGTGGCGGAGAACGCCTACTTTATCCAGCAACGGGAAGAAGGTTACGAGGACGAATCCATCCAGCAAATCGTCTACGAATTGTGTTCTCTCACCGACGCCGCCACCATGTCGTCGAAGAAAGATGCCATGGTGAATATCGGCGGCTTCCTGGCCATGAACGATCCCAAGCTGTATGAACGCGCTTGCGCCCTGGTAGTGGTCTACGAGGGCCTGCATACCTACGGCGGCATGGCAGGGCGGGATATGGAAGCGCTGGCGATCGGTATCACCGAAAGCGTGGACGACTTGCATATCCAGGCCCGGGTGGGCCAGGTCGAATACCTGGGAGAACGCCTCAAGCAGGCGGGCGTACCCATCGTCAATCCAATAGGCGGCCATGCGGTGTTCCTCGACGCAAGGAAGATCTTGCCCCACATTCCCCAGGAACATTTCCCCGCCCAGGCACTGGCCGCGGCCCTGTACCTGGAGTCCGGCGTACGTTCCATGGAACGCGGCGTTGTCTCTGCAGGCCGCAACAAGGATACCGGGGAGAACTACATGCCCAAGCTGGAACTGGTCAGGCTGACGATTCCCCGCAGGGTGTACACCCAGGCTCACATGGACGTTACCGCAGAAAGCGTCATCGACGTCATGGAACGTGCTGATCAGATCAAGGGACTCAGGTTCACCTACGAACCCGAGGTCCTTCGATTCTTCCAGGCTCGCTTCGAACCGGTGGACTAGAACAATCGCCTCCCGGCCCGGGGCTGACTCCAGCTAACGACAGCCCGCCCCGCGAGGGGCGGTCTGCTTTTTGGGTGTACCCGCATGCCGGCGGACCGCAGCAGGGCTGGATTGCTTGCCTGGCTACAGGACAGCACGACAAAACCGAATCTGCCAGCCATATCCAGGCAACTTGTGTCGGTCAAGGGCCGCGCTCTGTGGACCAGCCCCAATATCGACGCCAGGGGAGCGAACACGTATCCGGAAATCGAAGGGAAATTTCAAAATCCGCTGGCGCCGGTTTATTGCTGTGGTGTTATGCTAATTGTGAAGCCGACATGGAATAACCAATAAGGCCAGAGTCATTACAGGGAGTGGCAGCAATGATCCTGATTGAACAATTACTGAAAACCAAGGGAAAGGAAATCTGGAGCATCTCTCCGGATGACTCGGCACTGGATGCTATCCGGCTAATGGCCGAGAAACAGGTTGGCGCCTTGCCGGTGATGGATGGAGAGAAACTCGCAGGAATATTTTCCGAAAGAGACTATGCCCGTCGGGTCGTACTGGAGGGACACTCCGAAAACACGCCGGTAAGCCAGGTCATGACCACCCGGGTACGCTACGCCGAACCCAACCAGACTATCGACCATTGCATGGCCCTGATGACCAACAAACGCATCAGGCACCTGCCCGTTCTCAAGGACGGCAAGATGCTGGGCATCATTTCTATCGGGGACCTGGTCAATGCCATGATTGATCACCAGCAGCACACTATCGAGGAACTGGAACGCTATATCACCGGATAGCCCTGGCCTGGGCGCCTGCGCCGGATTGGCTGCCAGCAACAAGAACAGACAACAAAAAGGCCAGGCTGGTGACTCCAGCCTGGCCTTATCCCTTTAAGGCTTCTAAAGACCTTCAAGCTGCCACCTAACTGGGTTAATGTTCTGGAATGTTATCCAGGGATTTAAGGGTGCTTCATGTCTAAGGTATTTTCGCTGCTTGCAGTGCTACTGACTTTCTCCGTAACGATGCTGCAAGCGATCGCCGCCCCCCTTCCCGGTCACTCACTACCCCAGGGTGAGTTGCGAAGTGTTCGGGAGCGAGAAATCGATGTGAGCCACCTGGCAACGGATTTGCGGGTCAACCTGGAGCAACGAACGGTATCGGGTGCGGTGACTATCACCTTTACACCCTTGCGTGAAAACCTCCGTGAGGTGTCACTGGATGCCGCAACAATGCAGGTGCGATCAGTCAGCCTGATTCGCGGGAAAAAATCTGCTGCACTGGATCACAACTGGCGTGACAGGCAATTGCACATCCGTTTCCCGCACAGCCTGCAGCCTGGCGAACAACTCGTGGTCAAGGTCGATTACAGCGTGAAACCGCAAAGTGGACTGTATTTTTTCCCCGAGACGAAACTGCGCAGCGCCGAGGCCTGGAACTACGGCGAGGGCGGCCGTCACTACGGCTGGCTGCCCATGTACAACGACACCAACGAGCGCTTCACGGCGGACATGACCCTGACGGTGGACAAGCCCTTCACCGCCCTGTCCAACGGGGTATTGAAAGAAGTCCGGGACAATCCGGATGGCAGCCGCAGCTACCACTGGGTGCAGGACCAGCCCATACCCAATTATCTGCTCGCGTTGAATGTCGGGGAATTCATCGAAATCCCCCTGGACGATGCCCAGGTGGGCGACAGGAAGATTCCCCTCAGCGTTTGGGTCCATCGCGGTGAGCAAGAGCGGGCCGCCTATGCCTTCGGGCGCACGCCAAAAATGCTTGAATTCTTTTCCGAACTCTTCGGTTACGACTATGCCTGGGACAAGTACGACCAGGTGGTGCTGAGGAACTTCTCCGGTGCCATGGAAACCACCACCATGGTGGGCTTCCAGGAGTCACACCTGAAAACCCCTGACGACCCGGTAGATGACGGGCCCTATTACGATGCCGCGGCCCCAATCTGGAGTTATGAGGACACGATATCCCACGAGCTTGCCCACCACTGGTTCGGCGACCTGGTGACCTGCCGTTCACTGGCATCGATATTCCTGAATGAGTCCTTCGCAAGTTACGCCCACACGGTCTGGAACGGGCACATCAACGGTGAGGATGACCTGACCTACCAGCGATGGCTTTACCTGGACAAATACCTGGGCTTTGTCGCCGAGACCGGCACCGTCCGCCCCCTGGAATATTTCCGCTATGACGCGTCGGGCGATATGTACACCCAGCCCATCACCTATTTGAAAGGCGCGCTGGTTCTGCACATGCTGCGCCAGATCATGGGCGACCAGTCCTTCTACCGGGGAATTTCCCACTACCTGCACAGCAATGAATTTTCGGAAGTGGATTCCCACGACTTCCAGCGGGCAATGGAAGCATCATCGGGCATGAATCTGAACACCTTCTTCGAGGACTGGATTCGTGGCGGAGGCGGGTTCCCGGACATCCGGGTCACCAGCCAGTGGTCTGAGCAGCGCAAGCAGCTGGACCTGAGCCTGGAACAGGTTCAGGCGGACCTGGCTTTCGAAAACGACTTCCAGCTGCCGATGGAGGTGGAAATAGTGACCGCCACCGGTAGCGAGATTCACATAGTGACTCTCAAGGGCTGGAGCACCGTCGTCTCGCTACCCGCAGACAGTGAACCGCTGATGGTGAACGTGGATAAAGGCAACTGGCTGGTGGCCAGCATTCATCATCAGCGCAGCCTGAAAGAAACAAGCATTGCCCTGCTAAGGGGCGATCTCGCGGTGGCTCTGCGTGCCGCGAGGCAGCTGGGTGAGGATTTTGGATCCGCCCCGGCAGCGGTGGTTGCACTGGCCAGCATACTGGGCAACCACCAGGCCCACTGGGGACTTCGCCAGGAAGCCGCCCTGAACCTGGGCAGCATCGGCACAAAGGGAGCGGTGATGGCGTTGACCCGTGGAATGGCTGATCCGGATCCCCGGATCCGGCGTGCCGCGGCACTGGGCCTTGGCCGTGCCGGCGGTGAGCAGGCGGTCATGACACTGCAGGACAGCCTGACCATCGACCCGGATGAAGAAGTGGCGGGCGCAGCAGCCTGGTCCCTGGGCAAGCTACAGATCCCCGGTGCGGCGCGCCTGCTCAGAGAACAACTTGAACGGCCTTCAGCCTATTACGACTACCGTCGGTTGAGCGCCCTGGCCGGCCTGGCCGAACTTGAAGACCCGAAGCTGGCGCCGGTATTCGCCCGATACACCGATCCCATGTACCTGCGGGAAACCCGCCTGGCGGCCCTGGAGGCCTGGGTTCGCGCAGCACCCAATGACGAGCAACTGGCCAGGGCCCTGAGAGAATTGACCCGGGACGATGACGCCGAGGTCAGGGGCTCCGCCCTGGAGATGCTGGGACGCCTGCACAGGGATGAGGACAAGGCCTACCTGCTGAAGTACGCCGAAGAGGAGATCGATCCGAACCTGGCCAAGGCGGCCAGGCTGGCGGCCGAAGAGATCGCCGGCTTCAACCCCTGACCCGGACCAAGCCGGCACCGCTACAGGGTGTGGGTAAGGGGCGTCGGATTCGGGGCAAAATATAGAGCGAGATCAGGCGGGCTAAGCGGCAGCGCCACACACGCTGCAATTGGGATTGCGGGTGAGAACGAACGAACGGAAACTCATGGCGCGGGCGTCGAGCATGAGCAATCTCCCCTGGAGGCTGTCGCCCAACTCCAGCAATACCTTGATCGCCTCGGTGGCCTGGATGCAGCCAATGATTCCGGCCACCGGACCCAGCACTCCCTGTCCCGAGCAGTTTTCAAAAGACGACTGCTGTGGCTCGTCGGACCGTGCTTTATCCAGGTCCGCGTACAGGCAGTTGTAACAGGGGCTGTCGTCCCGGTCGGCACGAAACACCGAGGCCTGACCTTCCAGACCCACCACGGCGCCATAGATAAGCGGCGTCCGGGTCGTCACGCATGCCTTGTTCACCATCACCCGGGTAGCAAAATTATCCGTGATGG
>Ga0224507_10000574_pt1 | contig 14453 bp, 11 predicted proteins | sample SF_Jan12_sed_USG_3_FD_170159 | JGI IMG/M metagenome (GOLD analysis project Ga0224507, IMG submission 170159) | Sediment microbial communities from San Francisco Bay, California, United States - SF_Jan12_sed_USGS_13 | ecosystem: Environmental > Aquatic > Marine > Sediment | place: USA... | reverse complement strand
AAAGGTTTTTTTTGTGGTACCTCCAGGAATCGAACCAGGGACACATGGATTTTCAGTCCATTGCTCTACCAACTGAGCTAAGGTACCATCGCTTTAAGCGGGTGCAAATATAAATTTATTTTTATTATTAATCAAAACAATTCATTAAAAAATCTATTGTATTTTTGTTTTTCATTTTCAAGACCAATGAATCTAGTAATTGATATCGGCAACACCCAAGTCAAAACCGCTGTTTTTAAGGATCATACACTCATTGACAAAGCTACTTTTTCAAAAGACGAGCTCTACAGTGGGCTTAAAAATATTTCAATAAAAAATAAAATCACCCATACCATCTTATCGAGTGTGGGTAAATTAGATGCTTTGGAACTGGAAAAACTTCAAAATTTATTCCCTTGTCTGATTTTAAATAGCCGCACCAAGCTTCCCTTTAACAATCAATACAAAACACCCCATACCTTAGGTGTCGATAGAATGGCTCTGATGGCTGCGGCTGTAGATCAATATCCTGATCAAAATGTTTTGGTCATTGATGCGGGCTCTTGCCTGACCTATGATTTTGTGAGCGACCAAAAAAATTATTTTGGAGGTACTATTTCTCCCGGAATTGCCATGAGATATAAATCTTTAAACGATCACACTGCAAATTTACCCAAATTATCACTTGTCAATAAAATTCCTGAAAAAGGTGACTCTACAGAAAATGCCATTCATTTAGGGGTTATCAATGGTGTTATTTTTGAAATTGAAGGTGTTATTAATCAATATAAAGCCCTAAATCAAAAATTAACAGTCATTTTAACAGGAGGAGACACAATTTTCTTGGCAAAAAACATAAAAAGTACCATATTTGCCAATCCAAATTTTTTATTGGAAGGATTGAACAGTATTTTGACATATAATTTAGACGAATGATAAAAAGAATAATACTATTTTCTTTTCTTATAGCGACAACTTTTAGTTTTGCACAAAGCACAAACTCTTCCCCCTATTCTTTTTTTGGAATTGGCGATCAGGCTAAAATAAAATCCGTTGAAGAAATAGGCATGGGTGAGATTGGCGGTACCCTAAACAGTGAATACCAATTAAGCTTTACAAACCCGGCATCGTATGCTTCCTTAAGATGGACAACCTATGTTTTCTCTGGAGGCAATAAAGTCATTACAATCGACGATGGTAATAAAACCCAAACAAGCTCAACCGCTTCATTGAACTATATCGCCTTGGGCATACCTGTCAACGAAAACCAGGGTATGGCCTTTGGATTACAATTGAATACAGCTGTAGGCTATTCATTATTAGATCAAAAATTTGATGATGAAACCCTTATAGAAACTAATTTACTTTCGGGTGAAGGTGGTACCAACAGAGTATTTCTTGGATACGGCTACCAGTTTCCCTTTAATTTAAATTTAGGCGCAGAGGTCGCTTATGTATTTGGCGGCATAGAAAACAGCATTTTAAATCGCAGACTTGGTGTTCATCTCGGAACCAAGCACAAAACAGATGCCTATGTTAAAGGGTTTTCATATAAACTGGGGGCGCAATACGCAAAGGAAATTTCCAATGATTTAAAATTAAAGCTTGGAGTTTCTGCCGAAATTGGTCATGAATTAAACGAAAAGGGCGATCAGCAATTATTTTCATTGGTCAACCTTGATAATGAATCTGAGATTCCCGTAGACACTCTTTTCAGTGAAAATTATACTGCCAAGATCAAATCTCCTATAAAAACCACTGTCAGTGCAGGTATTGGAGAGGATAACAAATGGTTTTTCGGAGCAGATTATACGTTTCAGGAAGCCATTGAATTCAATGGTGGTATTTATGATGAGATCAAGACATACCATTATGAAAATTCCAGCGTTATCTCATTAGGAGGATATTATACGCCTAAATTCAACTCCATTTCAAGCTACTGGAGTCGTGTGACTTACAGGGCCGGTTTTAATTACAAAAATCTCGGCTTGGTAATAAATGATACAGAAATAAATGAATATGGCATGTCTTTTGGTATCAGTTTGCCTATGGGGCTTAGGATTTCAAATATGAATTTAGGTTTCGAAATTGGTAAAAGAGGAACAACAGATAATAATTTAGTAGAAGAAAACTTTTATAATTTCAGACTTAACCTTTCTCTTAACGACAAATGGTTTAGAAAACAAAAAATATATTAATAATCACAAATCTTAAATATGAAAGCAAAAAAGACCGTAATAATCATAGGGATATTTCTTTTTTTAGGTGTGAATTTTTCAATGTTTGCACAAGACAAATTTGGAAATGAACCTGAAAAATGCAAAACCAACTTATCGTTATTTAATGAAGCTGCAAAAATGAAAAATTATGAAGCGGCTTACGAACCTTGGAAATGGTGTTTAGAGAATTGTCCAACATCTTCCAAAGTCATCTATAAATACGGTATAGACATGGCGGAAGCAAAATATGATGAAGCTGCAGGCCTTTTATCTTCAAAACCAGCCAACACCGATGGTATTAAAAAAGTAGAAAAACAATACTTTGATGCCTCCAAAGCCAATAAGGCTACATTGGCAAGCCTCGGAGATGAAGTTGAAAAAGTATACGAATTACGTATCCAATATTTCCCGGATAACCTTGGTAAGGTTTATAGTGACTGGGCAAATTTCTTATTCAAAAGAGCCGTTCTTGAAGAAAAACCTCAAAAAGAAGCTATTTACGATAAATTAGGTAAATCTTTCAAAGCTGACCCTACAGGGATGAGTGTGAAAAATTTAGGTAAATATTATCAGGAATTTACCGAACACAATAAAGATACCAATCCGCAATTGGTTTTTGACACTTACGATGATATTACCGAAGCCGTTGGTCAAAAAATGGAAAAATATTCAAAAGATCTGGATGTATTAACCGCCAAAGAAGAGGCCGGTCAAACCTTATCTTCTTCAGACAAGAGAAAAAAACGCGCAAGAGAAATAAATCTTACTGCCCTAGGACAGGTTGAAGGCTTATTAGACAACACCTTGAGCGAGGTTGCTACCTGTGACAGGTTGATACCTCTGTATAAAGACAATTTTGAAGCCAATAAAACCAATGTAAAATGGTTGAAAAGAGCCGTTTCAAGACTGAATCAAAAGGGGTGTACAGAAGCAGCCATTTATCCATCCATGGTTGAGGCTTATGTCAATGCGGCACCTTCTTCTGATGCTTATGTTTTTTATGCCGGTATTTTAATGGACCAGAACCAAACCAATAAAGCCATTGAATATTTTAACAAAGCCATTAGTTTAGAAAGTGACTCTTATAAAAAGGCTAAATATTACTACAGAGTGGCTTTGGTCTATAAAAAGAAAGGACAAAGAAGCCAGTCAAGAGAATATGCTAGAAAAGCTTTATCAGAAAGACCGAGTATGGGTAGTGCTTATTTACTAATTGCAAATTTATACGCGGCAAGTGCCAATACTTGTGGAACAGATGAAATTTCAAAACGTATGGTCTATGTCGCTGCGGCTGACAAGGCTAAAAAAGCCAAAGCTGTAGACCCTGGAATAAGCTCAACGGCAAATAAATATATTAAAAGTTATATGGCTTCAGCACCATCAAAAAAACTGGTGTTCACCGAAGGTTTAACTTCCGGAAGTCCACATAAGGTTGGATGTTGGATAAATGAAACGGTAAGAATTCCGTAATTTAGCATATGCCTAAAAATAACTCATATCAATTTTTAAACATTGCTACTATATTTTTAGTAGCAATGTTTTTTTCATGTGGGAACGAAATTAAGGAAGTTGAGGATTTTTTAGCAGAAAAAAATCTACCGATCGGAATTGCAAAAAATGTGAATCTGATCCATACGGATTCGGGCAGGATCAAAACAAATTTAATAGCCCCGCTGATGCATGATTTCTCAAACAGAAAAGACCATCCGTATACCGAATTCCCTGAAGGTATCAAAATAATTACCTATGATGAAAAAGGTGATTCTGTTATATTGACCGCCGATTATTCAATCACTTTTAGCAAAACAAACATTTCTGAGGTTAAAAACAATGTCCATGTTATCAACCCTTCTGAGGACACCAAATTAAGTACCGATCAACTTTTTTGGGACGCAAATGAACATTATATTTATACCGAAAAAAAATTCAGATTAATCACCAAAACAGACACTATTAATGGTCTTGGGTTTGAATCTAATGAAGATCTTTCACAAGTCAACATGAAATCTATTAGCGGCTCTGTTTATGTCAAAGAAAATTAACAAATTATGTCAAGATATTATAAAATCATTGAATTTGCCTATCTGGTAATTGCTGTTGTATTTGTTGTTGAAACCGTATTGAACTGGAACAGCAACCCCCAAAAATCTTATATTTATTTAGCTTTTTCGGCCCTTGCCGTTTTTATGTATTTTTTTAAAAGAAAATATCGAAAGAAGTTTGAGAATAAAAAAAATAATCAATGATTTTAGAAATAAGTATCATAACAATTTCAATACTTCTTTCTGCTTTTTTCTCGGGCATGGAAATTGCTTTTATATCTGCCAACAAAATGCATATTGAACTGGAAAAGAAAAAAGACACATTCTTAGCCAGAATTCTTACCAAACTCACCCAAAGACCATCAAAATTTATAACAAGCATGCTGGTTGGCAACAATATTGCTTTGGTGATTTATGGATATTTTATGGGCGATATCCTTATGCGTTTATTTGCTTCATCCATTAGCAATGAATTTCTGCTTTTAATTACCCAAACCACTATTTCAACCATCATTATTTTGGTGACCGCTGAATTTTTACCAAAAGCCATTTTTAAGGTTTATACCAATGAGACCTTGAAATTATTTGCCTTTCCTGCTTACTTCTTTTATATCCTGTTTTTCTTTATCTCTCAGTTTATTATTTGGATCACCGACTTTTTTTTACGTGTTTTTTTCAACACCAAAGAAGACCAGGTGCAACTAGCTTTTAGCAAAGCCGAATTAGGACATTATATCAACGAGCAGTTGGAAGCGGTTGATGAAGATGTTGATTCAGAAATACAGATATTTCAAAATGCGCTTGAATTTCATAATGTGAAGGCCAGAGAGGCCATGATTCCAAGGACCGAAATAATTGCCGTAGAAGTACACGAAACACTCAGCAATCTAAAGCAATTGTTTATTGATACCGGGCTGTCAAAAATTATGGTGTACGACCAGTCTCTAGATAACATTATTGGCTATGTGCATACTTTTGAGCTATTTAAAAAACCAAAAAATATAAGATCTATACTGCTCCCTATTGAAATTGTTCCCGAAGCCATGATGATCCATCATATTCTCAATGATTTGATCAAACAGAGTAAAAGTGTTGCCATTGTTATCGATGAATATGGAGGCACTTCGGGTTTGATAACGGTTGAGGATATTATTGAAGAACTGTTTGGCGAAATTGAAGATGAGCATGACTCCATGACCCTCTTAGAATTAAAAATAAACAGCCAGGAGTTTAAATTTTCAACCCGATTAGAAGTTGATTACCTCAATGAAACCTACAATTTAAATCTTGAAAAAAACAGCAATTACGAAACGCTTGGCGGTTTAATCGTACATCATACAGAAAGTATTCCATCAACCGGTGAGATCATTACAATTGACAACTATCAGTTCACAATTTTAAAAGAATCTCCTTCAAAAATAGAAGAAGTTTATCTAAAAGTTTTATCCAAGGACAAGTAATCAATTTCTTAGTAAAAATTACTCTCAAACTCCTTTTATTATTAAAAGGTAAATTGTATTTTCGCAACCTAAAATTTAAAATAAAAAAGGAAAATGGCAGTTTTATCAAAAATTAGAGAGCGCTCACTATTTTTAATAATTATAATCGCTTTAGCATTATTTTCATTTGTACTTAGTGGTTTGTTTGATGGGAATCTTTTTAATAAAAATACAACCGAAATCGGAGAAGTTAACGGAGAATCTATTAGCAGAGAAGAATTTGCTCAACAGGTAGATTTTTACCGAAACAGAGCAAACGGCAGAGGTTCAAATTTTCAGCACGTAAACAATGCATGGAATAGTTTGGTAAGTGAAAAAATTTACGAAACTCAATTAGAAAAATCAGGTGTGGTTGTTGGTGAAAAAGATGTTTGGGATGCTTTAGTTGCTCAAATTTCTCAACAAAACAGCCCTCAGTTCTTAAACGAGGCAGGTCTTTTTGATCAGGAAAAATTAAAAGAATACATCGCAACACTTCAGGAAAATGCAGATCTTGACGATCAGAGCAATGCCCAATGGTTAAGCTGGTTGAACTATGAGAAAAGCATTAAAAAAAGCCTGGAACAGAACACCTACAACACTTTGATAAGAGCTGGTTTAGGCAGCACTTTAACAGAAGGCAAATCTGACTACTTATACCAAAACACCAATGTGGATCTAGATTATGTTTATGTGCCTTTTTCAAGCATCCCTGACAGTCTGGTAAACGTTTCTGATGATGATATCAAAGACTATGTAAAATCACATGCAAAAGATTTCAAAGTAGAAGCTTCAAGAAATATTCAATTTGTGAATTTCAAAATTCAGGCTTCTGAAGAAGATGAAACTGCGATTCAAACAGCCATGACTGAATTGATCAATGATCGTGAAGAATACAGTACTGCTGCTAAAACAACTGTAAACGTCACCGGATTTCAAAATGCGCAAAACATGGTGGAATTCAATGCCGAAAACGATTCTGACACTTCATTTGATGCTAATTTTTACACAAAAAATAAATTATCTAAAATCCTTGCCGATTCACTTTTCGACAAAGAGATCAACGAAGTATACGGACCGTATAAAGAAAACGGATTTTACAAATTATCAAAAATTTCAGCTGTGAAGCAATTACCTGATTCGGTAAAGGCCAGCCACATTTTAATTCCTTTTATTGGCAGCGCTACTGCAGATGCGAGTGTTACTCAAAATGAAGCCGAAGCCAAAATTGTTGCTGACAGTATTTTAGCTGTTGTAAGAGCTGATAAATCTAAATTTGAAACCATCGCCAAGGAAGTTTCTGTTGACAAAGTTAGCGGTGCCAAAGGTGGTGATTTAGGATGGTTTACTTACGCAGCCATGATCCCAGAATTTAGAGATTATGTGTTTGAAAACAACATTAACGATATGGGTATCGTTAAGTCTCAGTTCGGATATCATATCATAAGTATTGATGGTCAAAAAAACAAACAAAGAAATATACAGGTGGCTACTTTTTCTAAAAAAATTGAAGCCTCTGAAAAAACTGAGAATGACATTTTTGAAAAAGCTGAAACTTTAGCTTCAGAATTATCTTCAGGCAAGAATCTTGATGATCTGGCCAAAGAAAACAATTATCAGGTAAGACCCGTATTGAATATCGAAGCATTTGATGATAATATTGCTGAACTTGGTTCACAAAGACAAATTGTTCGTTGGGCTTTTGAAGAAAACACAAACGTTAATGATATCAAACGTTTTGACCTTGATAATGGTTATGTGGTGGTTGTTTTAAATAAAAAAAATAAAGAAGGCCTTTCTGCAAGAGGTAAAAATGTTCGTGCCATCGTTTTAAACGAGAAAAAAGCAGCGTTGATCAAAGAAAGATCAACAGGCAATACTCTGGAAGAAATTGCTACACAAAACAACACGGTTAAAAGAAGTTCTTTAGCTATTTCAAACACAAGTCCAGTATTTGGCGATCAAGGTAGATTTTCAGATGTTGCAGGAGTTGTAACTTCATTAAATGAGAATGAATTGACCAAAAACATTATTGGAAAAAATGGTGTGGTATTCGCAAAAGTGACTAAAAAGACCTTGCCAACTGATTTATCCAATTATAATTCTTACAAAAAAAACATTGAAAGAAACATACAAAATAGAAGTGTACAGATCTATGACGCTATAAAAGAAAACTCTGAAATAGTAGATAATAGACCATTCTTTTATTAATAAATAATCGATCAATTTTAATTTTTTCTGATATAAAATCTTAAAAAAAATAACACTTGCCGTGTATTTTTTCTTAAGATTTTATATATTTGTTAATTATTACATAAATTTTAAGCTTACTTTACATTTAAAACAAAAGATTATAAATTTAAATTGATTACAATGAAACATTTAAAAAAAGCTTTATTAATTTTCTTGGCTGTTGCTAGTTTCAATACTATTAACGCACAAGACGAAGACAACCCTTGGTCTATCGACATATCAACCAATTCGGTTGATTTCTATCCTACGGGTGCAGATTTTTATCCAAACGCTACCGGTGGAATAGACCCTGGCTTTGGTGTTGACCCTAACGCTCCTTATCTAGGCGATTTCTTTGATGATTTCTTCAATGTTGAAGATCACTGGAATACTGCAACTGTAATATCAAGAATTAGAGTTGGTCGCTATATCGGTGGAGGATTTGGTATTGGCTTAGCCGGATCTTTTAATTCAATTGACAAAATTGGAGATTATAAGGCCGGTGATTTATCTTACTTCGGTTTAGATTTTGATATTCGTTATAACTTCCTTCACGGATGGTTTGACCCTTATCTATTAGTAGGTGGAGGTTACACTTGGCTTGACGAAGAAGGTAACGGTTCCTTAAACGGTGGTTTAGGTATCAACTTCTGGTTCAATGATTTTATTGGTATGAACGTACAATCTATGTACAAGCATTCATTTGATGAAGATGAAATGCTTCCTCATTTCCAACACGCTTTAGGTGTGGTATTTAAATTTGGTGGAAAAGATACTGATGGTGATGGCATCTATGACAAATATGATGCTTGTCCTGAAGTTGCTGGTTTAGAAGCTTTCAATGGCTGTCCTGACACTGATGGTGACGGTATCCAAGATTCTGAAGACGCATGTCCTCTAGAAGCTGGTTTAGCTGAATTAAACGGTTGTCCTGATAGAGATGGTGACGGTATCCCTGACAAAGATGATGCTTGTCCGGATGAAGCTGGTTTAGCCGAATTAAACGGTTGTCCTGATGCCGATGGCGATGGTGTTGCCGATAAAGACGATAACTGTCCTAATGTTGCCGGTCCTGCCGAAAATAACGGTTGTCCTTGGCCAGATACTGACGGTGACGGTGTATTAGATAAAGACGATAACTGTCCTAATATCCCTGGTCCTGCTGAAAACAACGGTTGTCCTGCTGTAACTCAAGAGGTTCAAAAAGAAATTACCGATTTAGCTCGTGCTATTTTCTTTAACACCAATAAGGCTACCTTTACTGAAGAAGCTCAGGTGAGACTTGTAAAAATCAGTGAAATCTTAAATGAGTACAAAACTGTTAACTTTACAGTAGAAGGTCATACTGATGATACAGGTGCTGCTGAATACAACAAAACATTATCTCAAAAACGTGCAGACGCAGTAAGAGATTATCTAGTTGAAAACGGCTTCCCTGCAGATAAGATGACAGCAATGGGTTATGGTGAAGAAAAACCTATTTGTGATACAAAAACTAAAAAATGTAGACAAGCAAACAGAAGAGTTGATATCTTTTCTGAAAATGCAAAAAGAGACTAAGTTTCTTAATATTTAATAAAAGCCATCATGCCTCTGCATGATGGCTTTTTTTATGGACCTTTTTTGTAGTTTTGTTTTATGCAATCATTCCTTTCAAAAGTCAGTTCCCACATGTTGTCTAAAACAGATGACATTTCAAATATTACCTTTGTTCTGCCAAGTAAAAGATCGGGACTCTTTTTAAAAACAGAAATCCAAAAGCAATTAACAAACCAAGCTTTTCTACCTAAAATATTAAGTATTGAAACCTTTATACAGGAAATTTCAGGATTAGACCAGGCAGATCCCATTGCCCTGATTTTTGAGTTTTACAAAGTATACAAACAAATACAACCTGCAGATCAATTAGATCCCTTTGAATCATTTTCAAAATGGGCACAGCTTTTAATACAGGACTTTAATGAAATTGACAGCAACCTTTTAGACGCAACATCTATTTTAAGCTATGTGAATGAAAGCAAAAGAATTGAAAGCTGGAATCTTCAGAGCAGTGACCAAACAGCGCTTACAAACAAATATTTGGCTTTTTTTGATCAAATAAAATCCTACTACTCAGAATTATCAAACCATCTCTTATCTCAAAGCATAGGCTATCAGGGTTTGCTATATAAAAAAGCAGTTGAAAACTTAGATGCATACATACAGCGTCAGTCAAACCCTCAATATGTTTTTGCCGGATTCAATGCCTTGAATAATGCCGAAGAGCATATCATTCATGAATTACTCATGCGAAATCATGCCGAGATCTTTTGGGATAATGACACCTTCTATATTAACAATAACAATCTCGCCGGTAAATACTTTAAAAAATATTCAACTCAATGGGATTACTATAAAACAAGAAAATTCAATTGGCTTGACAACAATATCAACGCCACTAAAAATGTGTATATCTATGGCCTTCCAAAAAATATAACACAAATTAAAAAGGCAGGTGAGCTATTACAGGAAATAAATACAAACAAGCAAGTACAAAATACCGCTGTCGTTCTGGGTAACGAAAAATTATTACCTGTTTTATTGAATTCTATTCCCAAAGAGATCAACCACTTAAATATCACGATGGGTTATGAATTACATAACATTCCAATAGCCGGTTTTTTTAACGCCTTGTTCCAACTGCATTTGAACAGAACCAGCGATGAAAACACCTTTTATTATAAAGATTTTCTCAACGTACTGCAACATCCGTTAATTCACAGCTATTGGTCAAATAACAACGAAATCAATAACATTTTAAACCAACTCATATTTCAAAATAAAACCATTTTTATTTCAAAGAATGAAATCAATACACTGGTAAAGCATGATAAGATCTTGATCGAATTTTTTGATCTTCTCTTCGGTAACTGGAATAATGAGGTGTCAATGATTCTGAATCAATTCAATTTAATTATTGATTATATCAGAAAAAACAATGATTTAAACACATTAGACAGGGAGTATTTATTCAGATTTTATCATGTTTTTCAACAACTTATTCATTTGAATAATGACTATGGCTATATCAATAATTTAAAAACACTCTATCTGTTTTACAAGCAAATACTACATACAGAAAATCTATCTTTTGCCGGTGAACCCTTAAAGGGCTTACAAATTATGGGTATACTTGAATCGAGAGTATTGGATTTTGAAAATGTGATTATCACCTCTGTCAATGAAGGCTTTTTACCTTCGGGAAGTACACAAAATTCATTTATCCCCTTAGATATAAAAACAGAAAAAGGACTGCCTACTTATAAGGAAAAGGATTCCATTTTTGCCTATCACTTCTTTAGACTTTTTCACAGAGCTAAAAACATTTATATTCTCTACAATACCGAAACAGATGATTTTGGTTCGGGTGAACAAAGCAGGTTTATTACACAACTTGAAATTGCCAAAGCCAATAATGCCCTTCCTCACGTAAATATTATAAAAAATATCATTCTGCCAAAATTGGTGTCATCACCAGTTTCACTCAAAACCATTAAAAAAACTGCCCCGGTACTCAGTGGTTTAAAGGATCTTGCAGCGAAAGGATTTTCTCCATCATCTCTGAGTATGTACATTAGAAACCCGTTGGATTTTTACAAAAGAAAGGTTCTAAAACTTAAAGAATTTAAAGAAGTTGAAGAAACCATAGCGGCAAATACCTTTGGTACCATTATTCATGATACGCTCGAAATTTTCTATCAGCCCGTCATAAATAAGGTCCTGGTAAAAAAGGATATTGAGCTTATGAAACTGAAACTAAATAAGGAAGTAACCCGTCAATTCATCAAACATTATTCAATCAATGCAATTTCGTCCGGAAAAAATTATCTGACCTTTGAAATCGCCAAACAGTTTATAATTAATTTCTTAAATTTTGAAATATCTGAATTAGATAAAAATAAAAAGATTAAAATTCTCAGCTTGGAACAGGAAATCTCATGTAATCGCAACATTAAAGGTTTGCCGTTTCCAATTCATTTTAAGGGAAAGTTAGACCGCATTGACGAGGTTGATGGCGTTTTGCGAATTGTTGATTATAAAACCGGAAAGGTGGCATCCAATGACTTAAAGATCAACAACTGGGATCTGCTGGTGACAGATGAAAAATACAGTAAGAGCTTTCAGGTACTGATGTATGCCTTTATGTATGGCCAACAGCATGATATTGATTTTGACAATACCAGTATAGAAAGCGGTATCATCTCTTTTAAAAACCTGAAATCAGGCTTTATGAAAGTTAATTATGGCTTGATCACACAAGATACTATTGATCAATTTTTAACGCAATTAGATCAGCTTATTTTGAATATTTATGATGTTGATATGCCGTTTGAAGAAAAAGAAATACCACAATTCAAATATTGATATCCATCGGAACAGCTTGGATGAGGAAAATTTTATTGCATCAGCTTTATTTATAAATTACAGACATATGAAGACCATTAAAAATATCCCCGTTAAGGGAAAGCATCAAAAACCCATACTCACTGATTTGTTTTATATAGCAGATAATCAAGCCAAAGATCTCGTTATTTTTTGCCATGGGTTTAAAGGATATAAAGATTGGGGTGCATGGCATTTAGTGGCTGAAATGTTTGCAAAGCATCATTTATTTTTTGTGAAGATGAATTTTTCTCATAATGGAGGCACCATAGAACAACCTATTGATTTTCCCGACTTAGAAGCCTTTGGAAACAATAATTTCACAAAAGAACTTGATGATATTGAAACCGTTTTAGATTGGATCACAGAGCACAAAGCCATTCAAAAAGACATAAATTTTAAGAACATTACCTTGATTGGTCATTCAAGAGCTGGTGGCACAGTACTTATCAAGGCCGCAGAGAATAAACGGATAAGTAAAGTAATCACCTGGGCCGGTGTATCTGATTTTGGTGCGAGATTACCCCAAGGAGATACCTTGAAAACATGGGAGGAAAATGGTGTTGTACACATTATGAATGCTCGTACAAATCAGCAAATGCCGCTTTATTTTCAATTATACGAAGACTTTAAGGCCAATGAACACCGGTTAAATATAAAAAGTGCTGTTGAAAATTTAAACATTCCATATTTAATCATTCACGGTACCAAAGATACAACGGTACCGATTGAGGAAGCCCATAATTTAAATTCATGGTCTTCCGATAACCAACTTATAAGCTTAGAAAATGCCAATCATACGTTTGGCAATTCACATCCATGGCTGAAAAAAGACCTGCCTCAAGATTTAAGGACTGCTGTAGAAAAATCGCTACAGTTTTTAATTTCATAGCTTAAATAAAACATGTTTTTAATTGTTAACCTTTTTATAATTGCGTCATTAAAAAATAAAGATCAAGTTTTTATCAGTTAAGAAACGTAAAGTATTGAGATATTAAGAAAGAGTATTTTGGATGTTTTGTTTCCTAATTCACTAGGTAGCAATGAAGAGAGTCAATTAATTTTGACTCTTTTTCTTTTATACCTTGAATTAAATTCTTAAATTAAGGTAGTGCTTTGAATTTCAAAACCCTAAACTTTTTTAGTTATGAAACTAATCAAATTAATATCACTCGCTTTAATTGTTAGTATTTCTTTCACTAACGGAACCCATGCACAAATTCTAAAAAAACTCAAAAAAAAAGTGCAACAGGCTGCTGAACAAACCGTGATCGATAAAACCGCCGAAAAAGCCGCACAGGAAACCGGAAAAGCCATGGATAGTCTATTGGATGTTGACCCCGATTACCAGGCTAAAGATCAGGAACAGCTACTCAACAAATACATGTCAACAGACAACAATATTAGCGTTGAAGATGTTTATACTTTTGATACAAATGTGATCATGAATATGGTCGTAGAAGACCCAAAGCACCCAATGACTTATGATTATAGCATGTGGTTTACCAATAACTCCAGCTATATGGCCACTGAAATAAAAAATATGCAAGCCAAAAATTCTAAAGATGACAAAATGCCAAAAGATATGCTTACTGTAATTGACGATAAAAATCAAGTCATGCTCATTATCATGGAAACTCAGAAAATGGCCCAGATCATCTCTATGGAAAAAGTTAAGGACATTGCTGATCAAGAAAATTTAGAAAGTGACGCCGTGAATGACCTTACACCGGAAATCAAACAAACCGGAAAAAGTAAAAAAATACTGGGTTATCAATGTGAAGAATTTGAAACCCTTATTGAAGAAGGTAAAATGACCTTTTGGATCACGCAAGATATCAGGTTATTTCAAAAAAATATGTTTGAAAATTTAAATACATCACTTGGAGGAAATCCTTTTCAAAGTATTCCCGAAGCAGCCAAAGGGTTTATGATGGAAATGCACTTCGAAAGCCAGTTGAATGGCAGTAAAACTTCGATGTATGTAAAAGATATCTCCAAAAAGAAAAAAACCATAAACGTAAAAGATTATCAATTAATGAACTTAAGTGGATTGATGAAAAATTAAATTTGCATCAGCA
>Ga0224507_10000573_pt1 | contig 14460 bp, 12 predicted proteins | sample SF_Jan12_sed_USG_3_FD_170159 | JGI IMG/M metagenome (GOLD analysis project Ga0224507, IMG submission 170159) | Sediment microbial communities from San Francisco Bay, California, United States - SF_Jan12_sed_USGS_13 | ecosystem: Environmental > Aquatic > Marine > Sediment | place: USA... | reverse complement strand
AGAATCACAACGCTGCCGGATACGGATACGATCAATATCGTATTTGATCGCCTCGACTCCTTTCTGGGGCAGTACGACTGACCAATGACAGGTCCGTGAATCAGTCGGAGGCCACGTCTTCCGAGAAGATCCAAACTGGGCTAAGCTGGTTTTGGGCAAAAACATGGGCTGATGACATGTCGTACGAAAAGCTCTTTCAATTCGTAAAGACTCTGCGCCGGATCGGTATGAAACATTTCCAACGGGCGGAAATTCTATGAAGCCTGACACAGTTGACGCCGAGATTCACAGTTCCCAAGAACGTGATAAGCAAAGATGCCCAGGGTGTATCTTTTGCGAAATTCCGCCACACCGCATTATCGACTCCAATCTACTCGGCTACGTCATTAAAGATATGTATCCGGTCACCGAGCTGCACAGTCTGATAATTCCGCACCGGCATGTGGCGAGCTATTTTGATCTGACCCAATCGGAGTTAGAGGCAATGACAGAGCTCCTCAGACAGACCCGGGACTCCATTATGCAGAAGGACCCTTCTGTAGAAGCCTTTAACGTCGGTGTTAACGATGGAGAGGTTTCGGGCCAATCTATCCCTCACTGCCACATCCACCTCATTCCACGAAGGAAGGGGGACGTTCGGAAGCCACGAGGCGGCGTCAGGCACACGATCCCGGGTAGAGGGGAATACTGAGAAGTCTCAACACGGGAGCCAAAAAAAGTGTCCGCTTCACGAAAAAAGCGGACACTGGGCAAGGAACCAGAACCTGGCGTTGGCTTCCGGACCGAAGTCGAGAGATTCCCATCTAAAGCCACTCTGGCAGGCTTCTTCGGCCCTTGAGCAGATTCACTCAATCGAGAATCGGTCCCTAGAGATAGGGCGCCTCATCGAGATCGAATTCGACATCTTCGCTGGCGCTCGGGGGTAGCTTGGCCATTTCCGCCAGCAGCATCTCGACGTGCTCGGTCTCTTCGTCCCGAAGCTCGGTGAACAATGTCCGGACTTCAGGATCAGTGATGCCGGGTAAGGCCTGATCGTAGAAGTCGTAGGCCTTTCTTTCCGCCTCAAGCCCTAGCTCAAACGCCTTGAGAGTAGACATGCCGCGGCGCGGCGCTCCCATTTCCGGAGCCTCTACGTCGTACAGGTCATCCAGCGAAAGTTTGGCGGGGGCATCACCGAACAAGGCTTCGCGCCGGGCGGCCAGGTCACGGCCGTGCTTGGCTTCGTTTTCGGCCATGGTCGCGAAGAACGAACCGGCATCGTAGCCACCGGTGCGCCCCAGTTGTGTGGAGAACATCTTGTAACGGTGGTACGCCTCTAGCTCGACAAATTTGGCAAGGTCTAGGGCGTCCATCAGGCTAAGCTTGGACAGGTCAAGACGGGTAGACATGTAATCAACTCCTGGTCTGGGTTTGACGTTCCAATGCGGCCCGTCGGTTGTTACTTGTACTTCGGAGCGATGATAACACCACTTTTTGGACTCAATCGATAAGGGTAAAGCGAGTCATATCAGTATTTTCCACAGGTCCGGGGCTGAGCAACCATCAATGGGTTCTGCAATTTTTAAATATGTACTAAAGTGTTTCTAATGTCGCAGGCTGACATGGCTCAACCCAGACGTGAGTGTCATACGGAGTCTGGTTCCCGGAGAATCGAAAAATGAAAAGAAATATCCCACTGGTATGCGCCTTGTTCCTGGCATGGGCGATAAGCTGCCCCGCCCAAGAGGACGCGATTACCGAGGAGCAGATTCGGGAAGCATTCGGACTGGATGCCAGTACTGAAATTTTCTACCAGAATGAAGACGGTGAAGCTCTTGGTTTCGAGGAGTTCGCGAAACTGGTCATGGAGGGAAAGAATTTCGGTAAGCCGATGGGCCAGGACGGTCCATTTGTACTGACCGTGAGTGAGCCCGGACCACCGCAGGAGATGCCCACCACCTTCCCTGACCTGGACATGGTAGACATTGATGGGCGGCCGGTTCACAGCGAGGATTTTTTCGGTCGGGAACTGCTGGTTAACTTTTTCTTCGCCGAGTGTGCTCCGTGTATCGAGGAAACCCCGGCACTGAATGAGTTCGCCCGACGTAACCCCCAGCTTGCAGTCTTGGCGATTACTTTCGATACAGCAGATATCGCTAGGCAGTATGTGTTGGAACACGGTTTCGAATGGCCTGTTGTTGGTGACGCACAGGAATTTATGTTTGGGGCGGGGGTTTATGCTTATCCCAGCTATTATCTGTTGGACAAGGATGGCAGTTTGATCGGTGTTAAAATGGGCGGGATGGACAAGCCGACTCTCACCGAGGCCACTACAGTGGACCATATTGCGAGCCTGTTGGAATCGCTCAGAGGGTCCCAATCAAAACAATAAATAGAGTGGGGAAGATGGGTGAAAAGCGTCTGCTTTGATGACTGGGTCGCCCAAGTGAAGGCTTTCGTTGGCCTGGTGATACTGGGCTTTAGAAACTGGGAGTCGATTGGGGTCGAACCGCAATTAGATACCCGGTGATGAAGTCCGGCCTCCTTAAGTCTCGATTCGATCGCTTTTTTTATTGAAATCGGCGTACCCAAGTGCGCTCAACGGGGCAAGAAATGATGTCGAGCGGAGCTGAACGCCCGCTGGTGAAAGCGTTGGGAAGCAACCGGGGTGGAGTCCATATAGCCGCTGTGGTCAACTGCGGGTTTGTAGCTGGAAGACACGTGGAAGTCTGATCGGATTCCCAATGAAAAAAGGCGCAGGTTATGCCTGCGCCTTTTTGTTTCTTCCCGGAACGATCTGTTACAGGTCGAACTTGATGCCCTGGGCCAGGGGCAGATCGCTACCCCAGTTGATGGTGCAGGTCTGGCGACGCATATAACCCTTCCAGGCGTCTGAGCCGGACTCCCGACCACCGCCTGTTTCCTTCTCGCCACCGAAAGCGCCACCAACCTCGGCACCGGAGGTGCCAATGTTGACGTTGGCAATACCGCAGTCACTGCCTGCGGCTGACAGGAAGCGCTCGGCGTGCTGCACCTTGTCGGTGAAGATGGCCGAGGACAGGCCCTGGGGTACGTCGTTGTGCAACTCAAGGGCTTCGTCCAGGGTGCTGTACTTAATCAGGTACAAGATCGGGGCGAAGGTTTCTGACTGCACTATATCCCAGTGATTCTCGGCAACAATAATGGTTGGCTCGACGAAGAAGCCATCGCCTTCGATGCGCTTGCCGCCACACAGGACTTCACCACCGGCGGCACGAGCGGCCTCGACAGCAGCCAGGTAGTTGCCCACGGATTTCTCGTCAATGAGCGGGCCCATCAGGGTGCCTTCTTTTAAGGGATCGCCAATTCGGACCTGCTTGTAGGCAGCAACCAGCTTCTCCTTAAGCTCGTCAAACCGTGATTCGTGAATCAGTACCCTGCGGGTGCTGGTGCAGCGCTGACCGGCGGTGCCCACAGCGCCAAAGGCAATCGCGGGGACAGCCAGCTGCATGTTGGCGAACTCGTCCACGATGATGGCGTTGTTGCCGCCCAGTTCGAGGATGACCTTGCCCATGCGCTTGGCAAGGTTGGCGCCGACGATACGACCGATGCGGGTGGAGCCGGTGAAGGAAACCATGGCGACTCGCTTGTCATTGACAAACTTGTCGGCCAGCAGGTGGTCGTGGTCCAGGAACATCTGGAACACCGGCGGGAAGCCGTTTTCTTCAATGACCTTGTTCATGATGTTCTGCACGGCCACGGCGCACAGGGGAGTCTGGTGAGAAGGCTTCCACACGGTCACGTTTCCGCAGACTGCGGCGATGAACGCATTCCAGGCCCAAACAGCGACCGGGAAATTGAAGGCGCTGATTACGCCGATCACGCCCAGGGGCTGCCACTGTTCGTACATGCGGTGATCCTGGCGCTCGGACGGCATGGTCTTGCCGTAGAGCATACGGGCCTGTCCAACGGCGAAATCCGCTACGTCGATCATTTCCTGAACTTCGCCATCACCCTCGGCCTTTATCTTGCCCATTTCCAGGGCAACCAGGCTGCCCAGGGCATCCTTGTGCCTACGCAGTTCGTCCGCACACAGGCGGACCAGTTCGCCACGCCTCGGCGCGGGTACATTGCGCCATTCTTTGGCCACTTCCACGGCAGAGCTCATGACATTCTCATAGTCATCAATACTGGCAGCGTAGACATTACCAATCGGCTTTCCGGAGGTGGGGCTGAATGATTCAACAACGCCGTCTTCGGGACCGCCGGACCAGCCGTGGCTGCCGGACCAAGTACCCTGGTTTTCAGTGTCAAGGTCCAGATGTTCGAACATCCAGAACTTCTCGATCGCGCGGGCGATGGTCATTGCTGTTACTCCTGCTGTGGTCTTTGGTGCCGGCGCCCATGGATGGACACCATCGTAGCCGGACATTATCTCATAAAGCTGCTTTCTGTGCTTCCTTAGAGAGTGTGAACGGGGTAGCATCCCCGCCATGTCTAGCAATAAGCACAGTCCGGAATGGAGTCCATCTAGCTGGCAAGCCAAAGTGGCCGAACAACAACCCCTTTATCCCGACCAGGAGAAGGTCCAGGACGTATTGGGTCGCCTGGGCAGGCTTCCGCCCCTGGTGACCTCCTGGGAGGTTGAAAAGCTCAAGGCCGACATTGCCCAGGCCCAGCGCGGTGAGGCATTTCTCCTCCAGGGTGGCGACTGTGCCGAGAACTTTGAGGATTGCCAGTCGGATTTGATCGCGGTCAAGCTAAAAATACTCCTCCAGATGAGTGTTGTGCTGCTGCATGGCCTGAAAATGCCCATTATCAGGGTAGGGCGCATGGCCGGTCAGTATGCCAAGCCCAGGTCGGCGGATACCGAGACCCGGGATGGCGTGACCCTGCCCAGTTACCGGGGTGACCTGGTGAATCGCATGGGGTTCACCCCCGAGGACCGGACCCCGGATCCAGAGTTGATGATCAAGGGCTACAGTTTGTCTGCCCTGACCCTGAATTTCGTACGCGCCCTGGTGGATGGCGGATTTGCCGATCTGCATCATCCTGAGTACTGGGACCTGGATTTCTTGGGGCATTCGCCTCAGAAAGCCGAATATCAGCGCATCGTAAGCTCAATCAGTGACTCGCTGGATTTCCTTGAAACCATCAGCCGTCGCCCGATTCACCAGAGTTCCCACGCGACCTTTTTCGCTAGTCACGAGGGCCTGCACCTGCCCTATGAGCAGGCCCAGACCCGATATCTGGAGCACCGGAAACGCTGGTATAACCTGTCCACCCATATGCCGTGGATTGGAATGCGTACCGCGACCATGGATGGCGCCCACGTTGAACTGTTCCGTGGGATCGCTAATCCGATCGGGGTGAAGGTGGGGCCGGGAATGACCGCCGAATGGTTGCACGACCTGATTTCCGTCCTTAATCCGGACAATGAGCCGGGTCGTTTGGTGCTCATTCACCGCTTCGGGGCTTCCAGGATCAAGGATCAGTTGCCCGAGATGATCCGTGCTGTGCAGGCCACCGGTAGTCCGGTGCTGTGGGTGTGTGACCCGATGCATGGCAATACCGAGACAGTAGCGTCCGGGGTCAAGACCCGTCGCTTTGAAAACATCCTGTCAGAACTGCAATCGGCTTTTGCTATTCACCAGGACGCAGGCAGTCACCTGGGCGGCGTGCATTTCGAACTGACCGGTGAGAACGTTACTGAGTGTACCGGCGGCGCACGGGGACTTGCTGACGGTGACCTGGCCCGTGCCTATAAGTCACAAGTAGATCCCCGATTGAACTATGAGCAGGCCCTGGAAATGGCGATGCTTATCGCCGGTTGCCGACAGGTGTTGGGCGCCTAGAACGGGGAATCCTGCCGAAGGCAGCTGTGATTTCCGCCGGGCTCAGTTCCCGGCATTGACCCGGGGCCAGGTCGGCGACTTCCACGGTTCCAATATGGGTGCGAATCAGGCGCAGGGTAGGAAAGCCTACCGCTGCGGTCATTCGCCGCACTTGCCGATTCCTGCCTTCCCGGAGCTCAAGTTCCAGCCAGCTTGTGGGAATGTCCTTGCGCACCCGTATCGGCGGTACCCTTTCCCATAGCCAATCCGGCTCATCCATCACCCTCGCGCTGACAGCCCTGGCCGGACCATCCTTGAGAACAACGCCCTTGACCAATTGCTGGACCGCCTCAGGGGTGATCGTGCCGTCTACCTGTGCCAGGTATCGCTTGCTTACGCCGCTTTCAGGATGGGATATGCGGGCCTTGAGTTTCCCGTCATCTGTGAGCAGGACCAATCCCTCACTGTCGTAGTCCAGGCGGCCCGCCGGATACACTCCGGGCGCAACAACGTAGTCAGACAGGGTCTTGCGCCCGGAATCATCAGTGAATTGGCACATAACCTGAAATGGTTTATTCAACAAAAACAGTCTCATACACCTCACTCAAAACAGCCGTGACAGCAATGGTAACAGGCTCGACATGGACTCCTTGCTCAATTCTCCTGCCTTGCTAGTATCAGGGTCAAAGCGTATCATTGTGCGCTGCAATATTAATCCATCACGATGGACACAAAATCCGGTTAATGACCTGCGAGCATTTCATTTAACACCCGAGGGAGTAGGGGCCATGGCAGAAGGTTTGAGAATTCTCGGCGCGCAGGGAACGGGATTCGATGAAGTCCTTACCCCAGGGGCCCTGGATTTCATCACCGACCTTCACCGCAGGTTCGCCCCCCGGGTTGAAGAGCTCTTAAAAGCCCGTGTCGCCCGCCAGGCCGAACTGGACGCCGGTAACAACCCCGACTTTTTGCCTGAAACCAGGGCTATCCGCGAAGCCGACTGGAAGGTGACCTCTGTGCCTGCAGATTTGCAGGATCGCCGGGTGGAAATTACCGGCCCCACCGATCGAAAGATGATCATCAACGCCCTGAATTCGGGTGCCAAGGTGTTCATGGCCGACTGCGAGGATTCCCTCAGCCAGACCTGGGAGAATGTGGTCGAGGGCCAGCTGAATCTTCGGGATGCCGCGGATCGCTCCATTGCGTTCACATCCCCCGAGGGAAAGCACTACGCGCTTAAGGACAAGACCGCGACCCTGATCGTCCGCCCCCGGGGTTGGCACCTGTACGAGAAGCACATCACCGTGGACGGTGAGCAGATTCCTGGCGCGTTTGTCGATTTCGGTCTCTACCTGTTTCATAACGCAGCCAAACTGCTGGAGCGCGGAACCGGGCCGTATTTCTACCTGCCGAAGCTCGAAAATCACCTGGAAGCCCGCTTGTGGGACGAGGTGTTCAGATACTCGGAGCAGGCCCTGGGTCTGCCGGCCAACGTCATCAAGGTCACGGTACTGATCGAGACTATCCTGGCAGCTTTCGAGATGGACGAGATCCTCTATGAACTGCGGGAATATATCGTGGGGCTAAACTGCGGCCGCTGGGACTATATTTTCAGTTTCATAAAGCGCTTCAGGAATCGTCCGGACTTTGTCATGCCTGATCGCCATGAAGTGGGTATGACCCGCCACTTCCTGAATTCCTACTCGTTATTGCTGATCAAAACCTGTCATCGCCGGGGTGCATTTGCCATGGGCGGCATGGCGGCCCAGATTCCGATCAAGAACGACCCCGAAGCCAACCAGGACGCTCTGAACAAAGTGCTTGCCGACAAAGAGCGGGAGGCCAGCAACGGTCACGACGGCACCTGGGTGGCCCATCCGGGCTTGGTTCCCGTGGCCATGGGCGTGTTCGACAGGTTGATGCCCCAGGCGAACCAGTTGGACAAGCTACGTGAGGATGTGAACGTCACCGCCGCCGATTTATTGAAAGTACCCGCCGGTAAGATCACCGAGACAGGGCTGCGCAATAACATCAGTGTCGGCATCCAGTACCTGGCTTCCTGGCTGGGTGGAAACGGATGCGTGCCCATCAATAACCTGATGGAGGACGCGGCGACCGCAGAGATTTCCCGGGCCCAGATCTGGCAGTGGATTCGCCATCCGGGCGGGGTACTTGAAGATGGTCGGCGGGTTACCATCGAGTTGTTTAACCAGCTACTGACCGAGGAACTGGAAGTGATTCGCCAGAATGCCGGTCAGGAGGCCTTTGATGCAGGCCACTTCGTGCAAGCTGCCGAGGTGTTCAGAGAAATCACGGAATCGGAACAATTTATTGAGTTTATAACGTTGCCAGCATACGCACGGTTGGCTTAAGGAACACGAGGTAGCAACATGACGGACAAAGCAATTGAGCAACTGAGCAAGGAATGGCAAACCAATCCCCGTTGGAAAGGAATAGTGAGGGATTATTCTGCCGCTGACGTGGTCAGGCTCCGCGGCTCGGTGCATGTAGAACATTCCCTTGCCCGTCTTGGTGCCGAGAAACTGTGGCGCTATCTTCATGAGTACGATTACACCAATGCCCTGGGGGCCTTGACCGGTAACCAGGCCATGCAACAGGTGAGAGCCGGCTTGCGCGCAATCTACCTCTCGGGTTGGCAGGTCGCGGGTGATGCGAATCTGGCCGGCCAGATGTATCCCGACCAGTCCCTGTATCCGGCTGATTCGGTGCCGGCGGTGGTCAAGCGGATCAACAATACCCTGCTGCGAGCTGATCAACTTCATCACGCTGAAGGCGATGACAGCATCGATTGGATGCAGCCTATCGTGGCGGATGCCGAGGCCGGTTTTGGCGGCGTGCTGAATGCCTTTGAGTTGATGAAGTCCATGATCGAGGCTGGCGCTGCCGGCGTGCACTTTGAGGATCAGCTCTCCTCGGCCAAGAAGTGCGGACACATGGGTGGCAAGGTGCTGGTTCCGACCCAGGAAGCCGTGGCCAAACTCGTCGCTGCCCGGTTGGCAGCCGACGTCAGTGGCACACCCACCCTGGTGATTGCCCGCACCGATGCCGATGCAGCCAACCTGCTGACCTCTGATGTGGATGACAGGGACAAGGATTTCTGCACCGGTGAGCGGACTACCGAGGGTTTCTATCGGGTCCGTGCGGGTCTGGACCAGGCAATTGCCCGTGGATTGTCCTATGCCCCGTATTCAGACCTGGTTTGGTGTGAAACCTCCAAGCCCGATCTGGAACAGGCCAAGAAGTTCGCCGAGGCCATTCACCAGGAATACCCGGAGCAGATGCTGGCCTATAACTGCTCACCGTCCTTCAACTGGAAGCGCAACCTGGATGACGTCACCATCGCCAAGTTCCAGCGCGAGCTGGCAGCCATGGGTTACAAGTTCCAGTTCATCACCCTGGCAGGCTTCCATGCCCTGAATTTCTCCATGTTCCAGCTGGCGAGAGGTTATAAGGCAAGCCAGATGAAGGCCTACGTGGAGTTACAGGAAGCGGAATTTGCCGCCGAGGCCGATGGCTACACCGCTACCAAGCATCAGCGCGAGGTGGGTGCAGGGTATTTCGACGCAGTTACCCAGGCCGCGACCTCTGGAACCAGCTCCCTTAGTGCCCTGGAAGGTTCGACCGAGGAAGAGCAGTTCGAGGATTGATCGGGTTCTGAATTACCCCATTGTGGGGTGTCCACGTCGACGCGGCCTTCGGGCCGCGTTGTCGTTTTTTGAATCTTCAGGTGGCGATTCTCACCGCGCAGCGACCAGACATGGGCCGGCGGTTGGTGTTAGAATTCGCGCCGTTTTTCGCACACCGGCTTGATTATGCATTACGACCATATTTCTATTCCGACCCATGGCCAGCCCATTACGGTCAACAGTGACTCCACCCTGGAAGTTTCCGATACCCCTATTGTTGCCTACCTTGAAGGCGACGGCATCGGCGCGGACATCACGCCTGTGATGCTGAAAGTAGTGGATTCTGCTGTGGAAAAAGCCTATTCCGGCAAGAAGAAGATTGCCTGGATGGAGCTCTATGCGGGTGAAAAAGCCCAGGATATATATGGCACCAACCAGTTTCTTCCCGAGGAAACCCTGCAGGCCCTGCGTCAGTTCGTAGTTTCCATCAAGGGGCCGCTGACCACCCCTATCGGTGGCGGATTTCGTTCATTGAACGTCTCGATCCGTCAAACCCTGGACCTGTACGCCTGTATTCGCCCGGTTCAGTACTTCCAGGGTGTTTCCACACCGGTGAAACACGCCAATGCGGTGGACATGGTGATTTTTCGTGAAAACACCGAGGACATATACGCCGGCATCGAATGGGCCGCGGGGTCCCCGGAAGTTATGAAGCTCATGAACTTCTTGCAGAACGAGATGGGCGTCCACAAGATTCGGTTCCCCAGCAGTTCGACCCTGGGCATCAAGCCCGTTTCCCGTGAGGGATCCGAGCGTCTGATCCGCAAGGCCTTGAACTACGCTGTGCAGAACGATCGACGCTCAGTGACCATCGTGCACAAGGGCAATATCATGAAGTACACCGAGGGCGCCTTCCGTAACTGGGGTTACGAGGTGGCTCGGGAGGAATTTGCCGCGGAAGACCTGCGTGGCGGCCCCTGGATGGCGTTCACCAATCCGATCACCGGCAGGAAAATTGTGGTCAAGGACATCATCGCCGACAATTTTCTGCAGCAGATCCTTCTGAATCCGGGGGATTTCGACGTGGTGGCCACCCTGAACCTCAACGGTGACTACATCTCCGACGCCTTGGCGGCACAGGTCGGGGGTATCGGCATTGCCCCCGGCGCCAACATTGGCGACGGGGTAGCGGTGTTTGAGGCGACCCACGGCACGGCGCCGGGTTTGCAGGGCCAGGATAAGGTAAACCCGGGTTCTATCATCCTGTCGGCCGAGATGATGCTGCGTCACCTGGGCTGGCACGAGGCGGCCGACCTGGTCATGAAGGGCGTGGCACACTCTATCGCTGCCCTGGAAGTGACCTTTGACCTGGGGCGTGAGTCTTCGGCCAGTACCGGCGGAGAAGAGCGGATTCTCGAAGGGGCGACCATACTGGGAACCACAGCCTTTGGTGATTCCATTATTGCCCATATGGATGATTAATATAATCAACAAGATATAACGGATACTTAATCTATATTGTGAATATAAATCCTGCCTGTTTCCAACTGAATTGCACTCGCTGTACGCGCCTGGCTGATTTTCTGACCCAGGTCAGGCAGGATCATCCGAACTATCACGGGCGACCGGTTCCGCCATTTGGCGATCCACGGGCCCGGCTGCTGGTTGTCGGGCTGGCCCCGGGAATGCACGGTGCCAACGCTAGCGGAAGGCCGTTTACCGGTGATCATGCGGGGATACTCCTGTATCAAACCCTGCATGCCTACGGTTTTGCCAGCGCGCCCGTATCCTCCAGTGCTGATGACGGCCTTGAATTGTTGAACTGTCGCATCACCAACGCCGTTAAGTGCCTGCCACCCCAGAACAAGCCCACCGGACCGGAAGTTCGCCTGTGCAACGATTTCCTGGCCAACGAGTTGCAGACGGTGGATGCCGGCGGGGTCATCCTGGCCCTGGGCTCGATCGCCCACCAGGCGGTTTTGCGTGCTTGCGGCCTCAAGCTCTCAGCTTATAAATTTGGTCATGCCGCAGAGCACGACCTCCCGGGTGGCCGCCGATTGCTGGACTCCTACCATTGCAGCCGGTACAACACCCAGACAAAGCGCCTGACAGCGGACATGTTCAGACAGGTCTTCCAACGGGCCCGGAACTTGCTGGATTGCGCTGAATAGGCCCATTGCGACAGGGGACTGCCCTTGGCTGAGGACACTTTTGACGGTAAGGCATACGCACGAAGTCTGAGCGGGCGTCCGGGTGTCTATCGCATGCTGGATGGGGCCGGCGACGTATTGTACGTGGGCAAGGCGCGTAACCTGAAGAATCGGGTAAGCAGCTATTTCCGTGGCAGTGGCCAGTCTGCCAAGACCATGGCCATGCTTAACCTCACTCGATCCATGGAAGTGACGGTCACCGATACGGAGACCGAGGCACTGCTGCTCGAATACAACCTGATCAAGCAGCACAAACCCCGATTCAACATCCTGCTCCGGGATGACAAGAGTTTCCCTCATATCCATCTTTCCACCGATCAGGAGTTCCCCCGGATCAGCTTCCACCGAGGCTCAACCCGGATTCCAGGGCGCATTTTCGGGCCCTATCCGAGCACCCATGCGGTGCGAGGGACCATCAGCACCTTGCAAAAGTTGTTTCACCTGCGGGGCTGCAAGGACAGCTATTTCAACAACCGTTCCCGACCCTGTCTGCAGTACCAGATACAGCGCTGCTCGGGTCCCTGTGTGGGATTGATCTCCAAAGAGGACTACGCCCGGGACGTGGAAGATGCCGCCTTGTTCCTGGATGGTCGCAACCAGGAGGTGACAGACCGGTTGGCGGCCCGGATGGAAAAGGCATCCGAGTCCCTGGAATTCGAAAAAGCGGTCCGATACCGGGACCAGATTGCTGAGCTCAGTAGCATCCAGGCAAGCCAGCATGTGAGTGGCGGGCGGGGATCGGCCGATGTAATCGCCATTGCCACCGAGTCAGACCAGACCTGTGTGACCGTCCTGTTCGTGCGGGACGGGCGCCAGCTTGGCAGTCGGAATTACTTCCCCCAGGGGGCCGCAGGCAGCGCCAGCAGTGAGGTGCTGGAGGCTTTTCTGAGCCAGTACTACCTCCGTCACGAGGTTCCCCCCGAGGTGATTACGGCGGTGGAAATCGAAGACAGTGAATTGCTGGTGAATGGACTGTCCGAAAGGGCGGGGCGCCGGGTCGTGATCAAGCACAGGGTCAGGGGTGAAAGGGCCCGTTGGCTGGACCTGGCGAAGACCAATTCTGCGCATGCACTGGACATGCGCATGGCCAGCAGCGCCAGTATACGCCGCCAGTACCAGGCGCTTGCCGAGGCGCTGGGAATGGATGAACCGCCTGCCCGCATGGAATGCTTTGACATCAGCCATACCCAGGGGGACGCGACTGTGGCCTCCTGTGTGGTATTCGGCCCCGAGGGACCTCTGAAGAGTGATTACCGCCGGTTCAATATTACCGGGGTACAGGCCGGTGACGACTATGGGGCCATGCGGCAGGCCCTGGACCGGCGATATACCCGGGTTCAGAAGGGTGAGGCGCCGGTTCCGGATCTACTTATCGTAGATGGAGGCAAGGGCCAGTTGGCCCAGGCAGAGTCGGTGCTGGAAGAGTTGCAACTGGAGGGAATTACCCTGCTGGGAGTCGCGAAGGGACCGAGCCGGAAGCCTGGCAAAGAGCAACTGTTCTTGAGTGGGCACGAGCGTCCCTCTATACTGCCTGCCAACTCTCCAGCTTTGCATTTAGTGCAGCAAATACGCGATGAGGCACACCGTTTTGCTATTGCCGGCCACAGGGCAAGCAGAGGCAAGGCACGCAGGACCTCTCTGCTGGAAGCCATAGCAGGGCTGGGTCCGAAACGAAGACGAGAATTGCTCAAGCAGTTCGGTGGACTTCAAGGTGTTCAGCAAGCCGGGGTGGAAGACCTGGCGAGAGTAAAGGGTATTAGCCAGGCACTGGCCGAACGCATACACGCTACACTCCGCGAGAAGAACTGACACTAATGCACTTCAATATCCCAAACACGCTGACCTGGTTTCGTATTGGGCTGATTCCCCTGGTGATTCTTGCCTATAACCTGCCTTATGACTGGGCACACCCCCTGGCAGGGTGGTTATTTGGCTTAGCAGCCATCACCGATACCCTTGATGGTTACCTGGCGCGGAAATTGGAACAAACCTCGGCGTTTGGCGCGTTTCTGGACCCGGTTGCGGACAAGGTCATTGTTTGCGTGGCGCTTTTACTGATTGTGCAGACTGACCCGGGGCTATTGATACTGATAATTTCCTGCGTAATCGTGGGCCGCGAGATCACAATCTCGGCCTTGCGCGAGTGGATGGCCGAGATCGGTGCCCGCCACAGGGTCGCGGTACAAAACGTTGCCAAGTACAAGACCATCGGGCAAATGGTGGGTCTGGCCTTCATGTTGCACGAGCAACCATTCATCGGCTTGCCGGTTTACGACATTGGACTCGCTCTACTGATAATCGCGGCAGTGCTTACGCTTTGGTCAATGTGGGAGTATCTGAGCGCGGCCTGGCCCGACCTGAGCCGGTGAAAGCTCAAATTGGTGCTTGACAGTTGAGCTTGCTGCCTTAAAATACGCCCCCTCTAAACGGGAATAACTCTGTTGGCGGGCGCAATCAGGTAAAGCTTGCATAGCTCAGTAAAACCAGCGAGTTAGCAAGTTCGGCATAGCCGTAGTTGCACGAAGTCTGAGGTAGGAATAGGTAAGCGGGTGTAGCTCAGCTGGTAGAGCGATACCTTGCCAAGGTATAGGTCGACGGTTCGAACCCGTTCACCCGCTCCAATTTCTCCTCCTTCATGATCCCGGCAGCGGTGAGACGCGCCTGGGTATCCCGCATCCTTACAACAAAACATACCGAAAGCATGGTGCCGGCGGCTTGCCGTGTCCGCTATCTGGCCCGAGGGTGTCCCTTATTCAACCTTGACCAGCAGGTCGGGTGATAGATCGCCAATGGATCTGCAGCCAGTAAGGG
>Ga0224507_10000571_pt1 | contig 14465 bp, 11 predicted proteins | sample SF_Jan12_sed_USG_3_FD_170159 | JGI IMG/M metagenome (GOLD analysis project Ga0224507, IMG submission 170159) | Sediment microbial communities from San Francisco Bay, California, United States - SF_Jan12_sed_USGS_13 | ecosystem: Environmental > Aquatic > Marine > Sediment | place: USA... | reverse complement strand
CGGTGGTCGCGCCGTTTTTTTTCGTAGGTGGGCCAGGATATCATTCGACCCGTTCTTTTCAGGCCGTGTGGGATTTGGGACATATTGTTATTTTTACCCTTATTACCCTGGTTATTGTTACTTATCAGAGTCGGTCGGAATCAATTTTTGGCGGACGACTTTTTTGGATTAAAATTTTTCTGTTGGTTTTACTTCTTGGGTTAGGAGTTGAACTGTGCCAGACAGCGGTCAACGGACGAGGTTCAGATGTTGCCGATCTCTTACGCAATCAACTCGGATGCATGTTTGGTTATTATTTTTATTCTTTTAAAAATAAACCCATATCGCGGTTATGGGATAATACACGCCATATTGTTGCGGCTTGTTGTTTCTGTTTCGCTATTTTTCCGTTGTTCATTGCCTTGGGTGATGAAGTATTAGCCTATTATCAATTTCCAGTTTTGTCGAATTTTGAATCAGTTTGGGAAAAACGACGTTGGGTGGATCAGCGACAACTGAGTATTGATCATGATATTAAAACAAACGGTGACCACTCTCTCAGGATACGGTTATCTACAGCCACTTATTCCGGTGCTTCACTTTTTCATTTCCCCAACAAATGGATAGGATACCAGTGGATATATTTTAGCGTATTTAACCCCAACTCTGGTATGTTGACTTTGCATGTTCGAATTCATGATGAAGAGCATAAATTTCATAATAATGAATTTTTAGATCGTTATTATCATACATTTCAATTGAATCCGGGCTGGAATAAATTGCGTATTTCCCTTGAGGATGTGGAGAATGCCCCAAAGTCGAGAAAAATGAATATGGACGCTATTGAGCAGGTAGGTTTTTTTGTTATGAACCTACCTCGTCCTCAATCCATTTATCTGGATAATTTGTATCTTGCAAAATAATTAGCATTTGTATTGTGATTTATAATATTTATGCCATGACCATGCTGGTTTTATTACTTGCAGATAAAATCTATAAAAAGTAACGACAATTGTTATTGCTGAACCTTTTGGGGCTACTTTTCTCATTTTATGAGTGTAAAATTTAGTTCTTGTTTATTTTGTAACCAGCGACGATATTTTATTTGGATTTTTATCCAATCTGATTTTATCAGTCGAGATTATTGATTCGGGAAACTGGGATGTTAATCTTAATGTGGACTATTTTATATTTTACGGGCAAGCATATTATCGTTTTAAAATAAATATATTATATTATTATGCCAAAGAGAAAGGCATGTATTGACAAGTGTAAAGGAAAGAGCTATATAAAAATAAAGTTGAATGAGTATTCATTAATACTGTTAACTAAATCAATAACAAGGAGGAAGGAATGAAAAAATCATTCATCTATGGGGTAGCGTTGGCTTTTTTTAGTGTAGTAGCCTTGGCTGGAATTTCTATGGCTGATAATGGGCCTGCTGATATTCACTTCGATACTAAAAAACCGGTTGTGTTTCCCCATGCTGCCCATCAAGCAAGACTTGAGTGTGGTATCTGTCATCATGGTAAGGATGATGCTGGTAAACAAGTTGCATACAGTGAAGGTATGGCCATCGCTAAATGTGAATCTTGTCATAATAAAGATGCTGGTATGCCTAAAAAACTCTCCAGCCTTAAAGGTGTTGGGCATGCTAAGTGTAAAACATGTCACAAAGAGACTGATAAAAAGTTGGCCAAATGTGGCGTTTGTCATCCAAAGAAGAAGTAACTTTATTGTTACTTGTTTTGGGTAGCTTTTTTCGGTAAAGCACCATGTTGAAGCGGTAATGTTTTATTACCGCTTGTTATGCGCTCTAGTGTTTCGGCATTGGGCGCATTTTTTTGTTTATAGGAGCTAAAATTACTACTATAGCTCGGTATTGTTTTGTATGGTTGAGAATAGTTTGTCGTAGTTGGTCACAGGATTTACAACTAGTTAATTTGATATAATGTAAGTTGGTAAATGGTCACAAATGCCCTAGCTTTAGGCATTTGCCGCTGCTCGCTATAGCTTTTCTATCCTGGCAGGGTGACCACTTACTAAAAATCGGTTATTGTTAACAAGTGGCGAGAAGGGTTTTAAATACATTTTCTTCTCTTTCTCCACATTCTCTTATAATATCAGACATTATATTGTAACAACGACTTCCTTTTGGACCATGGCTGCAAATACTGGCGGCACTTTCTGCAAAGTCTTGCCATCTTTCTCCTGCTTTTATCAATTCTTGAGAAGATTGATGTAACGCCTCATCACCCAACATCATTGCACATTCTTGTAAAAAGGCACTGTAAAGAAATCTAAATCCACCGCCGCCTGTACCGATTCTTTCCTGCATGATTATTATCTGTTTCAGATTGTTTGTTGTTTGTTCCAAAGAGTATTTAGTATCCCATTTAGTTAGTCGATTTGATAGTAGGTGTATTCCATTAATTCCGCATAAGGGAAACGGGTTTTTGGTGAGCCAGCGGGCGGTTGTGCGGATTGCTTCCCTTGCTTCTTTAAGCACGGATTTATTATGGTCCTGAAAACGAAGGTAGCTTAGCGTAGCGGTATTGTTCCTTGTATCGTTATTAAATACTGCACGAATCAAATCTTCGCTGGAGCAGGTAGTGGTATTTTCCATCATCGGGTCGCTGATTTGATAGTTGTTGTTTTCTAGACCATACACTACTAAATGATGCTCGTTATAGTTGAAACGTTTATTTTTTGGGATATAGGGTAGCCAGGAAAGACCGGCTAGGACTGCTACCGGTTCTTCCCTTGAAAGCAATATATCAAGTGCATGTAAAAATGAATGGGGCTTGTAATATTTTTTTCTAATAACTGAGGCCCCGGAACATTTGGCAGCATTTTTAAGAATTCTTCCTGAGCGGGTACGATATGTTATAAGAGGTTGTTTTTTAAGAAGATGAAATTTGTTAAAATATATATTTGGCGGGTAGTAGCCAAAAGAAAGACCTTTGCCTAAGCCAAAGGCCATGGGCTCAGATAGTGGTATACCGTGATGGGTAAGAAGATTAGCTGTTACCCCGCTTTCGCAGTGAATTGCTTGCTTATGGTGAAATGTTTTAATTCCTATTTTGTTCATGGATCTGTCCTATTAAGAACAGCCGTAATCCTTATATTCTCAAGTATTTATGTGAGATGAAGAGGTATTGGCATGGACCAACGGTCTCTTTTCATATCGGGTATTGAGTTATTTCGATTACCGGCAAAAAGCGATATTATATATTGATAGTATGGAATTTTGATACTCCCTTATAATATCAACAGCATATCTTTTTTCCAGGTAAAACCCAAATTAAATTGAGAGATTTCAGGTATTAAGGATGATTACTATTCTTGCAATAGTGGTAATAGTAATCCTTGTTTCTGTATCATTTTGGTTTAACAGTAAAAAGATTATAAGTATTTGTTGTCAAATTAGTATTTAACAAGAGAAAATATTTATAATGTTTCTGAGCAATAGGAGATTTAATTATATATTTGTCATGGAACATTGTGTGCTCTTCTACGTCTGTTGCGTCTCCTTGAAGACGAAGCCATATCCTACGCCATTTGGGCAGATTGTTTTCTTCCAGTTCCCTTAAGTGGTCACAGGCACCTTATCTTCATGCGGTTGCCTTTGCCCGCATAGAAGGGATATAGCGAGCAGCGGCAACTGCATAGATCTGAGGCACCAGTGCTCACTCATAGATTCGCACTGTATTAAATCAGCTAGTTAAGAATTATGTGACCAGGTGCTACGGCGTCGGTATGTACAGATTTTGATTTGGGGATATTTATTATTTCCCGTGATCCATATGCATCATTAGTGGCCTCAGGTAATTTATCAACACGCTGTTCCACCTTGCCTTAAGATATTGATTATAGATAGTATTGACTACTGTATAAGCTTATAAACTTGTGGTGTGTTAAATTTGTATATTGTCTGCCTTGATGTTGTCTCTTTGGCTTATTATATGTTTTTTTTATCTAGGCGTTGAGTTGTTGACTCGCCTTTCACTTTTGTTTGTTATATCGTTATGTCATACCAAAATGATTCTGATTATAATTTCGTTGCATTTTCATCTTTATTGCCCAAAATAATATATCAAAAAGAATGGCAAAAAAAAATCATACTCCATCGGGCTTTTACAGTTTGGGAAAGCGTTGTTGATCCAAAAATGCTTCCTTATACCCGTCCGTTGGTTATTCATGGTCGTACTTTATGGATTGAGGTTAGTGATTCTATACGGATGCAACAACTAAACTATTTGAAATATGATTTGCTGCAGAAAATAAATGAAAAAATTAAACCACAATATCTGGAAGATATTCGTTACAGACAAAATGTTTTGGTTTCCCCTTCCAAAGAACTACCCGTTTTGTCAGAAAAAATACCCGTTGATCCTGTGAAAAAGAGGGAGTTTAATCATCTGCTCGGTAGTGTGCATGATGGTGAGTGTCGTGATGCGTTGGAAAAATTATGGACGGCTTTTGCAACTCATAGAAAATATAAAAAGTCTTAATTTTCCTTTATTTACCTTTGAGAGTTTTTAAAGCTTTTAAAACAGCAGGTCTTAAAAAAATATTCCTGATTTATAATAATATACAAAATTATTTTATTATCTGACGTAGTGTTCAGATCAAAAGGTTATAAATATATTGGATTGTGGTTACAGGCACCTTGTCTTCATGTTATTGCCACTTCCGGTATAGATTTGGGTAACGTCCACCTGTATCCCGTTTGAGCACGATCAGGTCGGATTCACAGTATTAGGGCCGCGGAAAAAATAAATTATCCCATCTTGCTTGTCTTTTTAGCCGTCTTTTTTATCAAGGCAACAGTTACATAGTAATACTATGCACCTATTGCCTTGATAAAAAAGAAGACTAAAAATCCTGCGCAATTTTGGGATATTTATTATTTTCCGCGGCCCTTAACTATAGACCACCGGCCTGCTTGCACACCTCCGCTGCATTGGTGAATACGTACCAGGTCGATGTCATAGAACTTTATATTGTAAGCTGATGAACGGTTACAGCTTTACTATAGGGAGCAGCGGCAACTGTAAAAAAATATTAGCTGCTGCTAGCTACCATTTATCTTAGGGTGTATTAAGTTATTTGGTTACAAGCCCTGTGGCTCAGATACATCAATTGTTTGTGATTTCATTTCTGCCCATTAGGAGCCAAAACTTCTGGGGCGCAAAATAAAACTTGAAAACGAAAGAAGGAATAATTATTATTAACCATCATTGGATTTTGATAATTTTCGGAACCTTTTTTTTGAGTAATATAATGCCGTGGAATATCTAAGAAATTGTTGGGAAATTAGAAATTGTGAATTGCATAGAAATGGAAGATTGACCCTTATTTTTGGTGAATGCATAGCTTCCAGGAAAAATATGGGTCATAGCTGTTGGTTGCTCAGCGGCACCTTTTGTGATGGCCAAGTTCAAGGCAGTGCGCTTCAGAAAGAAAAAGGCTGTCGTAGATGTCAGGTTTACCAACAGTATCATCGCACGGAAGGCAGACAAGGAGATCTGATTTGTAAAAAGTTTCCGGAAGAGGAAAAAAAGTACTTTGAAGTTATGATGAGAAAACGTTTGGAAGAAGATACGGTGATTAATTTGAGAGGTAAGTCATCGAGTCAAGTATTTATCAAGCAAAAATCTTTAGAAAAAATGCCAGCAGAAATCATTTTTTAATAATTTGCTCATATTAGTTAATTAATTATCCTGTTGTTAGTATGTTATAAGAGTCAGTTTTGTCTTTTTAGCGATAACATTCTGTTTGCCTTGTTATTCCCACCCTATTTTTTTTTCTGCAAATTCTATAATGCTTATATTTTAAAGGCTATCCTGTATTTTTCTGGTATTTCTTACTAAGTGGAGAATGTGGTTTTCTTGTCGGTTGTCAGGAATATGTCATTCTTCAAGGGGTATGCGAAGACCTGTTATAAGGAATGCCGAAGAGACAAGAATTGTAATCTTAATCGGTTATTCGTTTTTAGTGTTGCGATAGCAGCCACATAGATTTATTATCAAATTGTTTCCGCAATACTAATAATTTATAGTTTGGCGTAATTTTAGTTCTTTGTTCCTCTTGTTCCTTGCCTTGCGAGACGTTTTTTGATTATGATCTGTTTCAGATATTAAGAAAGTAAGGTTACGTTCTCCCTGCCCCCTTTTCCAGCCCTTCTAGGGCTAGAGGGAAATTATTCATGAAAAGCATTTTTAATCTAATTTTTACGATTTTTTTGGTCTTTGTTGGCTACATTGCACTTGCCCCTTTTCTTACTGAAAAGAATATCAGCATGGCACTGGAGCAATATGATGCGGTGAGCTTAAGGGAAAATGTTGATTACCCGGCCTTGAAACAAAACTTGACCGAGCAGTTTAGGGCGAGAATGAAGGACAAGGCTCCCGCCATTAGTAAAAATCCGCTTGGGGCGCTAGCATATGGTTTGGCAAGTGGATTGATAGAGGAGATGGTTGACTCATACATGACACCGGAAGGCATCGCTCAACTGATTCGAGGTGATGCCCCTTTGAGTGGTTCCAATGTTCAGCGTGGTGGTAAGGATGGGGGAGATCTTTTTGCCGAGGTGCGACATAGTTATGATTCGCACAATAAATTTTCTATTTGGGTAACCACTGATCAACAGCAGGAAGTTCGCGTCGTATTAACTAGGAAGGATTTTTCCTGGAAATTAACTAATATTATTCTCCCACCACCCTCTCAGAGACGTTTTTCTTTGTAACAGGGGGTTAGGCTAAAGCGTAAGTCAATTTGAAATCATCCTTTTCTGAGCACCCTTTTGTTATCCACACGGGCGGTGAGTTTTATTCTATCGAAATATTCCAGAATCGGGATGAAAAATTTTCGGCTCAAACCGGTCATCTCTTTGAAGCCGGGTGCGTCAATTTCCCCTTCTTTACGTAGATAAGAAACTAATCGTTCTTGGAGTTCATTGATGACTTGGGATTCGAAATAAAGAATTTCCGAAACTTTTACAAGTTTCCCATCTAGAAGCAACAGGTCAAGAACTGGTCGTATTTGTTTCTCATTGAAATCATTGAAGCTTCCGATAACATCCTTAAGGTTAGCAGGTTTTAAGCCCGCTTTTGTATAGATCGCGAGGATATCTGAGCGCATTTTCTCCTCATCTACCTGCAGGGTTACTTCGTGGCTGCTTAAGCGTATTTCGGCTTGATCAAGGACGATAGTGTCCTTTTTTGCCATATTACTTAAGATATAGGCAAAAAGCTTAGCATCTATTTGAGTACCCATTCGGGAACGAAGTTCTTCTTTGGCAATACCGCCTTTGAGTGGATTGTCCCGATGGTAACCTTCCAGGATCTCAAGTACCTTTTGAACCGCTTGCTCCTGAACCGATGAGCTGATTAAGCGTTGACGATCTGATTCTACGATAGCGATTTTACCACTTGATACAGGGAGCTGGAGGAATTTTTTCATTTTTTTGCCGAAAATTCCTAATCGGGTGGAGAGCTGTTCTGCGGTTAGGCCGTCAAAACCGCTTTCTTCGAGGAATAAGAGTAGACGTTCCTCGTCGGTCCCTTGACGATAGATCTGCCAGTGGGCCTTGTTACGTTCTTTATCACTATCTTTGGTGCGCTTACGCTTACGCGGTCCACTGTTGAGAATCACTCCACCTCCGATAGTAATGAGGGGCGAAAAACCTCGTAGCACATAATGATCACCTGACCATACTGAAACAGGTTCTTTAAGAATTAGCTGGGCCGCAGCATCGCTGCCCGGTGTTGTTTTGTCGGCTTCCAGAAGAATTATTTTGCCGAAAACCTCCCTGGTACCCACATGGACTCGGACCTCAGTTCGGTTTTTTAGATCCCTGGTATTACCTTCCAGAAAATGGAAATCAACATCAAGTAGGGTTGAAGGAGTAAGACTGTCGGGAGTGGCAGCAACATCACCCCGATGAATATCCTCTTTTTCAACCCCTTGTAGATTGATAGCGGTGCGGTGACCGGCTTCCACCATTTTAACATCACTACCGTGAACTTGAATACCGCGTATTTTAGCTCGTTTGCCGTGGGGGTAAAAAAGGATTTCATCGCCAACACTGGTACGGCCGGAGAGTGAGGTACCGGTTATTACCGTGCCAAAGCCCTTCATGGAAAAAATACGATCAACAGCTAAGCGAAATGGCCCGAATTCTTCTTGAAAGGTAAATGATTTCACCTTTTGGTCAAGAATCTCCTTAAATGAATCAATGCCCTCGCCGCTTACTGACGAGACCTGCACCAGGGGGGCTTCTTCAAGAAAAGAACCGCTAAAAAAGTCACGGACTTCCTCAGTAACCATCTCCAACCATTCCTCTTCCACCATGTCGATTTTAGTCAGTACGATAATGCCATCCCGAACCCCAAGAAGCTTACATATATCGAAATGCTCCTTGGTCTGAGGCATGATCCCCTCGTCGGCTGCAATGACAAAGGCCACCAGGTCTATGCCCGCAGCTCCGGCGACCATATTACGAACAAACTTTTCATGACCAGGTACATCTACGATTCCGAGTCGATGACCGCATGGGAGATCTACAAAGGCAAAGCCCAATTCAATGGTGATGCCTCGTTGTTTTTCTTCTTTAAGTCGATCGGTCTCAATGCCAGTCAACGCTCGAATGAGACTCGTTTTACCATGATCCACATGACCGGCGGTACCGAGAACGATTTCACGCATGATAACTATCCAAAAAAGTTTGTTCGTTCAAAGTTGTTATATAAAAAAAGGGGAACAATAAACTTATTAAACCATATTTATGTATCTGGTCACCGGGTTTGGACTACCTGATTTAATACAGTGCGAGATAGTATATGGTCACAGGTGGTTCAAGTTTATCCCGTTGTTGCTGCAGCTCGCGCTATAGCCCATCAATCTAAGCGAGTAGTGGCAACCTTATGAGAATAAGGTGCCAGTGACAACTTACAGACTTATAGGTACATGTTGCCTTTAGCTTCCGTGCCAATAGTGGACTGGGAACCGCCATAGCCATGTCCTGGCCACACTACGGTTTCCGCAGGGAGGGTTAATAGTTTAGTGCGGATTGATTCCATAAGCTCATCAAAGGAGCCGCCAGGGAAATCGGTACGTCCAATGCCGTTAACAAACAGGGTATCGCCGGTGAAACAGTGGGGTTCACTGTAGAGGCACATTCCGCCAGGCGTATGACCGGGAGTGTGAATAACCTGTAAGGAGACCTCACCAAAACTTATGTTGTCACCCTCGTTAACTAGTTGATCGGGGGTCGGAGAGTGGGGAAGACCGAGCATGGAAAAGTAGTTTTGCACATCTGGTTTGGCGAAAAAATCACCTTCAGCCGTGTGCATGATAATAGCAGCACCGGTCTCTTGTTTAATTTTTTCATTGCCGCAAACGTGATCTGGATGACTATGGGTGGCAATGATATATTGTAAGTCCAGCCCATCCTCTTTAATAAGGGATAGTAAACGGGCTTCATCGCCGCCGGGGTCGATTACCGCTGCTTTTTTGGTTTTTTCACATGATACGATATAGCAACAGACCCCCATGGAGCCCACAGTAACTTGTTGGATGCGCATAACTTTATGTTCCAAATAACTGGGTGATGTTTAACAAACATCACCCAGGTGAAGGTATCTTATTTAACAAATACAGCCATCAGAGCTGCACTTGCATGATGATTGATTAATGGTATTCAAGGAGATTGCAGATTTTGCCGGTAATCGTTGGGCTACAGCTGCTACTACCTTGCTAAAGGCTTCGGTGGCAGGTGAGTCGACATCGGAGGATAAATATGGGGAGCCAGTATCACCGGCGACAACCACCTTGGGATCCATGGGTACGCGTCCGAGGAAGGGCAGGTCGAAGTCTCTCGCAGTTTTCTCTCCACCACCGGAACTGAATATATCCATGGTTTTGTTGCAGTGCGGGCATACATAACCGCTCATATTTTCTACTACCCCAACGATGTTCATGGAAACTTCTTTACAGAAATTAATGGATTTGCGTACATCGGCTAAGGCAATGGCCTGGGGGGTGGTAACAACCAGTGCATTTACTCCGGGGATTGTTTGGGCAACAGAAAGTGGTTCATCTCCGGTGCCGGGAGGGGCATCTACTATGAGATAATCAAGTTCGCCCCAATCCATATCGCCTACAAATTGACGAATGGCCTGAATTTTTAAAGGGCCGCGCCAGATAATCGCTTCATCACGATTTTTCATCATATATTCTAGCGATACCACTTTGAGCTTATCATTGTAGCATTGGGGTGGCATCAGGCCTTTTGGATTTTGTTTCATCTCAAATGTATCGTTGAGATTGAGCATCCTGCAGACATCGGGGCCATGGAGATCCACATCCATTAGGCCGACTTTGTAGCCGAGTTTGGCTAAGCCCAGAGCCAGGTTAACCGCTACGGTGGATTTTCCTACACCGCCCTTACCGCTCATGACCAAGATTTTATGTTTAATTCTTCCCAATGATGCATTGATTGCCAAGTCTTGTTGGGCAACTTTGGCACCAGCTGAACCGCAGCTGGCTTTTTTGTCAGATCCACAGGATGAACCGCATCCGTTTCCCATAACTATTCTCCATATATCATAAAAGTTTACATTGTTAACTTGTAGTCGGTTTATACTCTAATGCCGGTTGGTTAAAAAGCAATTAAAAAAGTATAAAGGCTCATTCCCATGGCTGTACCGAACAAGACTATGCTTTAGCAAATTGAATCTTAATCAGGAAAGTTTGTAAGTTTTCCGGAACCAGTAGGGGTACCCCTTGTGGATGCTTGGCAAAACCGAGAGCGCTCCTTGTAGGAGTTATGTAACAAGATTGACTCAGTGGGTAGTGATTCTGTAATAAAAAAACATTAAGTTAGAGTTTTTTTGACTTCCTCGGCAATAATCCTGATTCCTTTTCGTACCGCTGCCTCGTCTTGAGAATAAGTGATACGGATACACTCGTGACAATGAGACCACTCCTCTTCAAGGCCGGGGAAAAAATATTCTCCCGCAATAACCAATACCTTTCTTTTTTTTAACCGGGCATAAAGCTCACGGCTGGATATTTTTAACCCCGTAAACCAAAGCCACAGAAAAAGTGCGCCTTCTGGTTTGTGAACCCTATAGGGTAGTCCTTGCAGCTCCTCACGCAACCAGCCGAGAGCCTGTTTCATACGTCGCTTATAGTAAGGTTGCACGATTTCGCGACTAATTTTTATGATGTCGCCGTTGCCCACCAGTTCCAATGCTAAAGTGGCTCCGATAGAGCCTGGAGCCAGGTTGAGAATGCCGTTGAGATTACCAAGGGCACGAATGATTCGGGGACGGGCAATAACGATCCCGGTCCGACAGCCTGGCAGCCCGAACTTGGAAAGACTCATACAAACAACGGTATTGCTGTTCCATAATGGCCTAGCCTTGGTGAAAATAATGTTTGGAAACGGAGTGCCGTAGGCGTTATCGATAATAAACGGGATCCCGCGCTCACGAGTTATCTCATCGAGTCTTCTCATCTCCTGGTCGGTCAAGACATTGCCAGTGGGATTTGTTGGTCTGGACACGCATACCGCCCCGATTTCATCGGTAAGTTTCAGAGCATCAAAATCCACATGATATTTAAAAAGATCATCACCGATGGTTTCGATATCTGGTCGTCTGGCGGTAAACATTCCGGGTTTGAGACCGGAATCGGCATATCCGATATATTCTGGAGCTAAAGGAAAAAGAATTTTTTTGAATTTGTTGTCGCTGCACTCACCGGCGAACAAATTAAAAAGACAGAAAAAAGCGTTTTGGCTGCCGTTGGTAAGAGCGATGTTTTCAGCAGTCAGGGGCCAACCGAATTCACTGCTCAACAAGGCGGCCAGAGCTTGAATAAAGGCTGCATTACCAGAAGCTGCATCGTAATTGCCGACCATTTTTTCAAATAATAACGGGGTCCGGAGGATTTCATCCATTCGAGAGCGAAAAATATTTTCTACTTCCTTTATGTGGGCTGGATTGCCGCCGCCAAGCATGCAAATGGAAGAATCAGCTGAAGCCATGGCTGACCCCAGATCATCCATCAACTCTGTAATTCCTGAAGAGGCCGTGAATTTCTTTCCAAATGCCGAGAGATTCATATTTACTCCATTTATAGGCTCAAAAGAGCACATAGCTATGATTAGTGTGCTTGGTAGTAGTTCAGCATTTTGTGAAAAATTAATAACATGTAATTTTAATCCGTTTATGAAATATCCAATGTTGTTCTAAAAACCGACCAATTATCATGAAATTTTAAGTGTTGGTAGCCTGATCTCCAGGAAGTGGGTGTAGTCATTATTTGCGACTCTTCGGCTAAAAAGTACTATCGAGGAATCATATGTATCGGAAATCCAATATTTGTTTGTGTAGGAGCCTGTTTGTTTATGGTCATCCTGATTGATCTCTGTGTTATACGAAAAATTATAGTATCTGGTTTATAACAAATTGATTTCATATACCGTGAGATAGTATGTGGTCACAGTTACTTCATCTTCACGCGATTGCCACCTCCGTTTAGAAGAGTTATGGCGAGCATCGGCAACTGCCTATATCTGAGGTGTCTGTGATTAATTGCCGTATTAAAAATTTATAAATCAGTTATTTGCGTGTTCAGTGGCTAGCATCCAGTTTTTACTTTAACTCATCAGATGGAAGTTCAGGTATATTTAGAAAAGAAATTTAGAATCCAGTTCAATTAGTATTTTCTAGGGTAAGTATCATGAGTCGGTTACATAGAAGAAATGATGGCAATTATGGTTAATACAATAATGCAAAAAATAAAACTTATACCTGAGATAAGAATATTTATTAATATATTTAATTTATCAGGCAAATTTAAAAATATGTAAATAGCCACAGTCAACGAACTGGCCAAACTTAAAGCATTTTTAAGACATCCAACATGGGGGAGATGAGCACAAACGTCATCAGGAAATAATAAGGATATAATTACAAACAAAAATATCTGCCAGGCACGTTGCCATGCTTTGAGAAATATTATTTTATTTATTAGTTGCATCACCAAGCTCTCAAAATAGATGTGTTCAATTTTTACCTTTTTCACCATTAAAGGGTACGGAAAATATAAATTATTCTATCTCAGAGTCTATCGCCTACCTGTTTGTCTCTTTAGCTATATTCTTCATCAAGGTAGTAGTTATTTAGTAATAATAGGTAACTATTCTTTCGTTAAAGAATAAGGCGTAAAATCCTGAGGGGGTAAATGTAAACTCAGATTTAGGCGGTTGCCGCCTCTCGCTGCTATAGCCTATCTATGCTGGCGGAGGCAACCCCATGAAGATTGGGTGTCTGTGACCACTTACGAGTTATTGTCTATGGTAAGTAGGCTTACTTTTAGTTGCTTTCTTTTTTCTTGAAACGGTATAATGAGAGAAAATATTTTTTTTATCCATTTGCGGGGTTATCTCATAGTAATTATAAGAGCTCTCATTCTTATTTGTTTTCCTATTATTTAATTTTTTCCCGTGGATGATAGTGATTAGGTGTTTGTGGGCGCGGAGGTTGGTAAGGGCGAATAATCATAATACCGCTTCCAGTAGATTTTTCGGCAGTTTTTTCACAGAATTTAGGTAATTCAGGAGAATAGCATGGATCTGCTTAGTAAAAGACTCTTTAAGGAGTTGGAAGAGATGCAACAACAAACGGGAAAGATGTTACGTAATATGTCTTTTGCTAAAATGGGTCCTTTTGAGACTGGCTCCCAAGGCCCGCCCGCCAATATTTATGAAACCGATGCTGATATCCATGTATATTTTGATTTAGCTGGAGCGGATAATGATTCACTCACTGTGCTGGCTGAAGAGAGTAAGCTGACCGTCAAAGGTCGACGTGAAATTCCAGGTAAATACGCCATTGTTTGTATACATCAATTGGAGCTTGAGCTAGGTGAGTTCAGTCGTACTGTTGACCTTCCTTCTGCCACTGATGTTGATCATGTAACTTCAGTATTTCATAACGGAATTCTTGCTGTGCATCTTCCCAAAAAACAACCAAGAGAAAAAATACAAATTTCTGTTGCAATTGACTGAATAGGTCCTCTCTTATTTTTGGCGGGTTTGATTCGATTTTACTTTGAACATTAACTTTCGCGAGACGATATACAATGGAAACTACACATCAAGAAAAAGAAGGGCGGATAGACCCGCTAACTCTTAAAGTTCCTGATACTATGCCTATTCTTCCTCTCCAGGGTTTTGTTTTTTTTCCGGGGATGGGTTTTCCCTTGCAGGTAGCCAGTAAGTCCTCACGTCAATTGGTGGATGAAGCCTTACTGGGTAATCGTATGATCGGACTTATTACCGGACGGGGTGATAAGAACCTTGAAGATGAAATCGAACATTCCATAGAAGAAGAGCTCTTTAACGTAGGTGTGGTTGGATATATTCATAAAATGAATAAGGCCGATGAGGGGCATTATCAGGTTTTGGT
>Ga0224507_10000570_pt1 | contig 14480 bp, 11 predicted proteins | sample SF_Jan12_sed_USG_3_FD_170159 | JGI IMG/M metagenome (GOLD analysis project Ga0224507, IMG submission 170159) | Sediment microbial communities from San Francisco Bay, California, United States - SF_Jan12_sed_USGS_13 | ecosystem: Environmental > Aquatic > Marine > Sediment | place: USA... | reverse complement strand
GGGCTCACCGGCGTACGGGTGGTTACCGCCCGAGGGCTGGCCGCGAAAACAGACACGCACGGCCGTTACCACATTACCTGTGCGATCACGCCGCACGAAAGTCGGGGCAGCAACTTCGCTCTGAAGATCGACGATCGTACCCTGCCGAGCGGATTCCGCGCCTCGACCCGGCCCGTGCAGGTCCAGCGAGCGACACGTGGCAAGGCGCTGCGCATCAATTTCGGCGCTTCGATCCACCGCGTCGTCGGTCTCGATATGGCCGATGCGGTCTTCGAGCCGGGTTCCACCGAAATGCGCGATCTGTGGCGAGGTCGGATCGATTTGCTGCTGCAGGAATTGCAGACGGGACCTGCCGTGCTGCGGCTTTCCTATGTTGCCGACGTCGAGTCCGAGACGCTCGTCGAGCAACGCCTGGATGCAATGAAAGAACAAATCATGGCCGCATGGCAAAACCTGAACTGTTGCTATGAACTCGTTATCGAGCCTGAGATTCACTGGCGACTCGGAGCACCGCCAGACAAACCGAGGAAGGTGGGTCAATGAACGTCATACACAGGATTGCTTGTCTGTCCATAATGTGCGCGCTGCCAACGTCGCTGCTGTTCGGTGCGACCAATGTCGACGAGATGCCCATCGGCGAGGCTGTCGAACGCCATCTGTCACTGGACGAACCTTTCCAGCAGTGGGTACAGGATCCCGATCGCTTCGCCGAAGAAATGGGCGACAGCATCGAAACGCGCGAAACTGTGACTGACGGGCTCGAAACCATCAAGCTAAGTAATCTCGTGCCGCCGATTCACTTCGAGTCGGGTATTGCGAATATCCCGGACACGACCGTGGAATCGCTTGGCGGAATTCTGGGTCGAATGCGTGATCGTATCAATGTGCGCCTGCATCTGATCGGTCACGCGGACAACAGACCGTTGTCCTATGAACTCGAGCAGATCTACGGAGACAATGCCGGGCTGTCGCGCGAACGCGCGGGCAAGGTCGCCGAGCACTTTCAGACCGCACTTGCGCTACCGCCCGAGGCAATTTCCTATGAATGGGCCGGCGACAACGACCCGGTTGCCAGCAATCTGACCGAGGCTGGACGTGCGCAGAACCGTCGCGTCGAAGTCGAGGTCTGGTACGACGAGGTCGTCGAGCGGCTGGCGCTGGAAGAGTTCCTGGTACCGCACGAGATCAAGCACGTGAAAGTTTGTCGCATGGAAACGGTCTGCAAACTGCGCTACGTCGAGGGACATGCACACCGCGCCCGGGTACAGAACCTTATTGCGCCGCTGCATTTCGATAGCGAGGCCATCGACGTCGATGATGAATTCATCGAGCGGGTGCGACAGGCATTCGGCAACCTGGGCGACAAACAGAACGTCGTCGTCAAGTTCGTTGGCTACAGCGACGATGTTCCGTTGAGTGGCAGGACCGAGCGCATCTACGGCGATCACGTCGGATTGTCCAAAGCACGTGCGCGGCGCGTCGCATTGGCGGTGCAGGACAACCTGAATCTTCCGACCTATGCAATCGAAAGCGATGGCCGTGGTTCCGAGAGGCCGCTAGGCTCGAACGAGACCGCCCGGGGTCGCGCCTTGAATCGTCGCGTCGAAGTCGAGTTCTGGTACGACGATCCGCTTCAGGAATTGCCCGACGAGCCGCAGCTGTGCCCTGAGGATGCTGGCGCCGTTGTTGTGACCCGGACTTACGACCCGCCATGGGGACGCATCGCGGACGTCGACTTTGCGGACGGGCAACCTGTGGTGCCGGCAGGCTACGCCGCCGATCTGGCCCGGGCGCTGGCAGACGTCGCCGACAAGACAAATCCGCGGCTGCGCTTTGTCGGCTACACACGCAACGAACGGTTGCCGCGACGGACCGCGGCTGTGTACGGAGACGACATCGGCCTGTCCGCATCGCGTGCGCGCCGGGCGATGGAAGTGGTCGTGCAGGATGCGCGACTCAGGACGGCGAAAACAGAATTCGAGGGACGCGGTTATGTGCACTCCGACGACGTCGTTAATGCTGGTTTCATTCAGGGCGAAACGTCGCACGTGGCGGCTCAGGTGGTATATGACGAGTTGGCCATTCTTGATGACTATGAGGGTGTGGACATCACTCGGGTGACGCGTGAGCTCAGCCCGGAGAACCCGCTCGGACTCAACCTCATGCGCATTACTGTCGATGGCGAACCGATCGACGATCCAAAGAGAAGTTCATCGGACATCCAGCGCTGCACAGACGTCGCGTTCGAGAAGGCCGACATTCGGTTCGGCTACGATAATCTTCGCTCCTCTCCAAGACTGAGCGTGGCCGCAAAACCTGACCGGGTTGCGTTGTCCAAGATGATTCAGTTCGGACCCGGATTATCACCCGCAGATATCTGGGTGCAGACGAAAGCAACGCCAGTGCAATTCAGGATGTATACGAATTACTCGTACTTCATCGAGCGTGCCGAAATCCGGGTTTTCGCAAACGGCCAGTCTGTCGAGTCCGAGCCACTCGACGTCGTAAGAATCGGTGTTGACGGCGTTGCCACGTGGAATCCGGTGTTCACCGAGATCAACGGTCCCGTGTTTGAGCTGGCATACGTACTACGCGCTTACGGCACGGATGGCAATTTTGATGAAACAAGAGCGCAGCCTCTTTGGGTCGTCTACGACACACTCGATGAAACGGAAGACGGCGGCGACGCGCCGGCAATAGATCCGGATCCGGAATTGTTGGCCGCATACGGCGAGAACGGTTTGAGCGTGCACAACATTGGCCTGAGCAGCGGCACGGTCAGTGTCCGTGGCAGTGGCCTATCGCCGGAACAGGACGTCTGGGTCGCGGGACGGCCGATTCCGCTTGATGACAGCGGCAGTTTCGTAACCGAAGAGATTCTGCCCGAGGGCGCACACACGGTCGAGGTGGCCGTGATCGACAAGGAAGGCAGTGGTGAGCTGTATCTGCGCGATCTCGAGTTCAAGAAAAACGACTGGTTCTACGTCGGCATGGCCGATGTCACGCTCTCCGAAAATACCGCAAGCGGGCCGATCGACTTGCTGCAGGGTGAGAACTCGGACTACGACTACGATTCAAATATCGACGGACGACTGGCATTTTTCGTCGACGGAAAATTCGGCGACCACTGGAAACTGACCGCGAGCGCCGACACCAGAGAAGGGTCTCTGGACAACATTTTCAGTAACTTCATGGACAAGTCGCCCGACTCGCTGTTCCGGCGTATGGATCCCGACCATTACTATCCGACGTTTGGCGACGACGCGACCGTTGCAGAGATGGCGCCGAGCATGGGCAAGTTTTACGTGCGTCTCGGCCAGAATGATGATTACGGGCAGTGGGGCAATTTCAAGGTTGCCTACATGAACAATGAGCTGGCACAGGTCGACCGCGGCCTGTACGGCGCCAACGTGCATTACCAGTCCGAAACGACGACCGAATTCGGCGAGCGGCGCCTGGCCGTCGACGCCTTCGCGGCTGAGCCGGGCACGATCGCGAGCCGCGAAGAATTCCGCGGCACGGGCGGGTCGCTGTATTTCCTGCAGCGCCAGGACATTCTCGCTGGCTCCGAACGCGTGCGCATCGAATTGCGGGACAAAGTCTCGGGGATTGTCACCGGTGTGCTCAACCTGACGCCAGCATTGGACTACGACATCGATTATCTGCAGGGGCGGATCCTGCTTGCCGAGCCGCTCGCGTCGACCGCCGCAGACAACCTGCTGGTACGCAGCGGCGCAGTCTCCGGGGATGAGGCGCACCTTGTAGTGCGATACGAGTACACCCCCGGTTTTGACGATATCGATGCGCTGTCGACAGGTGGCCAGGCTCATTACTGGTTTGGCAATCATGTAAAACTCGGTCTAACCGCGAACGTGAATGAACAGGATGACACCGACAGCAGCTTGCAGGCTGCCGACGTGACGTTTCGGTGGACGGCCGGATCCTGGCTGAAGCTGCAGCAAGCCAGGAGCGAAGGTTTGGTTGCCTTGCCACAGCTCTCCAACGACGGCGGCTTCGAGTTCAACGGCTATGATCCGGCATCGTTCGTCAACGCCGAGGCGGAAGCGGACCGCGCCGATATCAGTATCAGCTTCGACGACTTCGTCAGCTTCAGCGACGGCGCCCTGACGATGTATGTGCAGGAAGCCGAGGCCGGTTACTCGGCGCCCGGCATGACGGCGCTTGGGGACACCAAATCCTATGGAGGCACGTTCAGCTTGCCAGTCGGAGAGCGCTTTTCGCTCGGCGCCAAAGTCGACCACCGAATTCAGGAGCAGGGTATCGAAGCCCGGGCCCAGGAGATTAACGTCGGCTACAAATTTACCGAACGCTGGGATCTTAGCGCTGGCTACCGCAAGGACGAACGCAACGATGACGCAATTATCGTGCCGCTTACGCAGGAACAGGGTGAGCGGGTCGACGCAGTCTTGCAGCTGGGTTACGACTCCAAGTCCACATGGGATGCCTACGTCTTTACACAGGACACCCTTTCGACAACGGGTGATCGCCGCGAGAACGGTCGCTTCGGAGTCGGCGGGTCGTATCGGTTCAGCGAAAAGTTCAGCGTTGAGACCGAGTTATCGGACGGCGATCTCGGTGCCGGCGGCCGGTTGGGGACGAACTATGCCCACTCCGATCATACGAGCATGTACCTCAATTACGCACTCGAGAATGAGCGTACCGATAATGGTTTGCCGAGTGGGCGAGGCAGTGAAGGCAATCTCGTCGCCGGTATTAAGTCACGAATTGCGGACAGCACGAGCGTATTTCTGGAAGAGCGATACCAGCATAATGAGACGATGACCGGACTGACGCACGGCACCGGGATCAGCTTCGCGCCGACGCAGAAGTGGAGTCTGGGCATCACGACCGACATTGGCACTTTGCAGGATTTACAGACCGGCGCCGAGACAGAACGACTGGCCGGTGGTGTGCAGCTCGGTTTTGCGACTGATGATCTGCAGATATCGAGCGGTATCGAGTATCGTAATGACGACGCGCAGCAGCTGGACCTGAGCATTACGGAAAGAAAAACATGGTTGTTTCGCAACAGCATCAAATATCAGATCAGCCCAGCGGCACGCTTGCTCGGGAAACTGAATCACTCCGAGAGTGAGAGTTCGCTTGGGACATTTTACGATGGCGGATTTACCGAGGCCGTTCTCGGTTACGCTTATCGACCGGTCCGCCACGACCGTCTCAATGCGCTCGTCAAATACACATACTTCTACAACGTCCCGACGACCGATCAGCTTACCTTGCAGAACATTGCTGCGGAATTCATACAGAAGAGCCACATAGCGGCGGCTGACGTTACCTACGACATAACGCCGAATCTCTCGATCGGCGGCAAATACGCCTACCGCCTGGGCCAGATCAGCCTTGATCGCGACAACCCCGAATTTTTCGACAACAATGCGAGTCTGTACGTAATCCGCGGCGACTATCGGTTCCGGGAAAACTGGGAACTGCTGGTGGAAGGTCGGCTGCTCGATATGTCGGATCTGAACGAGCAGCGCAGCGGTGCGTTGGCCGCGATCTCACGTTACCTCGGCGATCATCTGAAAATCGGCCTGGGCTACAACTTTACCGACTTCTCCGACGACCTGACAGATCTCAGTTTCGATCACCAGGGTGTCTTCCTAAATGTGACTGGAACGATGTAGACGCTGAGGTCGTTGAGGAACCGGCGAAGCGAGTCCATTCTGCCCTTGGCCACCATTTTATTGATTAGATTCGCAACGAATGTATCGTTCTTAATGTACTGAGAATCAGGGACGGCACCGTGGGTATCAGGTCTGGTGCGAATATTCGGAATACTCATTGACTCTGGGGCAACGCCGGTTATACTGCGGCCAGCTTGCAAGTTCGCCTGATATTTATGCACACCATTTCGATGTCCCTTCATTAATACCTCGTCCTGTTATTCATAAGTAATAGCAACACTTCCTGCAAAATGGCCTTCACGAGAAGGCTCCAATTACTCTTGAATAAATAGGAATATGACTATGTCTACTACGACTGGAACCGTTAAATGGTTCAATGATGCCAAAGGTTTTGGCTTTATCGAGCAAGAATCCGGCCCCGACGTATTTGCCCACTTCAGTGCTATCACTGGCGACGGGTTCAAATCGTTGGTTGAGGGTCAGAAGGTGAAGTTCACTGTTACGCAGGGCCAGAAAGGTCCGCAGGCAGAGAATATCGAAGCGGCTTAATTGACGCGACACGGCCTGCAATGCACCTATTGCGGGCCGACCTCACACTCCTTGAGAGTTGAGGCCCAAAGGGGCGGGACCTGTAGGTCTTGCCCTTTTTTGTTGGGCCGGGAATTCAGTCAGCCCTGGTTCGTCCTCGCGAGGACCGTCAAGGTCCGTCTCAAGGAATGCAAATTTGCAGGGTTCCCGGGCGACGAGTCTGTCGTGCAGCGATATTTCCATGTCGAAGATCGAGCGGTCGATATCCCGGCGTGCAATCAGCGGGTCAAGATGGGAAATACGGTCTTCGTTTGAGATATTGAAGATATCTGTGTCAGGGAATTCCAGATCGATTACTTGCAATTGCTCATAGCTTTTATTGCTGAGCTGCGTAATTTCATGGAGTTACGGCTGATTATCGAGCTCCGATCTCGCGATGCGGCTGGAATTGCGGTCGCGACTATCGTGGTACAGTGACAGAATGTGTAGTCGCGAATCTACCGCGGATTACCCATCTCAATAGACAGACCATGGACGACCACAGCATCACATGTAAATCCGAAAACGTTTACTACGACAAGGACTTCAGGTACCAAAGACTGGCCAACGCGGTCCGCTACGCGCAGATCGACGGCGCGCGCCAATTCAACTCAGAGCAGGGGCAATAGTCATGAGTAAAGAACGAAAGAGCAACAAAGAGACGAAGAAGATTCCGGGCATGACGGCGAAGGAAAAGAAGGCCGCGAAGAAGGCGAAGAAAAACGAAAGGGGGCGTATCGGCGCATGATCCGACCCGCCTCGTGATTGCCCGACGCTACATTTTCTTTACCGTCTAAAGGGGCTGGTACTGGTGCCCGCCGTGACGCCCGATCCCGAATCACTTGCTGTCATCCAGGGGAAGCCAAGCATTCGAAATATCGTCGCAATACGCTCTTTTGGTTTAGCTAGAGTTACGCTGGATCAGCAATTCTGCTCACTGAAAATCCGCGTGCCGGTGGTTCGACTGTAGAATAGGGCGCAGGAGGCTGTGTATGGCTAACGAGCCCGATTTTATCGACTACGTTTGTGACCAGATTGATGACGCATGCGATGTGTCTTACCGACACATGTTCGGTGGCACCACGCTGTACTCAAAAGGCAAGGTCGTCGCGTTAATCTGCGACAACCAGCTGTTCGTCAAACCGACCGACGCGGGCAGGGCCTACATTGGCAACGTCACAGAGGCGCCCGCTTACGAAGGGTCAAGGAACTTTTTTCTCGTTGAAGACGGAATCGATGACACTGAGTGGCTGACCGGTCTTATCCAGCAAACCGAGCAGGAACTCCCGCCGCCGAAGCCACGCAAAAAGAAGTAGCCCCCGCAACGTTCGAGCCCTGAAATGAAACACGAGATCGTAGTCTTCGGTGCCACGAGTTTTGTAGGTCAGATCCTGTGTCGCCACCTGGCCGAGCGGTTCGGCGCCGGGGAACTCGACTGGGCCATGGCAGGCCGCTCGCCCGAAAAACTCGACGACCTGCGCGCGACGCTCGCGGCTGCGCATCAGGATGTGCCATTGATCGTCGCCGACGCGGCGGACGAGGCGGCGTTGCGCGAGTTGGCCAGCGAGGCGCGGGTCGTGATGTCCACGGTGGGACCCTACGCAGTGTATGGCGAGCCACTGGTGAAGGTCTGTGCCGAAAGCGGCACTGACTATTGTGACCTCACTGGCGAGGTGCAGTGGATGCGCCGCATGATCGAGCGTTACGAGAAGACGGCGGCAGCCACTGGGGCGCGTATCGTGCATTGCTGCGGTTTCGATTCCATTCCCTCGGACCTCGGTGTCTTTTTCCTCCAGCAACAGGCGTTCGAACGTTTCGGATCCCATTGTGAGCGAGTGAAAATGCGCGTGCGCGCCATGCGCGGTGGGGCATCGGGCGGCACGGTCGCCAGCATGATGAACATCGCCAAAGAGCTCGCGGCCGATCCCGCACTGCGCCGGGAGATGGCCAATCCGTATTCCCTGTGTCCGCCGGATCATCCCGCGAAGGCCCGACAGCCAAACGTGGTCTTCGCTGAGCGCGACGAGGACTTCGACGCCTGGGTCGCGCCGTTCGTGATGGGCAGTGTCAACACACGGGTCGTGCATCGCTCCAACGTTCTCGCAGGGTGCGCCTACGGCAACAATTTCCGTTATGACGAAGCGGTATTGACCGGCCGCGGTATCGGCGGCTACGTAGCCGCGATGGGCGTCGCAGGCGCAGTCGGTTCATTCATGCTCGGAGCCGGCATCGCCCCCGCCCGCTGGGTGCTCGAGAAATTCGTGCCCGCTCCGGGCGAAGGTCCGAGCCCCGAAGCGCAGGAGAAAGGTTTTTTCGACCTTCGTTTTGTCGGCAGGACGGCAGACGGCGAGAAGCTGAGCGTCAGGGTGACGGGCGACCGCGACCCCGGCTACGGCTCGACTGCAAAGATGCTTAGTCAGGCCGGCCTGTGCCTCGCCAGGGACATTGCGAAAGAGAACACAGCGGGCGGTTTCTGGACCCCCGCAACGATTTTCGGCGACCGCCTCATCGAGCGGCTGCGCCGCGACGCTGGTCTGACATTCGAGGTGCTCGACGGCCGATAATCTTGCGGCGGTCGTAACAGATGCGTGGAAAAGGCGTCAGGTTTGTTGTTCCCTTACGCCAAATCGAAGCGTCGACCTCGTGATAGCATCGCTCAACCAAGCGATCGGAGACCCCCGCATGCCCGAGATAATCCCACTAGGTTGGTTTCACACTGCCATGGGCATCATCGCCCTTGTCAGTGGTGGTTTTACGCTCGCCAGGTTCAAGGAAATATCTCCGCAGACGCGATCGGGGCAGATCTATCTGGTGACGACCTTGATCACCGCGGGAACTGCACTGGCCATTTTTCAGCGCGGCGAGTTTGGGCCAGGTCATGCCCTGGCGGTGATGACATTGGCGGCTTTGGCTGTAGGGACGGTAGCTGCAACAACGAATCTCTTTGGAAAACTCTCTCGTTACGTGCAGGCGATCAGTTACTCGGCGACACTGCTCTTCCATTGTATTCCTGCGGTAACAGACGGTTTGCTGCGCTTACCCGTTGGCAACCCTGTTCTGACGTCAATAGATGATCCAATTCTGAAGATGTGTTACCTGGTCCTGTTGCTCCTTTTTCTGGTTGGCGTCAGCCTGCAGTTGCGCTGGGTCTATCGACAGCCCGCTTAGTATTGGTGGTTCGAAGGACCGCGGCTGCAAGCAGCCCTCGCTCTCGCTTCGTTCGGGTAGCCACGCATCGCGTGCCTAAATAAGACTGGAGGGCAAACCGAATCGTCCTCACAAATGCAGCTCAACAATGTCGCCGTCAGACACGAGATGGTCGGGGCCAACTTGCTGACCGTCGAAGACCTCGGCACCCCACATGCGCGCAAACTTCAAGCCTCGGGCAATGTCTTTGTGCACCAGGCCCGCGACATCGAGTACCGTGCCTCCACGTCGCACCGTGAAGGGCTTGTCAGTATCTGGCGGTTTGCCCGGCGTCTTCGTGTAAATACGGATGATTTCAAGTGCACGAAAAAGAAAAGACCCTAGCTCATCCAGGCCCTCTCCGGTTTTCGCCGACATAGTCAGAGCGGGAAAACGCAATCCGAGCAACTCCTCGAGAATCTCGACTTCCTCAGGGTCGGGATCGAGATCACACTTGTTGGCGATCAACACAGTGGGCAAGTCGAGACGAAACGGATCTTCCGTCTCATTCGGTTCCCCCGGTTCCCCTGGTTGCAGGCCCGGCCATGCTGGTGTAAGGAAAGCTTTCTTGTCCGCCAAGCGCTCGAGGATCGTCGGGACCTGCTCCAGGCAATCGGGGTCGCTGACGTCGATCACGAGCAACACCCCATCGGCATGTTGCAGGGCATTGATAAACCACGGCTCCATGAAGTCACCGGACACCGGCGGCAGATCCACCAGCTGAAAGTGGATGTCCTCATAAGGGAGCATCCCCGGCACTGGAAGATGCGTGGTGTACGGGTACGGTCCAACGTCACTGCGTGATCCGGTTAAGAGTGCATGCAAACTGGATTTGCCCGCATTGGGCGGTCCCACGAGGCCAAGCTGTGCGGCACCGTCGGGGCGCACGACATGGGACGGGCCACTGCGGCGGCCGCCCTTCTTGGGGCCCGCGAGCTCCTCGGTCAGCTGCTTGATACGGGTCTTGATATCGGCTTGCAGGTGCTCCGTGCCCTTGTGCTTGGGAATCGTCCGCAACAACTCCTTCAGGCAGGCCAGGCGTTCCCTGGGATCGCGCGCCTTGCGGTAAGCTTCCTCGGCTTTCTTATACGCGGGTGTAACATTGGTTGGCATACCAATGAATCTTACCTGAGCAATCTGCCTTCTTATCGATCGACACCGGCGACATCACGACCTGGCTCGTTACCGGGGAAAGCGCCGTTGCCAGCCCTCTGCTGGCGGCGGCCAAGGAAGCTATCTACCAGGCCACCATGGCGCGCCTTGCTTCGCCGAAAGAACCGCTCCGGTAACAGGCGGATGTGGTGAGCCGTGCCGCGTTGGCTAGGCAGAAGCTGGCCGCCACAGTTGACGCCGAGAAATCTGTTTCTCGGGCTTACGGGCAGTCGCGTCATTGTCTGAGGGCAAAGGGTGGCGGACACCTTAATCGCCCGAAACGGCGTGCCGGTGATTCGATTGATGGAACGGCAGCTGCACTGTCCTGATGAGCTCCGAGGGCTCAGCAGCCAATTTGTGCTCCGATTTCGTAATATAATGCGCCCTCGTTGGAGGTCTGGAACAATTGGAACACCTCGAACAACGATGCAGCGCCCTCCCCACCATTGACGCACCTTGTGCAGGCGATCTGTGCTGCACCGCGACGTCCTAGCAGGCTTCGGAAGAACATAACGGGAAAAAACGAATGAGCACGAAGAAACCGACGATCATTTACACACTCACCGATGAAGCACCACTGCTCGCGACCTACTCGCTGTTGCCGGTCATTCGCACGATTACGGCGCCAGCAGGAATCGAGATTGTTACGAGTGACATCTCCCTGGCTGCGCGCGTCCTCGCCGAGTTCTCTGATTACCTAAGCGACGCGCAAAAGGTTCCTGACAACCTCGCCGAACTCGGCCGCCTGACCCAATTACCGGACACCAACATCATCAAATTGCCCAACATCAGTGCCTCGGTGCCGCAGCTGAAGACTGCAGTTGCCGAGCTGCAATCGAAAGGCTACGACATCCCGGACTTCCCCGAAGACCCGCAGACCGATGAGGAAAAAGCGATCAGGCTGCGCTACGGAAAGACGATCGGCAGTGCAGTCAACCCGGTCCTGCGCGAGGGTAATTCGGACCGTCGAGCGCCAGCGGCGGTCAAGCGCTACGCTCAAAAGCACCCGCATTCGATGGAAGAATGGAGCCAGGCTTCGCGCACGCACGTCTCGCACATGCACGGCGGTGACTTCTACTCGAGCGAGAAGACTATGACCATGGATAAAGCTTGCGATGTTTCCATGGTTCTGGAAACCAAGAGCGGGAAAACGATCGTGCTCAAAGAGAAGGTCGCGCTGGAAAAGGATGAGATTATCGACAGCATGTTCATGAGCAAGAAGGCGTTGTGCGAATTCTATGAAGAGCAGATGGAGGACGCTTACAAGACCGGTGTGATGTTTTCACTGCACGTCAAGGCGACCATGATGAAGGTTTCGCACCCGATCGTGTTCGGCCATGCAGTCAAGGTCTTTTACAAGGACGCTTTCGCCAAGCACGGCAAACTGTTCGATGAACTCGGTGTCAATGTCAACAATGGCCTGAGTAGCATTTATGACAAGATCTCGACGTTGCCCGGATCGCAGCTGGAAGAGATCGTCAATGACCTTCACGCATGTCATGCACACCGCCCCGAGCTCGCGATGGTCGATTCGGCCAAGGGCATCTCTAACTTTCATGTGCCCAGTGACGTTATCGTTGACGCATCAATGCCGGCGATGATCCGCAACGGCGGCAAGATGTGGGGCGCCGACGGCCGTCCCAAAGACACCAAGGCGGTCATTCCGGAGAGCACGTTCGCACGCATTTACCAGGAGATGATCAATTTCTGCAAAACGCACGGCGCTTTTGATCCGGCCACCATGGGCACGGTGCCCAATGTCGGGTTGATGGCACAGAAAGCCGAGGAGTACGGCTCACACGACAAGACCTTCGAGATTGCCGAGGCCGGTGTCGCGAATATCGTCGACGACCAGGGCAACGTGTTGATGGAGCAGCACGTCGAAGAGGGTGATATCTGGCGCATGTGCCAGGTCAAGGACGGGCCTATTCGGGACTGGGTCAAGCTAGCCGTGACCCGCGCACGCCTGTCCGGCATGCCGGTCGTATTTTGGCTAGACGAGTATCGCCCGCATGAGGCCGAACTGATCAAGAAGGTCAAGGCCTACCTCAAGGATCACGACACCGAGGGACTCGATATCCAGATCATGTCGCAGACCCGTGCCATGCGCTACACGCTGGAGCGCGTGATCCGCGGCAAGGACACCATCTCCGCCACAGGCAACATCCTTCGCGACTACCTGACCGACCTTTTCCCTATCATGGAACTCGGTACCAGCGCGAAGATGCTCTCGATTGTGCCGCTGATGGCAGGTGGCGGTCTGTTCGAGACCGGTGCCGGTGGCTCGGCACCCAAACACGTGAAGCAGCTAATTGAGGAGAATCATCTGCGCTGGGATTCACTCGGCGAATTTCTTGCGCTGGCGGTCTCGATCGAGGACCTTGCGCATAAGCATGATAGCCACAAGGCGAGAATACTGGCCACTACACTTGATGCGGCCACCGGCAAGCTACTCGATAACGGCAAGTCGCCGTCGCGCCGCACCGGAGAGCTCGACAACCGCGGCAGCCATTATTATCTTGCACTTTACTGGGCGCAGGAACTTGCGGAACAGACGGCCGATGCCGAGCTGCAGGCGTATTTCGCGCCGCTGGCCAAGACGCTGATGGATAACGAAGAAAAGATCGTCGACGAACTGAACTCGGTTCAGGGCACGAGTGTAGACATCGGTGGCTACTTCTTGCCCGATCCGGAGCGGACCGAGGCGGTGATGCGCCCGAGTGCGACCTTTAACGCAGCGTTGGCTGCGGCGCCGTAAGTAGCGGTCGAACCGGTATTGGCCGATTCTCGCCCTGCGGGCGAGCTGATTCTAGTGTGATCACCCTATTTTTGCGAGCTACGATCTTCATCATGGCAAGACGAACATGCTGAGGAGCAAGACGATGGTAGCCAAGAAACGTAAAGCAAAACAGAAAGATAGTGAAAAGATGGTGTATGAGGTCAGAGAGCAGCTGGAAAACGCATTTCTCGCAGGGCTAGGCGCTTTTTCGAACGCGCAACAAGCCGGTGGGAAGACGTTCGACAAGTTGGTCGAGGAAGGGGAGAAATTCCGCAAGAAGACCACCAGGAAAACCGAGTCGCTGATCGACGACGTCCAGGATGCTATCCGCGAAATGACGGACGACGCGCAGTCGAAGGCCAGCGGTCTGATGAAGCAGGTACGTGGCGAAGCGCGACGCAACCAACTCACTGAGATATTCGACAAGCAAATCGCCAGTGCCATGAAGCGTCTGCAGATAGCCACGAAGAAAGACATCGACGGAATCAACAGGAAACTCAACAAGATTGAGAATGTGCTCGAAAAGCAGCGGCCGGTTGCCGCAAAGAAGGCGGTACCGAAGCGTGCCACAGCCTCCAAGCCGCAGACCCCGATCAGGAAAACCACACCCAGGCAGGCAGCCTGAGGCGAGACAGTAAAGGAGCAACGAAATGACCACCAGGAAAAAAGCGACAAGCAAGAAAGCAACTGCGAAGAAAGCAAGAGCGAAAAAGGCGCCGCAGAAGTCAGCTTTTGAGAAATTGGTAAACAGCCCGGTTGGAACGCCGATTCGGGTCGCCAACAAGACTTTTCTCGCAAGCCTCGGCGTGATCGCGACGATGCAGACTGAGTTCGAGAAATTCCAGTCTGGCTTCGACAAGAAGTTCGAGCAACTTGTGAAAGACGGCGAGAAGGCTCGCAGACGCTATCAGAAGCAGGTTAAGAAAGTCCGCAAGACTGTCGCCGAAGAAATCGACGACACCGTTGAGGAAGTCACGGAAGACGTAACAGAACTCAAGGATCGTATCGTCGAGAAGGTCAGCGCAGCTGCCTAGTAGTCGACGGGCCTACGTTGAGGTATCTCCAAGGGCTGCTTGGAGCGGCCCTTGTTTTCTCGGGGGCTCCGCGACACTCAATACCTGGATTGCGGC
>Ga0224507_10000569_pt1 | contig 14501 bp, 14 predicted proteins | sample SF_Jan12_sed_USG_3_FD_170159 | JGI IMG/M metagenome (GOLD analysis project Ga0224507, IMG submission 170159) | Sediment microbial communities from San Francisco Bay, California, United States - SF_Jan12_sed_USGS_13 | ecosystem: Environmental > Aquatic > Marine > Sediment | place: USA... | reverse complement strand
TCCATCTCCGTGGAAGCAGCAGCCTTACAACCGGAACTCACCATTTTCTGTCTGGAAAAGGAAGAGGAACAAATTGAGAATATCCGTATCAACCTTCGACAGCATCAATGTTTCAACGTCTCCCTGCTACCGGGTACGGCACCGGAGAGTTTCACAAATTTACCAGATCCAGACCGAATCTTTATCGGAGGCAGTGGTGGTTTTTTAGAGGAAATCATCAGATCTGCGGTTCGAAGACTAAAAGATAACGGAAGAATGGTTATCAATGCGGTCTTACCCGCCACGGCCGAGCTTGCACCCAAAATAATGGCTGAAGCCGGACTGCGGGTAACCCAACGCACCATCCAAGTTACCAGAACCATAGGCAACTTGAGTGAACAAAAACAATTTAACCCTATTACTATTATAACTGGCATTAACTAACGGTTTTACAAATGACGATTGAACAACAAGGCCGACTATATTTAGTCGGTGTAGGTCCGGGCGATCCGGAACTAATGACCTTTAAAGCGATTAAGGTACTAGAGGCCAGTCCGGTTTGGATAGCACCCAAGGCCCAGAAAAACGGTTCTAGCTCAGCCCTCCAAATAGCGGCAGGGTTAGTATCAGTGGACGACAAAGAAGTGCTCGAACTCCATTTTCCGATGAAAAAGGTGCACCTGAACCAACAGGCCGACGCCGAACTGGTAAACAGCTGGAAAGACGCTGCAGACCATGTACTAAAGCACCTCAATAATGGCATTGATGTCGCATTCCCCACCTTGGGAGACCCTGCACTCTACTCCACAGCCTTCTATTTATTGGCAGCCATTGAGGAACAATGTGAATCCATCAAGGTTACTATTGTGCCGGGGATTACCGCCATGGCCGCTTGCTCCGCCAAAATCGGCAACCCTCTTGGCCTGGGAGACGACGTGGTCACCATCGTTCCGGCTGCCTTTGACGATGACCGGTTACGGGATATTCTTAACACCTTTGACGCAGTGGTCTTAATGAAAGTATATAAGAAGATGGCTCGCGTGGTAGAACTGCTCGACGAGATGGGCCTTACCGATAAAGCTGTACTCATCGAACGTTGCGGACTACCCGACCAACAAATCTATACTGATATTCGCACTGCCGTGGGCAAGGACCTGCACTATTTTTCCACCTTACTGATTCGTAAGAAGCAGGTAGTGATGTAGATTTTCTTTGGCTACTTGGAAGAGATAATGAGCAACGCCTCTCCATTTTTTTGATTTAGTGGACCAAGTGACTGACTCAGGTATTGCCGCACTTCCCTAATGGATGCTCCAACCTATTATACAATATTTAAAATTTTGGAATATATAATAATGACCACTCAACCCATAGCTTTTATCGGCGCAGGCCCCGGCGATCCGGAACTCATCACCTTAAAAGGCCGTCGATTGCTTGATGAAGCCGATCTCATTATTTACGCGGGTAGCTTAGTGAATAAAGACCTGCTCACCGGCCTTACTTCTGAGATTCACGATTCCGCATCCCTGAACCTTGACCAAATTATTGAGCTCATCCGGGATGGATTTGCGGCAGGAAAAAAAATCGTCCGTCTCCACACAGGCGATCCCGCTATATATGGGGCAATTCGGGAACAGATGCAGCGCTTGCAAAAGCACCACATCCCTTACACCGTGGTTCCCGGCGTAAGTTCCGCCACCGCAGCAGCAGCTGCCCTGCAAGTAGAGCTTACCGTACCCGAGATTACCCAAACTGTGATTCTCACCAGGCAGGCGGGCCGCACCCCGGTTCCCGAAAAGGAATCTCTTAAAAAGCTGGCAGCCATTCAAGCGTCCATGTGTATATTTTTAAGTGTCTCCATGATCGAATCGGTGGTGGGAGAACTCATGGCAGGCGGTTATCCGGCGGATACCCCCATTGCAGTGGTGGAAAAGGCGAGCTGGCCGGAGCAACGGATCATAAGAGGTGACCTCTCAGATATTGCATCAAAAGTACAAGAAGGTGGGATCAAAAAAACAGCGATGATCCTAGTGGGCCAAGCACTAAATGAAGAACCTGATACCGTTTCAAAACTCTATGATAAAAGGTTTAGCCACGAATATCGCTAATGACAACAAATTTCGAAGGTGCAGAGTGTGAGTAGACATACCCAACTCCCGCTTTTTCCACAATATATCGAAAATAAACCCCAATATATTTCGGTTTCAAGACGTACCGATATACCCCGCTTCTATCATCATTCTTTCCTAGAAGCCTGGCAACAAGGGAAAATTACATATAAAGACAACTATGGTACAACACATGCCGTTTCCTTACTGCCGCGAGATGTTTTGGGCTATATCTTCTGGTCTAAAGACTATGAACCGATACTTAAAGATCCACGTTTCAAAATACTTCTGAGTGAAAACAATGCTATATTTCATTTTACCATCAACCATTGTTCTGAACTTGAACCAGGCCTAGCCCCCTTGCCTGAGCGACTTGAAACCTTACACGAATTAGTAGACCTGGTGGGGCCAAAGCGAATAATCTGGCGTTTTGACCCCATTTGCCGCTATCAAGGTACTGGCCCCATAACCGATAACTGCTCGTCGTTCTATTCCCTACTCCCGATTATGACCGCCCTTGGTATTAAACACTGTTTTTTTTCATTTATGACCCATTATGCCAAGCTTAAAAAGCGGAGCCCCATCGTTTTTCATCACTTTAACATGGTGGAAAAGCAAACAATCAGCAGCGCCATGGTGGCAGCCGCTAAAGATGTTTCAATAGGACTCTACGCGTGCTGCGACCCAGAATTGGTCGACCTAGTACCCACCCTACGTTCAGGCTCCTGTATAAATAACCAAATACTGGCCAGTACAGATAGATTTAATCGTCACCTCCCCCTTTCCCGTAAACCCACCAGAAAAGGTTGCAAATGCTATTCAGCTCGTGATGTCGGGAGCTACAATCAACAATGTGGTCACGGTTGTCTTTATTGCTACGCTAATCCCCAATTAAAATCACCCAAATCACAACTTAACAGAATCACTTGAAGGGATGACTATTTCATGTTAATATTAATAATTAATATAAGTTGTTATTCTATTTCCATATTTATACAACCTCCACTCGCCCGTTGTTGTTCGGCAACAATACTATGCTCACATTATCATCCATTCACCTCCTCCTCTTTTTTCAAATCCCATGACCAACTATGACGCTATCATAATCGGAGCTGGCCCTGGAGGATTAGCATGCGCTAAGTTTCTAGCGGAAAATGGAGCAAAGGTTATTGTTATAGAACGTAAAAGAGTAATCGGCCCCAAGGTATGCGCTGGCGGTATCACCTGGGACGGTCTCATTCGACGAGTGCCCGAAAAGCTGGTTGAACGAGGATTTCCCACCCAGCATGTTTTCTCCGCTTTACAACAGGCCGTCATCACAGAAAACAATCCCATCATCGCCACGGTTGACCGATTCAAACTGGGCCAGTGGATGGCCCGAGCAGCTATTGACGCCGGGGCAGAAATCATTGTAGACACCCGAGTTACTAAAATAAACTCCTCCTCGATTGAAGCGGTAACCGGCAAAAATAAAAACAAAATCACCCTCTTCTACAAAAACCTTGTAGGCGCAGACGGCTCAAGCTCCATAGTTCGCAATTACTTGAAACTTCCTACCAAATTAGTTGGATTTGGCATCAACTACCAGATACCTGGTAACTATGAGAATATGGAGTGGCATCTTAAAAACGATATCTTCAGCTACGGCTACGGTTGGATATTTCCCCATTCCGACACTCTGTCCATTGGGGCATACGGACCGCGGGGCTGTCTCCCACCCAAAGTGTTTCATAACAACCTGATCAATTGGGCCGCTGACAAAGGCTTTGATCTCACCCCTCACCGGACCGAGGCCGCTTTGGTTAATTTTGATTTTCAGGGATTTCAATTTAACAACATCTACCTGGTAGGTGATGCCGCCGGACTCGCTTCCGGCTTGACCGGAGAAGGAATTTATCCCGCCATTATTTCAGGAGAAGCGGCTGCTAAAACCATTTTGGACCCAAATTACCAAGCCATTGAAATAAAAGATATGGTGCGTAAACAAAATTTACATTATAGAGTTATACGTTTATCACAACAAAATCGGTTTTTATCCGGAGCAACAATGGAAATTCTCATTGGACTTCTTCGTATAAAAGTCCTTCGCTTTCAAGCCTTGGAAATGAGCACTGCTTAATTAAAGTTATGCCGTTCTTCCCACCTATAAGGTAGAAGATTACTAAGGACCGCGGAAAAAATACATATTCCCATCTGGAGTTCTGCTGAATGAAAAACAAAAAAACTATCTATAATGTTATTTTTTTAACTGCCTGCGCTGGAATCTTCTTTTTTCTCTGGTCCGCGCCGCCGGAGACCACCGCCCACCTGCCCCACGACGAAAATCATGAACGGTTTATGCAAATGAATAAAAAAGAGGCTGAAAAATTTTGCACAGAATGTCATTCCGCAGAAGGAATCCAACCTCTTTCCAAGGAACATCCTTCAAAATATCGCTGCCTTTTATGTCATAAACGTAAATAGGAACCCTCTCGAAAAATAAGCAACCAAATCCCCTATTCAAAAACAATCAGGTATTCCCCATGTGGAGCTCCAAAGACGTTTATTATGTCTCCGACTCAACTGCTATCCTTGCCGAATCCATGGGCAGAGGATTGCTGTGTCATTTTCACGAAACCAGTTTTAACGAAGAAAAAATCCCCTTTGTCCTCACCAAAGAAGATGCCGATAAAGCGATTAAATATATTCTTTCCCGTTCAGAAGGACGTTTACCCCTTATCTTTTGCAGCATCATGAACGAAGAGGTGCGACAAATCATTGATGCCCCCCAGGTAGAATTTTTTGATATTTTCGCCAAGCACCTGGACCGATTAGAAGTCTGCCTGGAAACCAAAGCAATCAGAGAAGTCGGCCATTCCCGTCACGGTGATGATCTTACCCTAGCCAAACGGGTTGAAGCCATCAACTATTGCCTCAGCCATGACGACGGCACCAAAACATGGGATTACGACAATGCAGACATCGTGCTCCTAGGTGTTTCCCGTTCCGGCAAGACACCGGTCAGCGTTTATTTAGCCACGCAAATGGGTTTTAAAACAGGAAATTTCCCTCTCACACCGGAACAACTTGAAAACTATGAACTACCCAAAGATATTGTACGCAATGCTAAAAAGGTAATCGGCCTCACCACTACCCCGGAACTCCTTCATAAAGTACGAGAGCAACGCTACAGCGGGAGCCGCTACGCCAGCCGGCCAACCTGTTCCATTGAAATCCGTCAAGCCCAACAAATCTACGCCAAATACCACATCCAGACCATAGAGACCTCCGGTAAGTCCATTGAAGAGACCGCCGTTCAGGCCGCTCAACTACTTGGTATTGCCCGAAAAACATTACGCTTTTAACATAACGAAAAGTTAACGCTCATCTTGTTTTTCTCTTTGAGATTCTGATACTAATAAACCACCCCGTAAGAGTTGGTCTATTAAAAACAATTAACCGTTCACATGTTTTTAAATCCTGGAGAGCGAGAGCAACAAGACAGAAAAAAGAGACGAATTCAATCGCGTTGACCTCAAAGTTAAAACCAGAACAACGAGATTATAATTATCGAAGTTCAATATGAACGTGAATTTGATTAGTTACAAAGAATACTCTTTGGAACCTCAAAAGTTATCACTGAACATATCCATGAAAACGAACCATACTCCCAAGTTATTAAAGTAATATCAGTAAATATACTGTATTTCGACTTGGGCCAGGGAGAAGACTATGTATATCATTGATCAACCACTTTCAAAGGACTCCAAAACCGAGACAAATTACAGCTTTCTCCCGATCAGCAGGAAATATAAGGCAAAAGCAAACTTTTTAAAATATTTCCAGAATATTACTTAATCAAAGTAAACAACTTTAACAATATTGCAAAAGACAGCTTTGACAAATGGATCTATTTCCTTAAAGAGGAAAAAATTAAGGAAAGTTTTAAGGCAAAAGGCTTAAAATTTGTCCTTCTTAAAACTTAGCTCCAGTTACAGACCCCAAAAAAGACCCTCTCAAATATCGTTAAATATTCCAGAGGGCCGTGATCTTGTAAATAATCCCTCTCAAACGAAAAAAGACAATATCACACAAAATCATTAAGTTACACTTACCGTTACTTTTATAATTAAAGCCAAAGGCCCTGGATGGGTCACTGTTAACTACTCGTCTTTATCATTACCGGAGCCACTATCCAGTAATCCAGAAGTCAATCCGTTGATGTCGCTACCCTTCAGTCCGATATCAGAGAGAAGAGAATCAATTAATGGAGCTTGTCCACGATAACGCAAGGCACTGTTGACCAATTGGTCCGATAAATTCCCTGAACGTCCCCCATCCTCTGCTATTGCACCTGAGCCGACGCTATCGCCACGCAGCCCGTCCACCTGAATAATCTTTATCCCGTCAATGGCCTCCATGGGCTTAACACTTTCTTCTATAATTTCTGGAAGCGCCTTGATGAGTTCTATGCGTAATTGCATAGCGATCTGCTCATCGGACAAGGTATTGGCTGCCTCATTAAGCATTTTCTTACCAGCTGAATCAACTAAATATTTTTTCTCAGCCGCCTCAGCTCGCATAATTTCAGCGTCAGCTTCCGCCTTGGCTTCAATTCGTTTTTTCTCTGATTCAGCATTAGCTAGAATCTTCACCGCTTCGGCCTGATCAAAGGCTGCCTGTTTCTCAGTTTCCGCAGCAATTTTTATCTTAATAGCCTCTTTTTCAGCAGCCATACTCGCTTCCACCAACTCAACCGCCTTTTCACGTTCGGCAATTTCCGTTTCTTTAACCGTTGTTACCTTTTCTTCCTGTTGTACTGCCAATGCACGAGCTTTTTCCGCCTCGGCTTGAGCTGCCGATTTTTCTTCAGATTTTTTCGCAATAGCTATCGCTCGATTTTGCTCGGAAATCTCTATGGATTTTTTCCTGTCAATTTCAGCTGTCTCAATAGACTTCTGACTCAGAATATCTTTTTCTTTTACTAAACGATTCTTTTCAATACGTTGCTCTTCAAGGGCACGTGCTGATTCAATTTCACTGGCTTCAATGTTTTGTTCCGCTGAAATACGCGCTTGCTCGGCATCTTGCTTACGCGCTGCCTGTTCATTTGCAATCTCAGTAGCCTGGGCTGCCTTGCGGATTTCTACTTCCCGTTCTTGACTAAGTCTTGCGTATTCTTGTTCCCTATTAATTTCCAGTTGTTTCTTTTCAGTCTCCAAGTTTTTATTTTGAATAGCAATCTCAGTATCTTGCTCTATCTCATTGCGCATTTTACGTCGGGACTGAATCTCCTCGGTCAACCTGGTCAACCCTTCGGCATCAAATGCGTTATCCGGATTAAAATATTCTTTACTAGTCTGATCCAAACCGGTAAGGGAAACCGACTCAAGCTCCAAACCGTTTTTGAATAAATCCTCGGAAACACCCTGTTGAACCTTCTGGACGAAATCAACCCTTTGCTCATGAAGCTCTTTCATAGCCATTTCTGCGGCAACTGAACGTAGGGCATCAACAAATTTACCTTCTATGAGCTCCTTTAACTTATCTGGACTCATGGTTTTCATACCCAAAGTCTGGGCAGAAGCGGCAATGGAATCTTTAGAGGGCTTTACCCTTACATAAAACTCTGCGGAAACATCCACCCGCATACGATCCCTGGTAATAAGTGCCTGTTGGTTATCCCGCTTCACCTCAAGACGAAGGGTATTCATGTTCACCGGTATAATTTCATGAAATACCGGAAAAACCATAGCCCCACCGTCCATTATAACCTTTTGCCCGCCCCAACCGGTCCTAACAAAGGAAACTTCCTTAGAAGAGCGCTTATAAAGCTTAGCTACAATCCAAGTTATTAACCCAATGGCAATTAATAGAACTACCGCCCAACCCACAATATCCAACAATGTTCCCATATCTCCCCACTATTTCGTTTAGTTATTTAATTCTTCATCAACCAACACACCCTTTGTGTTATGAATTGCTTTAAAAAGAGGCCCATTCCTGCTTACTAGAATAACCGAATCTCCCTGGACAAACTCCTCGTCCTCCTGATCCGGTTCAACCATCACGTAATGGGTAGTACCGTAATGATCTTTCAGCCGACCGCTGGCAGGTTTCCCAACCACCGCCTTACCAAGAGTTATAACTGCTGCCCGGCCTATAAACTTATCCTCGGATACGGCATAAGTTTCATCTTTGGGTATGATTTTGGCAAGTGCCCCACCAAACAATCTCACCATGGGCAAGCTTAGAAAAAAGGCGCCAATACCGGCAATGAAAGTAGGCAAAAACATACCAAAAACTTTAAAAACCGCCCCTTGAACGGCATAACCAATCATTCCATATGAGGTTAAAAAAACCACCAACAGAGCGTAAGCCGGTACCTGACCAACCCTCAACCACCCTAATAGAGCAACAAAGACACTAGGAGACTCTATATCAGGAGCGTCAACATCCAACTCAATATCAATATCGGGCAGCAGAGAATCCATAACCTGTGAAAGCCCGGCACCGAGCATCAACCCCACTACTTCAAATATTGCCATAAGCAACATTAAAGCAATCGCCACGGAAAAAGGGAGATTCTCCGGAGCAAAAATAAACTCGAACATCCTATTCCCTTCCTGCCTTGGTCTTAAGAGCAGCAAGTCGCTCCTGGATACGATTTTTTCTGGTCAACTCCTCCAACTCTGCCATTTTTGATGCATTTTTGCGATCAAGGGATTGAGAGGAACCGGAAATACCGGTGGCTTTTTCAAGCACTCTCTCAAAAGCCGACTCAGCCTTTGACACCCTACCCTCCACGGACCCTCCACCGGAGGAATCCTCCATGGGAGAACCTGGTTGAACGCTCTCTTGTTTTGCTTCCCTGTACTGCTTGAGCTCATCTTTCATTTGCCTCTTTTTGGCCAAAAGAGCCTCGATATAACCTTCAAGCTCTTTTTCCTGAGTGGAGCAATCACTTACCGTTGACTCCAGCACCGGAATCTGCGCTTCAATATCAAGTTGGGCGGCTACTGCAACTTCCGCCAAATCTTCTCGATTTTCAGCCAGCGCAACCTCGGTTTTCTCGGTCAGTTCTTCATGCCGTTGATTCTCCTGGGCCAACCGGGTTGAAGCTAAATGTTTTTTAGCTATTATCTTCCCGAGTTCCAAACGAACCTCGTCCACCGCATCATCAATTTCAGTGATTGCCTTTTCAAGTACTATTTCCGGAGCCACATTTTCCAATGCGCTGACAATGGACTGAAAACTACCACTCACAATCCTACCGACTCGGCCAAGTAAATTTTCCTTCACAATCTCACTCCTGTTCCTGATTACGTACAATCTCCACGACGCGCAGTAACTCCAATACCGGATCAATCTTTTCTGAAATTACATCCGGATCATAACACCGACACTGCTTGGTTGTAGCCATCCGAAAAACTGTTTCAATCATCCTGAAAATCCTATCAGCAACCCCCTGCTCAATATTTAGTAATGATTCTTTATTTTGTTTATCAGGGGGCATATTTGATACTATAAAACCTATTAGTTCAGGAAGCCACTCAATTGCACGAAAGATTAACTCAGAATGCACTTTTTCTTCCAACTCACACTTCCGCAAACGTGCGAGAACCGGAGAAGTTAAATCACGCATCATCTCTATACACCCGTCATAATCCTGTGCCATTTTCTCCCTGGCCCGTGTTTCCTTTATTATTGAACGTATTTTATCACTCGGTGTTTTAGCTCCATTTATACTTAAACGACTGATAAACTCCGCATCATCCTGTGACACCCGAACACTAAAAGTTACTTTTTTTAATGACATGCCATTGATCACTCCAATTATAATTTCCCTTAATCTATTGCATGTATATATTGTACGTATTACGTTTACGTTTGCAAGCAAAATTACTTTTCACATATATTAATTATAAATTAAGCTTATTATTGTTGGAATTCAAGATAGATATGTACGAAAAAATAAATAAAAAAATACATTCACCAAAATTGATAGTGAATAATAATCCTAAAATTAGATATCTTTTTAGCCTCGGTGGTGTTCACCAATTTTGCTGAACATTTGCACCAAACCGGAACAAAGAGTGAAAATAGACTTAATGTGTAAATTTGCAGAACAGCATTTATCGAAAAAGATAGTGAGCACCGAAACCAGATCATCTTCCGGAGCCTGGCAACAAATTAGAATGGGCATTTTAAGGGATATAGAATAAGTGCAATATCGGATTGATACCAATCTACGGCTTCTCCCATGAACAAATCGATTAAATCACGTAGAAGATCAGGGTTATCATCAGCTAACGTCTTCAGTGGCGTCTCACAACGACTAGTGAAAAGAGGTTGCCAATCAATGCCGCCTTTAATCTCACGAAATGAAATCCATTTCCCGGTAACATCCCCATGAGTTTCATTTGTAATATAAGAAAGTAAAGGTGCCCTAACCCAGGGGATGATATGGCACTCGGAAGTGACATTACCTCGCTTATCAACAATAAAATCTTTACCCAAGGAGTTAATGACTAAACTTTTATTTTTATATATTGCACCGATAAGAGGCGCGACAACTTCAAAATCAACCAGGCCGATTTTCTCTTCCAGCCTACGAAGAAATAGAGGTTGTTCTACTTTTTCGACTTTTGATAAACAGGACACGGGAGATAACTTTACAACCTTAACGGGATTAAGATGTGGACATTCCCGTGATATCTTACCGCCCTTCGTCACTGCTACGGCAAACGCCAGACAGGATGGAAGAAGACATTTGCCGCAATTAGTCTTAGGGCCGCGGAAAAAATAAATTATCCCATCTTGCTTGTCTTTTTAGCCGTCTTCTTTACCCAGGCAACAGTTACATAGTAATACTATGCGCCTATTGCCTGGGTAAAGAAGATGACTAAAAATTCTGCGCAATTTTGGGACATTTATTATTTTCCGCGGCCCTTAGGTAGTATTTTATAAACTCTCAAAGGTGATACTTCTTTTCCTGACATCACATACCGTAATAAATCTTATTATTACATCAAAATACAAAAAAATACTTCCTAAGCTCAATACAATTTACTCAAGATTACTATAACCAACGAGAAAAATAGGCTCCCCTATTCTTAATCCTAAAGCAAAATAATTTGTTATCACAAATTCATATAAACAAATTTTTAAAGACACATCCCATCAGTATCTTTGACAAACACCGCTCCATGTTTTTTAGCATATTTACGTGCAGCACTATCCATTTTAGATTTTCTCATATATGCCTCTCGCAAGTCTGCACCGTCAATAATCGCTCCTCTGATATTTGAACTTTGCATCCTAGCCCGTTGTAAATTGGCATTTGTCAAATCCGCCTTTTTAAAAATTGCTCCTCTTAAACGGGCACCTTCCAGGTTAGCCTCTAGCAAATTCGCTCCTGTGAAATCTGCTTTTTTCAAAAAAGCTCTACCAAAATTTGCTTTTACAAAATTCCCATATGAGAAATCCCCTTTTGAAAGCTGAGCCTCATAAAAATTTGCCCCAGACAAATCAGCAGAAGAAAAAACCGCTTCAGAACCAATAACACCTCTTAAATCAGCATTCTTCAAGTTTGCTCCTTTAAAATTAGAACCACTGATAATAGCTTTTTCAAGAGATGCTCCTTCAAGATTTGCCCCACTAAGATCACATTTTTCACATTGTTTCGTACTTATTAACTTGTTTAAATCATCTTTATCATAGGCAACAACCGGAAAACAAAACAATTGGGCCATTAAAAGACCCGACAAGCTGCTTACAATTACCTTCTTCATTATAACACCTTATAGTCGTTCCCATGAAATTAATTAAGAAACAAGAGCAGCGAATATATATCTGTAAACATTGAGTAGTTCGAAGGGTCGGAGTAAACAATCGATCTTAATGTAACTTCGCCCAATAATAACAACATGCAATAGAGGAAAATCCAAATTACCTCCTCACCCCTCATTAATATAAAACTTAATGCATACAGTAACTGTCCCCACCCTTACCGGACACCCAAAAGAAATTGCAGTCGCTGAGTTACGGGAAAACTACCGCCTACCTGCACCTACTATACATTTTTTATATAAACAATCAAGCACCTATCAAAATTAACCCAAAGTCAAATATTGTGATGGCACATGTTCGGTTAGCCAAACCCCATTACGAGACAAATAAAACAGATGACCTGCAGCGACCATATGCCTAGCAGCGACAGACAAGACCACCGGCTTACCATGTCGACGCCCCACCTCCCTAGCTTGGGCGACATTGCTAGATAAGTGGACATGATGTCGCTCTTGGGCTAGCAATCCCTGTTCCATAATCCCAGCGAGGAATCTGATTGCTGTTCCGTGAAACAAAATACTAGGAGGGTTTTGCGATTCAAGCTGCAAATCAACAACCACCGAATGGCCCTGATTAGCACGTATTTTTGAGTGGTCCCCATTCAAACAAAATCGCTGTTTATCATTGTCTACAACCACACGCTCAATGAGATCCCGATCAAGCCCATACCCATGTCGTTGAGCCTTGAATATAAGTTCATCCACTACAGCCCATCCCGCTTCATCAAGAGAAAGTTCTATGACCTCTGGTTTATGACGCAGGATATAGCTAAGAAACTTACTTGCGTTAAAATTTTTCTTTTTCATTTGATATATAATAATAATTATTGCACATTCAATGCATTATAAACGATGAGGTATAAGGTTTTCCAAAAACTTACACTGGATTTGTTAATTATGCTCAGTAAGATACGACAACGGACTATTATCGCAATGCAATCAAAATAACGAAAAAGAATACGACTATAAAGGCAAACAGGTACGCAACAGACTCTGAGATGGGATATTTTTTCGCAAGAGCGACATTCATTCAAGAAAATATTTATCTCAGGCCTATCTATGAAATTAATCCTGAAAAAGACTATCGACCGATCACAATTTACGAAACACCAAATACTGCGCAGTTCCGGAAGGTTGACGTCTTAAAAAGCGCCACTCTAAAGAACTCAATCCCTTAATTATACTATCCATTAACAATGCCATCGGCTTGATAAGCAACACGGCTAACTGTTTAAATAAGTTTCTTTTTTTACCCAAATCAAGCGTTTTTCTTGATATAAGCAGATAAAATCCTAACAATATTATTCTGGTCAGCTCCAAACGAACTTTCGCCAATTTCCCAATAGCAGGTTTTCCGGAAAACATATTATTAATATAAGCAGGACCTGTTCCTCTGCACAACCAATCTACAGTTCCAAAGAAATGTCCTGAGAAAAACGTGGTAATAGATTTAAGCCCATTTTTCTCAAAAATGGCTACTGTTTCATTACTTGTAACTCTTCTAACATGTCCATCCTCCGTTTCAAAAAATAAAACGGTCCGCCCATCCTCTGCGGGAAGTCTGCTACCGACCATAAGGCTCATTATTTGTTCAAGAAAAGATCCTTTATTCCCACAAGGAAAGATAATGACGGCATATCCACCGGGCATTAACATGCGGGCAATATCTTGAATACTCGTTTCTAAATCACTTACATGCTCAAGAACATGATAAGAAAATACTAAATCAAATTGAGCATCTAAAAATGGCGCCTTTAAACCATTAAAACTCTCCAGACGATAATCTGGATACTTACTCTTTGCTTTTTTAATGGCGGTCTTGGATATATCAACTCCATGTATCAACGCACCCGGAAACACTCCTGACAAAAGATTAAACCAGGCACCAACTCCGCATCCGTAGTCCAAAATTGACTGTGGCCGAACCTGAACACTACTTAAGGTATTCAAAACCTGCTGCGTAGTAAGACCACTATGTGCCCATACACTATATGCATCCGTATCCATATAATTTCCGGTATATCGTAGGTCATACAATTCACCTACCCCCCTGGAATCTTGGTTACGTTTACACATAATGACCCTCTAGCAATGGTGTCTCATCACCTATAATATCGAAGTAAATAACTACTGAACCTGTATCATTAAACGGTAACAAATAAATACCAAGGCAACAACAATACTTTTTCTTCTCCCTACTAAGCATAACTAACTCTAGTTGCAACAGATAAATATTTATATTGCCCCTAAAAAAAAAATCAATGCCTTAAATATTGACCTTCTGCAAACAAATACAAAAAGAAATATATTTGATTCCAAATCAACATTGCAGTAATAATAAATATGGATTCATTATACCTTTCAGATTGGATAAGAAAATCAATAGTTGCATAATTATTTATTGTAATAAATCAACAAATAGAACAAAATACAATTCAGCTCAGCTCACTATAAATCCCAGGGCAATTGCATCAAAATTATTTGGATTTAAATAATTTACTGTCGTACGCTGCAAAATAATAATATATGAATAGTCCAAAATTAAAATTCACGAATTAGAGATGGACTATGAAAAATGAAAATA
>Ga0224507_10000568_pt1 | contig 14507 bp, 9 predicted proteins | sample SF_Jan12_sed_USG_3_FD_170159 | JGI IMG/M metagenome (GOLD analysis project Ga0224507, IMG submission 170159) | Sediment microbial communities from San Francisco Bay, California, United States - SF_Jan12_sed_USGS_13 | ecosystem: Environmental > Aquatic > Marine > Sediment | place: USA: California... | reverse complement strand
AGCCACTGCAAATGGACTTAAACTCACCGTGGACTATGGCTGGCTGACCGTTATTTCCCAGCCCCTGTTCTGGGTGCTGCGGAAAATCCAGTCCTATGTGGGCAACTGGGGTTGGTCAATTATTTTGCTGACCATGCTTATCAAACTGGTGTTCTACAAGTTGCAGGAAACCAGTGGCCGCTCCATGGCCAAGATGCGTAACATGCAGCCCCGCGTGAAGCACTTGCAGGAACGATTCAAGGATGATCGCCAGGGCTTGAGCCAGGCGATGATGGAGTTGTATCGCAAGGAAAAAGTTAATCCTGCAGCAGGCTGTTTGCCCATCGTGGTCCAGATGCCGGTTTTTATTGCCTTGTACTGGGTGCTTATCGAGTCGGTTGAAATGCGCCAGGCTCCGTTCGCCCTGTGGTTAAACGATCTGTCTTCCAAAGACCCGTATTTCGTACTGCCTTTGCTGATGGGCATCACCATGTTCTTCCAGCAGAAGCTCAACCCGACGCCTCCGGACCCGATCCAGGCCAAGGTAATGATGGCCATGCCAATCGTGTTTACCGTGTTCTTCGCCTTTTTCCCATCGGGCCTGGTGCTGTACTGGTTCGTGAATAACCTGTTGTCGATTGCACAGCAGTGGCGCATCAACAAGGTGGTTGCGCGGGAGCACTAGCTCCCGTCCGCCAGGGTGACAGGCCAAGGTATAATCGGGGCATCCTCACTCCCGCACCCGCCTGGATCATGAGCGCCAGCTACACCGACACCATTGCCGCAGTTGCCACGCCCCCGGGTCGAGGGGGCGTGGGCATTGTCAGGATTTCCGGCGCGGATGTGCCTGAGCTGGCCAGGTCATTACTCGGGTATCTTCCCACACCGCGAATGGCCGTCTTCGGCCACTTTCGTGACGCTGGAGGGAAACCGGTAGACGATGGCCTTGCGCTGTATTTTCCGGCGCCCAATTCATTCACGGGTGAGCACGTACTCGAATTGCATGGTCACGGCGGCCCGGTTGTCCAGGACATGTTGCTGGCCCGCGTCCTCGAGTTGGGCGCGCGACTGGCCGAACCCGGTGAGTTTTCGCGCCGGGCGTTTCTTAATGACAAGATGGATCTTGCCCAGGCCGAGGCCATAGCCGACCTGATAGACAGCGGATCGGAACAAGCTGCCCGCGCTGCCCTGCGTTCACTGGAAGGAGAGTTTTCGCGTCGGGTTCATGAGATCGTCGAGGCCCTGGTGCAATGCCGAATTTACGTGGAAGCAGCCATCGATTTTCCGGAAGAAGAAATCGATTTCCTATCGGATGCAGAAATTACCCGCCGCATAGAGTCATTGCTTGCTGCGTTCGACAAGCTGGAGCGTGACGCGCGCCAGGGTTGCCTGTTACAGGAAGGCATGCGTGTGGTAATCCTGGGTCGCCCCAATGCGGGAAAGTCCAGCCTGCTTAATCGTCTCGCTGGGTATGATGCGGCCATCGTGACGGATGTGCCGGGCACTACTCGGGATGTCTTGCGCGAACGCATCCATATCGACGGCATGCCATTGCACATTATTGATACCGCCGGCTTGAGAGATGATGCAGATCACATTGAAGCGGAAGGCATGCGCCGGGCGCGCCACGAACTTACTACTGCTGATCGGGTCTTATTGATGGTTGATGCCTCGCCGGGATCCGACCAGGATCTAGCCCAGTTGCTTGCAGAGATTCCCGGTGGTGTACCGGTTACCGTACTGCGCAACAAGATAGATTTGAGTAATGAACAGCCTGGGCTGGTTCAAGGCGCTTATCCGACTCTTTCCTTGTCCGCGTTGACGGGCGAGGGAATAGGCTTGCTGCGAGATCACTTGAAGTCCAGCATGGGCTACCGAGACAGTGAGTCGGGTACTCTCTCTGCCAGGCGCCGACACCTGGATGCATTGCGAAGAGCCAAGCGCAACTTTGATGAAGGTTGCCGTCAACTCCGTGAGCGACGGGCCGGGGAGTTGATGGCGGAAGAGTTGCGCCTGGCGCAGGCAGCGCTTGGAGAGATTACGGGTGAGTTTTCCAGTGACGATTTGCTGGGCAGAATTTTCTCCAGCTTCTGTATTGGCAAGTAGCCCACTGTTCCCAGGGAACACGCCGTTACACACAATGTATTGCGCTGGCCAGCCAGGGCAATAATTACCTTATAGCCGCAAGATATCGGCACCTACGCAGTTCGGTAAGCAGTAAATGAAAAAGACGATTTCAAGAAGCTTTATGGACTTGATGGATGTCTTGAAGCCATTGGGAATATTTTTGCTTTTTGTATTGGTCGTGCTCGGACTTTCACGCCTGGGCCTGGTCGCGTGGCAGTGGCAGCGGGTTAGTGATGCGGGGATGTTGCAGAATGTCTTCGTGCAAGGCCTGCGTTTTGACCTCGTGATCTGTGGACTGTTGCTCGCGATCCCCGCAATCACATTTCCCCTGGCGGCACTGGGACGAGTGGGCTGGTCGTTTTGGCGCGGCATGGTCGGCTGGTATTTGCCGTTGGCATTTGCCTTGCTGGTTTTCATGGAACTGTCCACACCATCGTTCATCACTCAATACGATGTGCGCCCCAATGCGCTGTTCTTCAAATACCTGGTCTACCCGCAAGAAGTGCTTTCCACCTTGTGGAAGGCGTATCCGGTTCAGTTGATATTAGGATTTGCCGCAGCCCCGATAAGCGTGTTTTTCATGCGTGGTCGTTTGCGCTGGTCTTTGGAAATGGCCCGCAAGCCGGGTTTTTTCACTGCCCTGATAGCGACTCCGGTGCTGCTGGTAATTTGTATTTTTATGGTTCGTTCCACCCTGGATCACCGTCCGGTGAACCCCAGCACCGTGGCCTTGTCCAATGACCCCATGGTGAACGAGCTGTCACTGAATTCCAGTTACACGCTTTATTACGCCGCGTACGAACGGCTGCGGGAATCCGGGGACGGGTTCCCCTATACCAGGATGCCTGCCGAAGAAGTGGTGGCAAGAATCCGAACCGAGATGAAACTGCCTGCGGACAGTTTCCGCAACGAGGCCATTCCGACCCTTCATCAACAGATTTCCAGCGCACATCCTGACCACCCTATGAACCTGGTGATCGTGCTTGAAGAAAGCCTGGGCGCCGAATTTGTCGGCTCACTGGGCGGCCTGCCTCTTACTCCGAACCTGGATGCCCTGGCGGAAGAGGGTTTGTGGTTTGAGAGCTTGTACGCCACGGGCACGCGATCCATTCGGGGAATTGAAGCCGTGGTTACCGGCTTTACTCCCGCGGCCAAGGAAAGCGTCGTCAAGCTGTCCAAGTCCCAGCGAGATTTCTTCACCCTGGCGTCGCTACTTAAAACCCAGGGTTACTCCACCAGTTTTATCTACGGGGGAGAGGGGCATTTCGACAATATGCGTCACTTTTTCATAGGCAATGGCTTCGACAGTGTGATCGATCAGAACGACTACGATAACCCGGTGTTCCTGGGCTCCTGGGGTGTTTCCGACGAGGATCTACTGCAACGCGCCCATGAAGAGTTCGAGGCTGCCGAAGGGCCGTTCTTCAGCCTGGTCTTCAGTTCCACCAACCACTCGCCCTATGAATACCCGGATGGACGAATTGAGCTTTATGAGCCGGATCCGAATACCGTAAACAACGCGGTGAAATACGCTGACTATGCCCTGGGTGAATTTTTCGAGAAGGCCCGGCAGTCCAGCTACTGGGAGAACACCATCTTCCTGGTGGTCGCCGACCACAATTCCCGGGTGTATGGCGCGAGCCTGGTGCCGATCGAGCGCTTTCATATTCCGGGCCTGATCCTGGGCGGAAGCGTAACTCCTGCCCGACACGGCTCGATTGCCAGCCAGATTGACTTGGGCCCTACCCTGCTTTCCCTGATGGGATTGAGCATGGAACATCCAATGGTGGGCCGTGACCTGACTCGTCCCGAGAATGCTGCCGGTCCGGGCAGGGCCTTGATGCAGTACTACACCAGCCTGGCCTACCTGGAAGATGACAAGGTCCTGGTGCTGCAAAGAGACCTGGCGCCCCGGCAGTTTATTTATCGGGAATCGGGTTATGGAGAGGAAAGCCAACCCGAGCCGGAGATGCTTGGCAAGGCATTGAGCTATGCGAACTGGTCAGACCTGGCGTATGAAAATCTCTGGTATCGACTTCCTGCCTCTAAACCTACCCTGGCTGCACCCTAGGGCAAAGTGGCCTGTCAGGTCGGCGGCTTATTCGTCGGCAGATGGCCCGGGCGAAGCTCTTGAACGGACCGCCACCTGGTCGGTTTGCTCGCTTGGATTCCCGGCTATTGACGGGTAGCGAAGAGCTCGTGATGGCGCTGCTTATTATTTGGCCGGGATCGCCTTTCCCTTTCCAAACAGTCCGACCACAACCTGGCTTCCGAAATCCGATGGGACATGAGTGCTGCCAAGTTCGCCGGCACACTCAATCTGGTTTCGACCGCCATTCTTGGCGTCATACATGGCCTGGTCGGCCCGGCGCAATGTGTCTTCTACATCCTCTCCGATGCGGTATTCGGTAACACCGCCGGAGACCGTTACGCGTAACACTTCCTCGAACGCAGTATTCGCGGTGACGTGGCGAATGCGCTCAACGCAATTTCTGGCGCCCAGTAAAGAGGTGTTGGGAAACAGGATGATAAATTCTTCTCCGCCGTAGCGACCGAACCAGGCGCCATTTTCAGAACGGCCCATGACGTCCAGACCCCTGAGTTCGGACCGGGCTCTTTCAGCGAATGCGGTGAGCACCCGATCCCCGGCCAGGTGACCGAAGCGATCATTGATCAGCTTGAAATTATCCAGGTCGAGAATACAGATTGAAAACGGAATGCCGGATCGATTCGCCCGGGTCTTTTCAACCTCAAGTGAATCCATGATGAAGCGGCGGTTGTATGCCTTGGTCAAGTCATCACGTTCTGACAGTTCGGTCGCCTCCGCCACCATTACCTCAAGCTCCCGGGTCTGCTTGCGAAGCCGCCCTTTCAGACGGGCAACATGGAGACTGAAATAGCCTGTCCAGAACAACATGGCGGCAACCACGAATAGACGCAGCAACTGGTAGGCGGTGTCTACCTGGCCAGGCTGCATCCAGTAATCCAGGCCGGTCACAGCCAGGTAGCCGACCCATGCGAATACGCCCAGGCGGATGAAGCCCTTCTGATCCAGCTTGAACATTCCGAAGAAGACCGGCGAGATGTACGCAAGCAGCAACAGGTCACGAACCTCGTAGGTCATGACCAGCAGGACCATTGCCCAGCTCAGCCCGACCACAAGTTGGGAAAACGTCATCGATGGGTCGCGCAGCTGCAGGTTCATGCCCGAACGTAGCAGTGCGAAGAAAACCAGGTTGGAGATAATCGCACCGGTTAGGGCGACAGTCAGAAACGGCGTCGGCAGGTGCATGCTGCCCTGGAGGGTCATCAAGCCGATAATTGCCAGCCAGATTCCGTAATAAGAGACACCCATAAGGAACCGTCGCAGGCGTAATACCTGCTTTGGATCTTGATCTGGTTTGAACCAGTTTCTCATCCCTTCCTCATTAAGGCCGCAAGCTGCACCCAGGCGTATCTGGAGTTCTTTCCGGGCGGCCAATGACGTGCCTTGCTTGATACTGTCCCAGGCGGGTAGCAAATGAGAGCTTTTATGGGCTGAAACGTGACTCAGGTCACGGGTTACGGCTTATCCCAATATTCCTTCTCGCCTGTAGAGCCGGGTAGCCAGGGCCAGCAGCCCCAAGCCTATGCAAAAGGTCGAGATGAAAGAGGTCGCTACAAAGCTCAGGGACAGGGGATCAGCCTTCATCAAACCGGTAATGACCAGGTGTTGGGACAACGAGGGAATCAGCATAAGGGCCAGTGTGGGTTTCAGAGTAAACAGCGCGGCCACGATAATCGGCAGGGTTGGCACAAGCATTAGTACCTGAAGGTAGGTCTGCGCTTCCTTGTAACTTTTAGTGAATGAGGCCACGGCAGTCATTCCGGCGGCCCCAATCAGGGCAAACGGCAGCATGACGAAAAATATTCTGGCGGCCACCAGCGGGCCGAAGTTGCTGGCCATGCCGACTTCTGCCAACGGGACAAAGGAGAGGGACACGGAGAATGCCAGGAGGCTGACGATCAGTGAGAGCACCATGAACAGGCAGGTTGCCAGGACCTTGCCAACGATCAGCTGCCAGCGTTCCACCGGCAAGGTAAGCAAGGGCTCCAGGGAGCCGCGCTCGCGTTCCCCTGCCGTGGTGTCGGTGGCCAGATAAAGACCGCCCATGAGCATGGAGAAAATGATGAAGTAATTCATCATGCCCAATAGCAGAATTGACCGGCCGGTGGGTGTGGATACATCGACATCTTCCACCGCAATGGGATTGATCAGGGCCGGGTTTATTCCCCGGACCATGAGGCGCTGGACAGACAGCTGCCTTTCATAGGCTCTAAGCAAGCTCTCGGTGCGCCGAATATTCTTCCGTGCATTACTGTTCGCACTGTCCGAGACCAGCTGAACAATTGCAGGAGTTCCGCTACGCAGTGCCTCGCCATAACCTTCCGGAATAATAAGCACCACATCCTCGGTGCCTGCATCAATCAATTCTTTTGCCGCCTCCAGCGTGATCTCCACTGGCAGAATCTCGGCATTATTCTGGGTAAGGAACGCCATCAGGCTCGGAGCATTCTCGGCGCCCGATACCGGCAGTTGCATCGTTTCTATGGACTCGCCCACGGAGCGCTGCAGGCTCAGGGAAATCATCCCCGCAAACAACAAGGGGCCAAACAGGGGGCCGAAAAACAGCGCCGACATCAGGGTGCGTCGGTCGCGCAGATTGTCGGTGACTTCCTTGCGAAAAACGGTAAAGATCTGGCCCATCACAGTAAGCCCTCCGCGCTGCCAATGGCTTTTACAAAGGCGTCTTCGAGACCTTCTTCACCGGTCTGTTCCCGCAATGCTTCGGGTGTACCCGAGGCCACCACCTGACCGCTGCCAATAATGACAATCTCGTCACACAAGGCGGCGACCTCCTGCATGATGTGACTGGAGAACAAGATACAGATCCCCTCGTTTTTTAACCTGAGGATCAATTCGCGCAGGGCGCGAGTTGCCATGACGTCCAATCCGTTGGTGGGTTCATCCAGGAGCAGGTTCTTGGGTTTATGGACCAGCGCCCTGGCAAGTGCGACCTTGGTTCGCTCACCTTGGGAGAAACCCTTGGCGCGTCGCTCTATGACCTCTTCCAGGTCCAGCAGTCGGGCAAGCTCATCGATTCGCATGTCCAGCGCCTTGCCCTGCATGCCGAGCAGGCGACCGTAGTACGCGATGTTTTCCCTGGCGCTAAGGTTGGGGTAGAGACCGGAAGTGTGGGGCAGCACGCCGATATTTCGCCTGACCGCCATGCTTGATGCGCATACGTCGTCGCCATCAATAGTGGCCACGCCGGCATCAGGTTTTAACACCGTGTATAGAATCCGGAGGGTTGTTGATTTGCCCGCGCCATTGGGTCCAAGCAGTCCTGTCACCTTGCCATCCGGGGCGCTGAAGCTGACCCCTCTCAGCGCCTCAATGGAGCCGAATGATTTTTTTAATCCGCGTGCTTCGATCATGGCGTCGGTCCGTTGAAGTCGAGGAAAAACGGTGATGGGCCGAGACGTTCAACACACTCTCCATCCAGGCTTTCCAATGACGGATTCTTGACGAAGTCTTTCACCAGTCTCGGTATACATCCGACACCCAGCATCCCGTGACCCTGGCCTGGTCCGACCAGGTGCCGCGCATTGCCCAGGTGGGCGGCAACGCGCTCTGCGAATTCGGGAGGTGTGATCGGGTCGGCCTCCCCGGACAGTAGCAATACAGGCTTGTCCGAAACCAGGGGTTCCTTGATGTCAGGGTCCGCAAGACCACGGGGCCAGACCGTGCAGATGGTTTTCAGGGCGGTCACCTGTTCTTTGCCCAGGTAGGTCTTGTCCAGGGCATCCAGGTCTATCTCGTCCTGGATGAAAAATGGCGCATCTTCGGCGCAGACCACGGCGTTGTGCATGCCGTAGGCTATAGCCTCTTCCATTTCTTCCATCACCATCAGTCCCTGGGCAGTCAGGGGGCCATAGTTACCCTTGTCTGCCTCGCTGATGAGCAGCGGCAAAAGGGCGGCTGATTCAGGTCGGTAACTGAGTAGTCGGACGGCCGCTGCCATGCCGCCGTATGACAATGTTGCAGGGGCTGTCATGCCGGTATTCGGATCGATAAGCTGTAACTCAACCGGCGACGAGCGCAGGGTGGCTTTCAGTCTCTCGAAAGCCGCGGCCAGGTCGGGGAATGCGGAATTGCACTCGGCATTGGCTTCGCAACGCTCGAAGATCACATCCAGGGCATGTTGAGCATCCAGCGCAATTCGCGGGCCCAGCGCCATTTCCGCCGGGACTACGCCATCCAGGATCACGCCCTGGGTGTGTTCCGGAAAGCGGCGAAGGTAATGTTGCGCCACCCGGGTTCCGTAAGACACCCCGTATACCACCATTTCTTTATAGCCCAACGCCTCTCTTACGGCGTCAAGATCCTGCACGGCGACACTGGTGGTGTAAAAACGCGGGTCGCCGGGCAAGGCGTCCCGGCACTTGGTGAGAAGCTCTGTGGCTTTTTCCTCATCCCATTCGAGCAAGGCATCTTCCGGGGACGAATCGCAGGCCAGCCGATTGGATTTGCCGGTGCCACGCTGGTCCACCAGCAGGATGTCATGACTGCTTCGGACCGGCTGCAGAACGCCGCTGTAGGCCACAAAAGCCTCGGATGCCGCCTGCCCCGGGCCGCCAGCCAGCAGTGTGAACGCTTGTTCGGAACGTTGCTTGTTCAGGGTAGGAACGCGGGCAACAAACAGGGCGATGGTTCTTCCCTGGGGCTCGTCCGGGTTTTCCGCCACTTGGAAATATCCGCACTCGGCTTGAATGGAAGTGGCGCCGGTGGTGTCATGAATCCGGCAGTCCTTGAGTTCCAGCGCCTCGCCACCGGCGGTCCCCGGCAGGCTCCAGAGCAGTGCTGCGAGACTAAGCAGAAGCAACATCCTATGGCCCATTCCGAGTTCCTTTTCCTTGAATTTTGGCTATCTTCCTAGTGTGCCGGACCAATGTAAAGCGCATGGATAGATGCGCAACTGCCTGATCTGCTGATAAAATGCCCGGCCGCCCTGAAGGCGGCGAGAGAGAATGATGGCGTACGAACAATCCTATGACGTGATCGTGGTCGGTGGCGGCCACGCCGGTACCGAGGCAGCATTGGCCTCGGCGCGCGCCGGTGCGCGTACGCTTTTGCTTACCCACAATATCGAGACCGTGGGACAAATGAGCTGTAATCCGGCCATAGGCGGTATCGGCAAGGGACACTTGACCAGGGAAATTGACGCCCTGGGCGGCGCCATGGCCCGGGCGATTGACCGTGCCGGCATCCAGTTTCGAACCCTGAATGCCAGGAAGGGTCCGGCAGTACGCGCCACCCGCGCCCAGGCCGACCGGGTGCTGTATCGCCAGGCGATACGCAGCATGGTGGAAAATCAGCCCGGCCTGACGCTGTTCCAGCAGGCGGTTGATGACCTGTTGGTTGAAGCCGAACAGGTAGTGGGTGTGCGCACCCAGATGGGACTGGAGTTCCGCGCCAGGGCGGTGGTGTTGACAGTAGGCACTTTCCTGGGTGGACGCATTCATGTGGGCCGCTCCAATTACCAGGGTGGTCGTGCCGGTGATCCGCCAGCGAACGCCCTGGCCAGCCGCTTGCGTGAGCTGCCCTTCCGGGTGGGACGACTGAAGACCGGCACGCCGCCGCGTCTTGATGGCCGCAGCCTGGACTGGAGCGTCATGGAAGAGCAGCCGGGGGATGACCCTGTGCCGGTATTCTCGTTCATGGGAAGCGCCGGCGAACACCCACGGCAGATTTCCTGTTTCATTACCCATACCAATGAACGCACTCACGAGATCATCCGCGGGGGGCTGGACGACTCGCCCATGTTCACAGGCGCTATTGAAGGCGTGGGTCCGCGTTATTGCCCATCGGTGGAAGACAAGGTCGTACGCTTTGCTGACAAGGCCTCTCACCAGATTTTCGTGGAACCCGAGGGCCTGACCACCCACGAGGTGTACCCCAACGGCATTTCAACCAGCCTGCCTTACGAGGTGCAGGTGGAATTTGTTCGCAGCATGGTGGGTTTTGAAAACGCTCATATCACCCGCCCGGGCTACGCCATCGAATACGACTTTTTTGATCCCAGGGACTTGAAGTCCAGCCTGGAAACCCGCTATTTGAAAGGCCTGTTCTTCGCTGGGCAAATCAATGGCACGACCGGCTACGAAGAAGCCGGAGCCCAGGGCTTGCTGGCAGGACTCAATGCCGCGCTGCAGGTTAGTGATCAGGACCCCTGGTGCCCCCGTCGCGACGAGGCCTACATCGGGGTGCTGGTGGATGACCTGATCACCCGCGGTACAGCAGAGCCTTACCGCATGTTCACCAGTCGCGCCGAATACCGCTTGCTGCTGCGAGAGGATAATGCCGACCTCAGGCTCACCCCCAAAGGCCGCGAATTTGGCCTGGTGGACGATGACCGGTGGCAGTGCTTTGAGGCCAAGCAGGAACTGGTCGCATCGGAAGTGCAGCGATTGGGAAATGCGCTGGTGCGTCCCGAGCAATTGTCGGTGGACCAGTCTATGGCCCTGTTTGGCGGGCCCCTGTCCCGGGAGGCCCGGGCTTTCGAGTTGCTCAAGCGACCCGAGGCGGATTATGCGGGAATGGTCAGTCTGGATGCGGTGGGCGCAAACCCCGACCTGGAACGGCTTTCCCCTGAACTCAGGGCACAGGTGGTGCAGCAGGTAGAGGTACAGGCCAAATACGATGGCTACATTCGACGCCAGCAGGAAGAAATTGATCGCCATTTGCGCAACGAAGAAACAGCGTTACCCGAGGACCTGGATTATTCGGGCATCCGTGGACTTTCCAATGAGGTTTGTCAGAAGCTGGAAGCCGCCCGTCCGGGAACCATCGGTCAGGCATCCCGGCTTCCGGGGGTGACGCCCGCGGCGGTGTCGCTATTGCTGATCCATCTGAAAAAACGCGACATGGTTAGGCGTAGCGCGTAACTGTATGCGGCGGCATCTTGGGTCGCCTGCTGCCATGGAGTACAGTTAGCCCCATGAGCGAACAACACAAAAAACATCTTTTTGCCGCCTTCGTACTGGCGGTTGTCGCGTTGCTGGTCTGGCAGGCCACCGGACAGCAGGGCACCGAAACCCCCGGGATTGCTGACCAGGAAATTATTCCACTGGAAGCGGTCTTGCGGCGGGGAAATGGACCGGAGCCAGAGTCCCTCAATCCCCAGAATTCGCGCACCGATCCGGCATTTAACCTGGCCCGGGATTTATTCGAGGGCTTGCTGACCCACGCTCCTGATGGCGACCTGGTTCCCGGGGTGGCTACACGTTGGGAGATCAGTGATGACGGCCTCACCTATACCTTCCACCTGCGCCCCGATGCGCGCTGGTCCAATGGCGACCCGGTTGTGGCTGAGGACTTTGTGTACAGCTTCCGCCGCCTGGCAGAGCCCTCAACCGCTGCCTTTTACGCCCAGAACATGGCGCCGGTGGTGAATGGTTCGGCCATCCTCTCTGGCGAGATGGATTCCAGCGAGTTGGGCGTGGAAGCGCCGGACACGGCCACCTTCGTGGTGCGCCTGGTGACCCCCACGCCGTATCTGCTGGACTTGCTTACCCACCCCAGCATGTACCCGGTGAATGCAAAGGCTATAGAGGCCCACGGCAAGGACTACGGGCGACCTGGAAACCTGGTTTCCAACGGGGCTTTTGTGTTGGACGAGTGGGTGGTCGGCGCCTATATCTCGCTGCGCCGTAACGAGCATTACTGGGGTAACGCGATCAACCGGATTGACCGGGTTATTTTCTACAACACCTCGGACGACAGTGCGGAACTCAAGCGCTACCGGGCCGGCGAACTGGACTTCACCTACACCATTCCCTTGCAACAGTTTCGCTGGATCAAGGAAAACCTGGCCGATGAATTTCGGGTACACCCTTACCTGACCACTTATTACTACGGGCTCAACTTGCGTAAGCCGCCGTTCAAGGACAGCCCCCAGTTGCGACAGGCCCTGGCCATGGCCATCGATCGCGAGCTGCTGACCGAAAAAATTACCGGTGTCGGCGAACTTCCCGCCTACGGCTGGGTACCGCCGGGAACCAGTAATTACACACCGCAAAGTTTTTCCTGGGCAGGTCTGGATGCCGCCCAGCGCAATGCCCGGGCAAGAGAGCTTTACGCCGAGGCAGGCTATGGGCCGGACAATCCGGCCCAGGTGGAAATCCGGTTCAACACCGCCGAGACACACCAGCGTATCGCCGTGGCAGTCGCCAGCATGTGGAAGGACGTGCTCGGGGTTGAAACCACCCTGGTCAACGAAGAATTCCAGGTGTTGATACAGCACATCCGCCAGGGAGAGATTACCCAGGCCTTCCGTTCCAGCTGGATCGGCGACTACAACGATGCCCAGACCTTTGCGGTGTTTTTCCAGTCAGACTTTGATTTGAATCTCAGCGGCTACAACAACCCTGCCTATGATGCGCTGCTGGCACAGGCCAGCCGAGAAATAGACCTGGCAAAAAGGCGCGGGCTGCTTGAGCAGGCAGAGTCTCTTATGCTGGCGGACACGCCGGTGATCCCAATGTATTTCCATGTCAGTCGACACCTGGTCAAGCCCTGGGTGAAAGGCTGGCAGGACAACATCATGAACCTTCAGTACAGCAGGCATTTGTCATTGCAGCGGGATTAATTCATGCTGCGGCCTACCCGATCGGGATACGGGAGCGCCCTCGTTGCTACGGCTGATTCTTAAGCGGCTCTTGACTGCCATCCCCACGTTGCTGGTACTGGTTACCGCAGCATTCTTCCTGATGCGTGCAGTTCCCGGCGGACCCTTCGCGGGGGAACGTAACCTGACTCCCCAGGTTGAGCAAAATTTGCGCGCGGCCTATCACCTGGACGAGAGCCTGGGAATGCAATACCTGCGTTACCTGGGCGGCTTGCTCCAGGGTGACCTGGGCCCGTCCTTCCAGTACCCGGATTACAGCGTTGCTGAATTGATTGCCGCTGGCCTTCCCTATTCCCTGCAACTGGGCGGTCTCGCCTTCCTGCTCGCCCTTGTAGTGGGAATTCCCGCCGGCGTGGTGGCTGCCCGGCGCGCGAATTCACCAACGGACATGGGCATCATGGCGTTTTGCCTGATAGGTATCTCGGTGCCCAATTTTGTAGTGGCGCCCTTGCTGGTGCTGGTGTTCGCTATCCACATGGACTGGCTGCCGGCCATGGCGGTAGAGGCCGGTCGCGGCATGGGCCTGCGGAACATGGTGTTGCCGGTGATCGCCCTGGCCCTTCCACAAATTGCCTACATTGCCCGCATCACTCGCAGCAGCATGCTGGATGTTCTGGGAGCGGGATACATCACCATGGCCCGGGCCCGGGGACTGAGTGAGCGACGGGTACTCTGGGGCCATGCCCTGCGTCCTGCCTTGTTGCCGGTGGCGTCCTACCTGGGTCCCGCCGCCGCCGCCTTGCTGACCGGGTCAGTAGTGGTTGAGCAGATTTTCGGCATTCCGGGCATCGGTAGATATTTCGTCCAGGGCGCGGTGAATCGTGATTACACCCTGGTCATGGGCGTGGTGGTCTTTTACGGCGCGCTGGTGATCGGGTTCAACATGCTGGTGGATATCAGTTATCGCCTGATTGACCCACGGTTGAGGCGATCATGAGCGATCGGCAGCTAATCGCCACTCATTGGCAGGCGGCCCTGGGCCGACTCGCACGCAACCGGGCCGCCCTGGCTGCAGGCATCATGCTGGTCCTGATCTGCCTGGCGGTAGTGCTGGGCCCCTTGCTGGTCTCCGTCGCGCCGGACGCGGTGGACTGGGACAATATTTCCACGCCCCCTTCCCTGGCCAATGGACACCTATTGGGTACTGATGCAAACGGCCGCGACCTTCTGGCGCGAATCCTGGCGGGAGGGCGAATTTCTCTTGCAGTGGGCCTGGTGGCCACCCTGGTGAGTGTTCTGATCGGAGTCAGTTACGGCGCGACCGCCGGTTATCTTGGCGGACGCGTTGACCAGTTGATGATGCGGGCAGTGGATGTGCTTTACGCCTTGCCCTTTCTGTTCCTGGTGATCCTGCTCACTGTGTATTTTGGTCGCCATATCATCCTCATCTTCCTGGCCATTGGCGCCATCAACTGGCTGGACATGTCCAGGATAGTGCGGGGCCAGGCAATGGGTCTTCGCAACCAGGAATTTGTCCTGGCTGCCCGGGCGATGGGGGTGTCCTCGTCTGGCATCTTGTTGCGGCACATCCTGCCGAACCTGACAGGCATCGTGGTGGTCTATGCCACCCTGACGGTCCCCCAGGTCATCCTGGCCGAATCCTTCCTGAGCTTTCTCGGGTTGGGTGTCCAGGAGCCCCTGACCTCCTGGGGGTCCTTGATTGCCGAGGGC
>Ga0224507_10000566_pt1 | contig 14530 bp, 11 predicted proteins | sample SF_Jan12_sed_USG_3_FD_170159 | JGI IMG/M metagenome (GOLD analysis project Ga0224507, IMG submission 170159) | Sediment microbial communities from San Francisco Bay, California, United States - SF_Jan12_sed_USGS_13 | ecosystem: Environmental > Aquatic > Marine > Sediment | place: USA... | reverse complement strand
GGATTGCCCGAACGCGAGTACTACTTCAAGGATGACGAGAAGTCCGAAAACATTCGCGCCGAGTACGTGAAATATATCGCCGACATGCTGACAGCGGCCGGTATCGAGGACGCCCCGGGCGCCGCCAATAGAATCATGGCCCTGGAAACCCGTATCGCGGAGCAGCACATGGTCAAGGAGGAAACCCGGGACCTGAACAAGCTGTACAACATGACCCAGGTGGACGCATTGCCGGAGATGATGCCCAACTATGACTGGGACAGCTTCCTTGGCGCCGCAGACCTGGGCAGCCTGAAACAGATTATTGTCGGCATGACCGACTACACCAGCGCCCTGGACGGAATTATCACCGGTACCGATATCAGCACCTGGAAGGAATACCTGACCTTCCACCTCATGGATGCCTCGGCAGCTGAACTGACCAGCGAACTGGATGATCGCCGATTTGCCTTTAGAGGCACCGTGATGCGCGGCACCACCGAACAGCGCGAGGACTGGCGTCGGGGCGTGGGCGTGGTTAACGGAGCACTTGGCGAGGTCGTCGGCAAGGTCTATGTAGCCAGGCACTTCCCGCCAGAAGCCAAGGCTCGCATGCAGGAACTGGTCGCCAACCTGATCCAGGCCTACGAGATCAGCATCAAGGAACTGGACTGGATGGGTGAGGAGACCAAGGCCCAGGCCCTGGACAAGCTATCCAAGTTCACCCCGAAAATCGGTTATCCCGATGTGTGGCGCGATTATTCAGCAGTGACCATCGACCCCAACGATTTCTTCGGCAACATGCAGCGGGTCGCCGAGGCTAATCACCAGCGCGATATCGACCGCATGCACGGCCCGGTAGACAAGACTGAATGGGGCATGACGCCGCAGACGGTGAACGCCTATTACAATCCGCCCTTGAACGAGATCGTGTTCCCCGCCGGCATCCTGCAGCCGCCGTTCTTCGACATGTCTGCCGATGACGCCGTGAACTACGGAGACATCGGTGCGGTTATTGGCCACGAAATCGGTCACGGCTTTGACGACATGGGCAGCACCTTTGACGGTGACGGCGTGATGCGCAACTGGTGGACCGACGAGGACAAGGCTGAATTCAAGTCACGTACCGACGCGCTGGTGGCCCAGTACAACGGATTCAAGGTATTCGACGACCTGAATGTTAATGGCGAATACACCCTGGGTGAGAATATCGGTGACCTGGGTGGCCTGAGCATCGCGCTCAAGGCCTACCAGATGTCGCTGGACGGCAAGCCTGCTCCGGTCATGGACGGATACACCGGCGTGCAGCGAGTCTTCATCGGCTGGGGTATTTCGTGGATGACCAAGGCACGCGAGGAAGCCTTGCGCCAGCAGGTGGGTACCGACCCCCACTCCCCGGCCAAGTTCCGGGTGAACGGCGTGGTCAGGAACATTCCTGAGTTCTACGAGGCCTTCGACGTCACCGAGGGCGACGCACTGTACCTGCCACCCGAAGAGCGGGTGAAGATCTGGTAATCACCGGGCAATACCAAAAAGGGGCCGCAAGGCCCCTTTTTTTATGCAAACCGGCTCTGTCCAGCCACTGTCCGCTATGCGGTTACAAGCCCACCAAGGAGCTTATTAGCGACACCACCAGGCTGATGCCGGGCCAAAGAATCGGCGATAGAAAACCTGTGACCATCAAGCCCACGAGTATCCACATACCATAAGGCTCTACCTGGGCAAGCCCCATGGACGCCTTTGGCGGCAACAGACCCACCGCCACCCTGCCGCCATCCAGCGGGGGAATAGGAAGCATATTCAGCACCGCCAGCAAGGCATTGATAATCAGACCGAACTGGGCCATCAGGAACAACGGGTCCGCGAGAACTCCGATACCCGACAGGGGGCCAACAACCAGGCGCATGATGATCGCCCAGAACAGGGCCATGACCAGGTTGGATGCGGGACCCGCAGCCGCCACCATCGCCATGTCCTTGCCGGGGTTCTTGAAGTTTCTCGGCGAGACAGGCACCGGCTTGGCCCAGCCAAATATAAAACCTGCGCCGCTCATCAACAGGATTATCGGAACCAGCAGGGTACCCACCGGATCAATATGCTTTATGGGATTCAGGGTCAACCGCCCCAGCATCTCGGCAGTTCTGTCACCCAGGCGCCTGGCGGCGTATCCGTGGGCGGCCTCGTGCACGGTTATTGCAAACAGCAGGGGCAGTGAGTAAACGGCAATCTTCTGGATCAAGTTCAATTCATTCATGAACGCATTGTACCGATATGCCGGGCGCAACCGCTATTGGGTTCGAAAAATTTTCCTTTTACTGCACTAAATGCCCGCATATCGCGGCAATTGCCTATGGAATATCAAGCGTGGTGGGTGTCGAATAGCAAATGAAGTTCATGCCGACAAGGAGTTAGCAGATGTCGTATCGAAAAGCCCACATTGGATGGTCCCTGACCGCCCTGGCGGCAGTCGCCTTCCTGAGCACCTTCCCGCAACCCTCCAGCGCCATGCCGGCCTTTGCTCGTGAATACGGGATCAGCTGCAATACTTGCCATTCGGCCTATCCGCGTTTGAACAGTTTCGGCGCCCAATTCCAGTCTGACATGAATTATCGCTTGCCAAATTGGCCGGATCATACGGTGAAAACCGGTGACGACATGCTCAGGTTACCCGAGCAGGTACCCCTGGCGCTTCGCATGCAGGCCTATATTCAAGGCCGCGACAGCGAGACGCTCGACGTTGAAACCGGCCAGGCCGTAGCCGATTCCGGGGTGGACTTCCAGGCCCCCTACCTGATCAAGCTACTCTCCAGTGCCCCACTGTCCGATCACATCAGCTATTACTTCTACGCAATATTTGCCGAGAAAGGCGGCAACGGTGAAGTTATCGTCGAAGACGCCTGGTTCAGTCACGATGACCTGTTCGGAACCGGTATCTCCGGCATGCTGGGCCAGTTTCAACTCTCGGACCTGATGTTCCCCAGGGAAACCCGCATGACCTTCCAGGACTTCATGGTGTATCGCATGGCGGGCGTAACCTATGACCGCGGCATCGTGTTCGGTAGCGACCTGGGTCCACTGGACCTTGCCCTGGGTTTTTCAAACGGCAACGGCATTGAGCAGAACTACACCATCAACAGTCCCGGTTATAAACGCCCTGACCACATGTTTGACAACAACACCGGCAAGAGTGTCTTCGGCCGGGTCGGCACGAGCCTGGGCGGTGTGGATATCGGTCTGTTTGGCCTGTCCGGAAAGCAACGCAATGCCACCGGGCCCGCAGGCATGGATTCCGGCGATCGCAACACGGACAAGATCAGTGCGGGGCTGGACCTGTCCGCCACAATTGGTACCAAGTGGCACCTTTTCGGCCAGGTGCTCTGGAATCGCTGGGATGATTTCCTGGATCCGGGCGTGACCTATGAATGGAACGGCGGCTTTGCCGGCGTCGACTACATCCACAGCGACAAGTGGGTGTTCTCGGCCCTGGTGAACTACACCGATGCCGGTGACTTCGACAACACCGACACGGTCTATGAGGGCATCGACATGCAAACCGTCACCTTCACAGCCAGCTACTACTTCATGCGTAACGTAAAAGGCTTGATCGAGGTGAACGCCGATCTGCTATCCACAAAGGCCCAGGACGGTGAATACTTCACCGGCCACCTGGACAAGGACAATTACATCCTGATCGGATTCGACGCGGCTTTCTAGTTACGAAAAATGCGCATTGATGGGCCGGATATTCTACATATTTCGTTATGTAATATATCCGGCCATCACTTCCAAACCTGTGGCACCAGTGCTCTGCCGCTACGCCTGATGCAGATTCCGGCATGTCATTGCCTCGCGAAAAACCGAAAAAAAATAAAACCTGCGTTTGTATTTATGCCTATACTATTGAAAATTAAGTATTCGTCATTTAGCAATTAAACGAGGGCCTTCCGGCAAGACCGGGAGCTAACAATAAAAACCTGAGGTTAATTTCTCTATAAAGCAAAATGCGGCTTTTCAAAAACTAAAACTTCATTGCAACGAACTTTTTCCCGAATTCAGTCCCAAACTACCGGATTGTTGTATTCGCCGGAAAAACTTCTCGGGAGTAATAGATGCTACTTAGAACAACTGCGCTGATGCGCGCGGCCCTGTCCGCACTCATATGTTTCAGCCCTCTCATGGTCCTCCCTGGGATCACCGTCGCTCAAAACGTAATAGACGCCACGAGCGAAACCATCCAGGCAGATGCACCAGGGGTTTTCCTGAAAAGGAAAGTGGGCATTGCCCGCTTCTCCAATGAAACCCAATCTGGAACCTCTTTCCTGGTAGATGACTCCGGGGACCGACTTGGCAAGCAGGCGGCAGACATCCTGAGCGCCCGCCTGGCGGAAACCGGAAAGTTCCTGATGTTCGAACGCCTGGATGCCGACGACGTGTCTGCCGAACAAATGCTGGCCGGCCTTAAAGAGCAAGGCGTCAGCATCGACTATCTTATTGTCGGATCGGTAAGCGAGTTCGGCCGCTCAACGGAGAGCGAGAGCGGAATCTTCCAGCGGACAAAAACTCAGAAAGCCTATTCCAAGGTCAACGTGCGTATCATCGATGTGGCCACCACGCGAATTATTTTCGCAACTGAAGGCGCCGGCGAAGCGACTTCGGAAGTCAAAAAGACAATGGGTGTCGGTTCTTCGGCAGGTTTCGACCAAAGCCTGACAGACAAGGCCATGTCCGCCGCCATTTCCGAGATGATCAGCAACCTTGTTGAAAACATGACCAACAAGCCCTGGCAGTCTTTTGTCCTGGCTAAAGAAGATGACCTTTACATTATCTCCGGCGGAGCAAGCCAGGGTCTGGAGCCCGGCGCCACCCTGCATCTGTATGAAAACGGCAGGACGGTCAAGAACCCGCAGACAGGCGCCATGATCACCCTGCCAGGCAAAAAGGTGGGCACCATGGAAGTGGTCTACTCGGTGGGCGAAGACGAGTTTAACGAACTGTCTTTTGTCAGCCTGAGTGGAGGCGTCATTACCAAGTCGCTGGACAATTACTATGTATCAGACAAGTAGGGAGTTCGCGGTGAAAAAATTATTTCTGTTTGCGTTGATCGCCATGTTGACCGCATGCGGCGGCACTCAGCACCGCACCAGCGGAATTGAGGAAAGCACCATGCTGATCATCCGCGGTGAGACCCTGGTGGGTCTGACTGTGTCAATCCAACCCGGCATAACACGGGTAATCCAAAAAGAAGACCTCACCCCCTATTCCATGGGAGTACTGGGTGCCAAAGACAAAGAAGAGGAGAACCTTGAGACGGTCACATTCAAGGTTGAAACCGGCCAGTTAAATGTAAAAGTTTCGCGAGGAGCTGCAGTCATCATCTCGAGACAAATGCAATTCTCACACGGCCAGACAAGAGAGCTAAGGATAAATAAATGAAAATAATTGCAAGCTGCCTGATCGCCAGTCTCGTTTTCCTGGGAGGGTGCGCTGCCACTGTTACAGAGGCGGGGTATTACTGGGGAGACTATTCCCAAACGCTGTACAAATACACCAAGGACCCCAGTGAAACCACCCTTGCCGAACACGTCGAGGAACTGGAAGACATCATTGCAAAATCCGAAGAAAAGGGATTGAAAGTACCGCCAGGTATTCACGCCGAACTCGGATATATCAAGGCAAGACAAGGAAATGACGCCCTGGCAATGGGCTACTATGAAAAAGAAATGAGTCTTTACCCTGAATCAAGACTGTTTCTCGAACGCCTGACCGTTGAAACCAGCAAAGGGAGCGACCAGTCATGAGAAATATTCTGCTCCTGATAATAGCCGGCATCGTGATGTCCGGTTGTGTGGCCGTCCCGGTTACCGACACCAAGCAAAGCGCATTCCCCGCGATGTACACCGATACCAAGCCGGTCTCGATGATAATCGTTCCGGCGATCAATGAGTCCACCGCCGCCGATGCCGGTGACCTGCTGAATGTCACCGTCACCCAGCCTTTTGCCAATCCCGGCTACTACGTGATGCCGGTGTCTATTGTCTCAGACATATTCAAGCGCGAAGGCATCGTTGAAGGCACACAGGTCAAGGGACTTCCAGCCAGCCTGTTCAAGAAGAACTTCGGTGCTGACTCGGTCATGTTTATGACTATCACCCAGTGGGACAAGAACTACGCGGTTATCGCCGGCAATGTAACCGTTGGAATCGAATACGTGTTGCTGTCCACCGAGACCAATGAAGTATTGTGGTCCTACACCCAGCACGTTGTGGTGGATACCAGCGGCGGCAACAGCGGCGGCGGTTTGATCGGCAGCATTATCGCGACGGCTATCACCACAGCCACGACAGATTACGTACCCATCGCATTCCAGGTTCACCAACGTGCGTCAGGGGCCCTGCCCTACGGAAAGTACCACCCGAAAAGTGGCCAGGACGGTGCAGATAATGTCGTGAACATCGCAGCCAAGGACGCCGCCTTGTCTGACTAGGCACTGGCTCAAAAAAAAGGGGCCGGATACGTTTTTAGCGTATCCGGCCTTTTTTATGCCGTTGCGGCAACCGGTGGGGTTCTTTCCCTGAGCAGGTAGGCACACATGGCGGGCACCACCATCAGGGTCAGCAAGGTAGACGCGCTGAGTCCCGAGATAATTGACCAGGCCATGGGCGGCCACAAGGTGCTCTGGGTCAGGGTCATGGGTAACAAACCCGCCACCGTTGTCAGGGTGGTCAGCAGGATGGGCCGGGTGCGCCTGCCCACCGCATCGGCGATCGCCTGCTCCAGCGGCATGCCCCCATCCAGGTTCCGATCCAGCACATCGATCAACACGATGGCGTTGTTGACCACGATGCCCACCAGGGCCACCACCCCAAGCAAGGCAGTGAAACCAAAGGGATTGCCGGTGAGCAGCAGGCCTGGAACCACGCCGGTGGCCGCCAGGGGAACGGTGACCAGCACCATGCCCAGGCGGCGGAAGGAATTGAACTGCAGCAACAGGAACACCAGTAACAACACGACTCCCACGGGCATGGCCGAGAACAAGGCGTCGTTGGCGTCACCGGAGCTTTCCAGCTTCCCGCCAAACTCCCACTGGATCCCCCCGGGTAAGGCCAGGCCCTCGAGGCGGCTCTGCAAGTCAGAGGTCACATTGCCAAAGGCATAGCCGTCCTGGAGTTCGGACATCACAGTGGTCATGCGTCTAAGGTCAAAATGCTGAATGGCCGATGGCTGCCACTCCAGCCCATGGGTGACCAGTTGCGCCAGGGGTACGGCGCTACCATCGGGAGCGAAGACATAGGCCGTCTCAAGGTGGTCTGTCGCGTAGCGCTCTCCCTCGGGGGAACGAATCACGATAGGCACCGGGTCTTGTCCGGCCCGGTACTGACCAATTTCCACGCCCAGGGTCCGTCCCCGCAAGGCATCGGCAATATAGGAGCGGTCAAGGCCGTGTCGGGACGCCGCCGCATCATCAATTTCATACACCAGGGTAGGTGTGCCCGTACCCAGACTCTCCTGGACATCCGCCGTACCGGGAACCGTCCGGGTCAGTTCCATGACTTGCTCGGTAGCCAGGCGCAGGGAGGCAAAATCATCCCCGTACAAGCGGACCTCGATAGGCGCGGTAACCGGCGGGCCCTGGCCCAGCCTGCTGGGCACGACTTCCACATCGGGCAGTTGTTCCCGTGCGTACTCTCGCACGGCGGTAAAGATGGCGGGCAGCTCATCGGCGCTGTCTGCCAACACCGCCAGGCGACCCACGTGGGGGCTGCGCGGGTTCTCGTTCAGGTTGTAGTAGAACGTCGGCCCAGAGAAGCCTGTCCAGGTGTATACATTTTTCACCTCGGGCAGGCCCTGCAGCATGGCGGTCATCTCGGTGGCTGCCGCCGAGGTCGCACTGATGTGGGTTCCCTCGGCGAAACGCAGGTCCACCACCATTTCACTGCGTGCGGTATTGGGAAAGAAGTCGTTGTCCACGTAGCGGGCTGAGAACACAGACAAGGCTATCAGCGCCACGGCCCACAGCAGCACCCCGCCCTTGTGTCTGACCGCGTATTGTCCAATCTTGTGCCCAACCCGGGCCACCATGGGCTGGTGCATCATCTTGCCCGGACGCAACAGCCACTGGCCCAGGACCGGGGTAACAAAAATGGCGTACACATAACTCACCGTCAGGGTGAGCATTACCATGGCCGGGATCATGCGGGTGAAGTCCGCGGTATTACCTTTGGAAATCAGCATGGGCACAAACGCTGCCAGCGTGGTTCCGGTGGCCGCCCCCAGGGGGGCCGCCAGTTCCTTCACCGAGAACAGGGCGGACTGGGCACGACTCACACCCCGATCCAGGTGCCATTGAATGTTCTCCACCATCACGATGGCGTTATCCACCAGCATGCCCAGGCCGATAACCAGGCCGGCGATGGCAATCTGGTGAAGTACGCCACCGCCGATGGCATAAACCGCCAGGGCGCTCAAGGTCACCAGCGGCACCACGGAGGCCACCAGGAAGCCCAGCCGCATTCCCATGGTCAGGAAAAGGATTCCAGCCACGATCACCACACCCTTTAGCAAGGTTGTACCCAGCTCGGTAAGGCGCTCTGAAACGTGGTCGGGTTGAAACAGGATGACTTCCAGTTGCAGCGGCGCATACTCACCCTGGAGTTCCTCAACCAGGGTCTTGAGGTGTTCGCCCCACTCCACCACCTGCACGGTATCCCTTTGCAGGATCAACGACAGCCCGACGGCCGGCTTGGAATTGACCCACATGAATTCGCCGCCCGGCTCAGCCGGACCATGGTGTACGGATGCGACCTCGGACAAGGGAAGCGTCATCCCGGAGGGCAAGGCGATGGGCGTGTTGCGGATCTCCTCAATGGATCGAAACTCGGTTTCCGGTCGCAGGTTGGCTGTCTTGCCTTCCACCAGCACCGTGCCGCCACCCCGCACCTGGTTACGGGCACTGAGTTGAGAGGCCAGTGAATTGGCTGACAGGTTCAAGCGCATTGCCGCTGAATCGGAGTACGTCACGGTGACCTGTTCACCGGGATCTCCCGACATCTCCACCCTGGCCACGCCATCGAGCTGGTACAGGCGCTTCTTGATACGGTCGCCAGCCTCGCGCAGCACTAACAAGTCTTCGGATCCGGAAATACTTACCACCGCGGAGGTGTTATCCACCACCCGGTCATTCACCACCGCCTGCCCTACGCCTTCGGGAAACTTGGCCCTGGCGCGACTCACCGCCACCCTCACCCTGTCCCACTCGGTATCGGTGTTATAAACCCGGTCCTTGAGAATGATGCGAATGGTCGCCTGGCCTGACCTGACAGTGGATCGCAGGTGCTTGATCGCCTCGATTTCAGCCAGTTCTTCCTCCAGGGGCTCCAGTACCAGCCGCTCAACCCGGGCCGGATCAGCGCCCGGGTATGCCACCAGCACGAAACCGACCCTGTAGGGAAACGACGGATCTTCCTGTCGAATCATGCCGGTCCAGGCGGCCATGCCGACCAGCACCAGGACGCCTGTAATCGCAAGAATCAGCCGGCGTTGCCCGATCAACCTGGCGACTAACTCCGTCACGGCAGGATCTCCACCGCTTGCCCCGGAGTCAGTGAGCCCAGGCTGGTGACTACAACCTGGTCGCCTTCCTTGAGCTGGCCGGTAATCTCAACCTGACCGCCCTGCAGCCGACCGACCTTGACGAACACTGGCTCGACCCGGCCATCAATCACCCGGAATACTCGCGGCTGGCCGGTACCCGGATCCAGGATGGCGGTCAGGGGCACCACCAGGGAGGCACGGGCCGACACCGGGAGAGTCAATTCCACTGTCAGGCCCGGACGCAGTCCTTGCTCAGCCGCATCAATTACCACTTCTACCGGGAACAGGCCGCCGGCCTTTCCGCCGGCCTCGCCGACCAGGCCTATGCGAGCCGCGACCTTCCTGTTTTCCAGGAACGGCAGGGCCAGGGTCACCTGCCTGCCGGAAACGAATTCATCTATCAGGGATTCTGGAATCGCGAACTCGGCCTCCAGGGCGCCGGTTCCGCTAATCTGGATGACCGCCTGGCCCGCAGCCACAAACTCACCCGGTTCAAACAGCACCGCATCCACACTGGCATCAAACGGCGCCAGCAATCGGGCCTGGGCCAGTTGCTGCCGCGCCTCTGTCAGCTGCGCCGCTGCCAGGTCCCTGCCGGCTCTTGTCACCTCCTGCTGGGAGCGCACTTTTTCCACATCGGCAATACTGATCAGCTGCCGGGCATAGACATCTTCGGCCCGCTTAACGTCCCTTCCCAGCTGCTCCAGCCGTGCGTCCAGTTCCGCCAACCTGGCCTCGGCGGCGGCCACTCCGGGGCCAAGAGCAGGGTTATACAGGCGGGCCAGTAGCTGGTTCTTGTGCACCGACTGCCCCACTTCCACCGGCCGTTCGGCCAGGGTGCCAGATACCTGCATTGCCAGGGAGGCACGGCGGGACGAGCGGGTAATACCCGAAAAGCGCAATTCCCGGGAGTGGTCTTCCACGGCTACCCGGGCAACGCGCACAGAGCGTAATTGCCCATCCTGCCCGTCCGCTGCAAGCGGTTCGCCACACGCGACCAGGAAACTGGCCAACAGCAACAATAACCAGGTTCTTCCATCGGTAAGCACGGTCTTCTCCAATCCAGGATCATCAGTGTTGACACTGTAAACATTCATGTTGTCACTGTCAACATATGTGCTACACTGGCGCCAGAAATGGATGAAAACACCCAAAAATTGCCGGTCATCAGTGATCACTGCCGTGGTAGCTACCACCACGGAGACCTCCATAATTCGCTGCTGGAAGCCGCGGATTGCCTGCTGGAACAGACCGGGGCGGCCAAGCTGAGCCTGCGGGAAGTCGCCAAGCACGCCGGGGTCAGCCACACGGCGCCCTACCGTCATTTCAAGAATCGGGCTGCCCTGCTTGAAGCCATCGCCATTGCCGGCTTCCGGCGGCTGAAAACCCTGCTAGAGGAGGCCGAGGCCAGCGCCCCGGACGATATAGTCCAGCAATTGCGTGCCGGCGGCCTGGCCTACCTGCAGGTGGCGGTAAATAACCCGGAGCACACCCGCCTGATGTTCGGCGGCATGATGAAAGAGGTTTCCGAGGATAGCGCCCTGTACGCGGCCGCAGAGGATACCTATGGCACCTTGTATCGAATTATCGATACCGGGCGAGCTCGCGGGGTATTTGGAGGCAGTGATACCGAAACCGTGGTGCTGGCGGCCTGGTCCCTGGTCCATGGGCTGGCCATGCTGGTCCTGGGCACCCAGAAAATCAATCCCGCCACACCTGCCGAGCTGGATGCGATAACCGGCAGTGTACTCGAGACCTTCCTGTCCGGGCTGCGGGCCTAGACTACTCCAGCACCAGCTGAAGCCAGGTGTCATCCTGCTTGAAGACCAGGGATTTGACCCCGGCCTCGGTGGTGACATTCACCCGGTTTACCTGCTCGGGAAACAGGTCCCGGAGAATATCGTCCCGAACCGCGATTTCCGAAGGCAGCCGCCCCGGCAGTTCCTGGTAGATCAACACGTAATCCCCATCCAGTTCCGCTCCCACTAGTTCCAGGGCAAGCACCCGCTGAGGCTTTCCATCCACCACCCTGGCAATTTGAAAGTGCGCCTCGGTATACAGGGCAAGCCTCGCCTGCACGGCAACCTCCATCAGGTCCACACCCGGCTGGGCAATTACCTCCAGCATGGCCTGCTCCGCATCATGGCGATGCAGCCGGTGCACGATCTCCACCGAATCGGTAACCGGGTTGTAGGCAACCGTGGTCATGCCCAGGGGCATTCGGTGCGCCCACACACTCATGGACAGGCAAAGACCGGCCAGCAGCCCCGCCATATGCCAACGCTTTTCCTGCAGGGCAATCACGGCTTCCTGGTCAGCTCGGGGCTTTCCAGGGGCAGCTGCTTCGGATCCGGATCATCTCCACCCTGGACAGTTCGCAGCTTCATCAACATTTCCTTCATCAGGTTCCGGTCCTCATCCTCGGACTTGTACAACTGCAACCTTGACTTGCTTATACGCTGGGGAAAATTGTTATTGCTGTAATTGGCATCGGCGGTCTCGTGCCGGGTATCCAGTTCCAGTGAGGCAATCGCGGTATCCCGAATCAGGACCTTGGTGACGGCGCGATGATTACGCCGCCAGATCTCAGCCGGATACGTCACAAACTCGCTGGCCCCGGTCACATCAGTGATTTTCAGTGGCAGCGGCATCACCAATCCACCCAGGTTGGCGAAATCCACGAAATAGATGAACTTGTCCTCTTCGATCGCCCGGGCCAGCGCCTCGCGCTCCCAGGGCTCCAACGATTCGAGCAAGTCAGCGTAATCGTTACGGTTCTGATTACTGACGGTAAAGCGATCAGATTCGTTGTACTGATCCGCCACGTCCGGGTGTCGCTGCAACCAGGTCTTGCGGCCTTCCTCGCGATTGCGAATCTGGGCCAGGGCCTCGGGATGCTTGTCCTCGTATTCCTTGCGATCCAGCGGGTAGTCCACATCCGGGTTCATTGAGGCGATCTTGTACTCACGCACGTCGGATATTGCGATGTCCACGTGATCGGTTGAATAGAACCAGCCCCGCCAGAACCAATCAAGGTCCACACCCGAGGCATCTTCCATGGTGCGGAAGAAATCCGACGGCGTGGGTCGCTTGAACATCCAGCGGCGTGAATATTCCTTGAAAGCAAAATCAAACAATTCACGGCCCATGACGGTCTCGCGCAAGACAATCAGCGCAGCGGTGGGCTTGTTATACGCGTTATACCCCAGGTTCAACACCGAGTCGGACTGGGTCATGATCGGCACCTGGTTTTCACCGAGCATTTGCTCGGGAATGTAATCAAGCACATTGGTATGGGGAGCATAAGCAGGATAGTTCTCCTCCCACTCCAGGGCGGACACGTAATCCAGGAAGCTGTTGATTCCCTCGTCCATCCAGGTCCACTGGCGCTCGTCCGAATTCACGGTCATGGGGAAATAGATATGCCCGATCTCATGGATGATCACACCGACCAGGCCATACTTCACACGCCGCGAGTAAGTGCTGTCGGGCGCGTTCTCCACCACCTGGGCATCCTCATCCGGCTCAAATTTCTCTGGCCGGTAGCCATTGAAGGTGATCATCGGGTATTCCATGCCGCCCCGTGCCCAGGCGTTCACCGATTGGGCTGTTGCATACGGATAGTCGAAGGAAAACCGCGAGTACACCTCCAGGGTATGCAGCACCGCCGCTGTGGAGTATTGGGACCAGATAGGCTCGGCCTCGTTGGGATAGAAACTCATGGCCATGACCAGGGGCTGCCTGGCGCCCGGTTGCCTATGACCCTTGGCATCCCAGATGAACTTGTTGGAACTTGACCAGGCGAAATCCCTGACATTTTCCGCCTTGAACACCCAGGTCGCCCGATCCTTGCTCGGGCTCTTCTCGTTCTCCGCAGCCTCTTCGGGGGTCACGATAAATACCGGTCTATCCGCAGTTTCCGCCTTCTTCAGCCGGTTGCGCTGCTCGGTGGTCAGGACCTTGCCGGGATTTTGCAGCACGCCGGTGGAGGAAACGATGTGATCTGCCGGCACGGTGATCTCTACCTCGTAGTCACCGAACTCCAGGGTGAACTCGCCGCGACCCAGGAACGCCTTGTGCTGCCAGCCTGCGTAGTCGGTGTAGGCCGCCAGGCGTGGGAACCACTGGGCAAGGAAAAAGATATCGGTATTGCTCTCCTCGAAGTGGTCGTAACCGCCCCGACCCGAGACCTTGACCTCGTTAATGATGTTGAACGCGAAGTCGATGCTTAAGCTGGTGCTTTTGCCACTGCCCAGGGGAACTGGCAGGTCCACCCGCATCATGGTGTCCACCACGGTGAACGCCAGGGCCTTGCCACGTCCGTCCACCACGCGCTTGATCTCGTACCCGTAAGCGGTATCCGCCAAGGCCTGCTGCCGCGCAACGGCAGCGTAATTTAATATGTCGCCGTCGATCTCCTCAGCCAGGTTACGCCTTCCACCCACGTCGAAAGCGGTCTCGGAAAGTCTTGCGATGGAATCATCACGGAAGCGGTTCTGGTCAAGTTGCACCCACAGGTAACGCAGGGTGTCGGGGGAATTATTCGTGTAGTGAATGGTTTCACTGGCGCTAACTCGCCGGGCATTTTCATCCAGGTCAACCTTGATCTTGTAGTCCACCTTTTGCTGCCAGTAACGATCTCCCGGTGCGCCCGACGCGGTGCGATAGACGTTGGGTGTCGGCAAATCCACATCCAGTTGCCGGAAGGCATCGTAAAAGTCTCCCTTGGTCTGGCGAATGGCGTCAGCCTGGACCGGCAGCACGCACAACAAGGAAGCGACTGATAACAACAGCCGTGCAAAAGTCGAGATACCCATAGAATGCTCTCTTACTGGACTGGCGAGGTTAAATTCAAAGAATCTAATCTAAGGCCTCCGGCCCCTGTTGTCACTCAGGAAACACCAGTATTTTCAACACACTCCCATATTGTGGGATAAATCACGGTTCTCGCCGGGACTTG
>Ga0224507_10000565_pt1 | contig 14541 bp, 13 predicted proteins | sample SF_Jan12_sed_USG_3_FD_170159 | JGI IMG/M metagenome (GOLD analysis project Ga0224507, IMG submission 170159) | Sediment microbial communities from San Francisco Bay, California, United States - SF_Jan12_sed_USGS_13 | ecosystem: Environmental > Aquatic > Marine > Sediment | place: USA... | reverse complement strand
TGGCGGCATCCGGCGGCGGGCAGCGCACGCCTTACGGAAGCGCATTCGCGCAGACGGAACTTCCGGCACGCACTCTCGATATGGGCAAACTCTGGACGGGCGAGATTGGTCGCTACTTCGCTGTCGGCGGCAATATTCGGGGCGGATGGAATCGGCTCGACGTCCCGGGCCGGTCATCAATTTCCGATACGGAACTCGAGGAATTTCTTGCGTACATCGAGATCAAGCCCTTTCCGAAATACCTGACGCTGTATGTGGATGCCAAACTTCGGCCTGACGACCCTGAGATACGCGAACAGTATGCACGCCTGACATTGCCCAAAGGACGCTGGTCAATCCAGGCCGGCGAGTTTTTCCTGCCGTATGGACTGCGAATTCAGGACGACGAGGCGTTTATTCGCCAGGTAAGCGGGATCAATTTCAACGCTCCCGACACCGGCTGGCAGGTCGGATTCGAGGAAGGCGCATGGTCAGGACAGCTCGCCGTGACTCGCGGAACCGCCGGGGGACCTGAGGTTGACTCGGGCAAGCAATACAGCCTGCGAGTGAGTCACGTCACACCGAAGTGGCGCGGCGGCGGTAGTTTCAATTTCAACGATGCTTCCGTCGGCGACAGGCAAATGCAGAATGTGTTTGGCGGCGTCCGGACCGGACCAATCGCCTGGCTCGCAGAAATCGACTGCATCATCGACGATGGAACTCCAACCGGGAAACGCAGATCCTGGGCCAGCCTGATCGAGGCAAACTACGGCTACAGGAAGGGCCACAATCTTAGGGCGTCTTTCGAATGGTTCGATCCGGATGACGATGTCCCTGACGACGAACAGAATCGGTTTAGCGTCATTTGGGAGTATTCGCCGATTCAGTTTTTGCAGACCCGTATCGGCTACCGCGACTATAACGGGATTCCGCAAAACCCGGGGCAAAACAGGGAACAGCTTTTCGCCGAATTGCATGTATTTTTCTAAGCCGACACTAGTTTGCCGCAATCCTCGCGCCTGGCAGCGGCCGGATTGACGACGAGTGCTTCCAGTAGGGTCAGCCACAACACCGGACGCGGGTCGAGTGCGGAAGATCTCGGCATCGCGTGAGTGATCGCTTGGCCCGCTATTGCCGTGAAATCGCGAAAGTGCCGTTTACCCGCTGATGCGTTCTCGTACTCATCCTTGCTCAGGGTAATCTGGTCAAGAACCTTATCCGTATTGCATATCGCGTTGATGAGCGCGTCGAGGTATTGGGGATTATTGCGAATTTCTTCATTGAGGTAATTAGCATCCACGTTGATGCAGTTCGCGCCGACGAGGCCGTAAATTTTCCGGTCATTGGGAATCGTTGTGCAGCAGAATCTCCTTGCGCGCGCCGGGGAAACTGTCACCGATCAGGCGCCCGGTACGCACATGGTTTTAGATGATTAATGAAAGGCCCTGTTGTGCAGCGCTACCTAGCCTTCTTGATGCGGTCGAACAAACGGGCGAACACTTGTTCAGCCCGCGGCCCGAATACCGGATCGGGAGCCTGGACAAAGACGGCTTTGTCTAGGACGTCGTGACCATCTCTGATCATTAATTCCACGCGACGGAAAAGGTCGTGCTCTTCCCAGTGCATATGGCTCCGTAATGCATCTACGTAGCGAAGCGCATTTGCGACGACAGCATTTGGCCGTTCTGCCTGGCCGACGACGACTTGTTCTATGGAATTGCGCAGCTCAAGCCCCTTCTCGGCAATACTGCGGTGCTCCGCCGAGATTTTCGACATTCCCTGAGACAGGTCAGGGCGGGCCGCTTTTAGCTCGGCATACAGCCGATCTTCTTTGGGGTGGTGCACGGCGTCCGGGTAGGTGGTCATGTAGATCATGATGTCGTGCGCCAGATCGAGGTCAACAGCTTCATCGCGGTATAGTCGGTTAGCTTCGGTCTCGATCATCTCCAGCAAGAGCATCATATTCCGATGATCTTCGCGCAGTTGCGTCAATATGCGAGACGCGTCGTTACTCATGTCTGTCCGCTGCCGTCTGCCCCTGAACAGCCAAATATACACTCACGCTGCAGAATTCCAACGCATCGGGTATCCGGCGCTATGGTTGCCATGGCCTGCCGCAATGCCTGCCTCGGCAAATCCCGCTTGATCTCCGCCACGTGACCTGCCGTTACCGGCCGGATCGTGCGAGTGAAAAGGCGTCGGATCGTTTTGGCTGCGTTATGTCCTGATATCCGGACCCGTGCTTATGGCATAAGCTGATATCAGGAGCGGGCTGATGGCAGGCTATTCGAAATTGCGAGAACGCATGGTTGATTACCAGATCGCTAGGCGTGGCGTGACGTCGCGAGTCGTTCTCGATGCGATGCGCAAGGTGCCGCGTGAGCGATTCGTGTCAAAAGGAAATCGACGATTTGCGTACGACGACTCGCCGCTGCCGATCGGCCAAAGTCAGACGATTTCGCAACCTTATGTCGTGGCCTACATGGCCGAAGCGCTGGCCCTCGAAGGTGGCGAGAAGGTGCTCGAGATTGGCACCGGGTCAGGCTATGCGGCGGCAGTTCTTGGGGAAATAGCGGCCGAGGTCTACACGATAGAACGCATCAAAGCACTCGCCGATATGGCACGCGTTGTTCTCGAGGATCTCGGTTACGACAACGTGCACGTGCAGCATGGCGACGGCACGCTCGGCTGGCCCGACCAGGCACCGTTCGATGGCATCGTGGTGACAGCCGGAGGCCCCGAGGTTCCCGAGACACTCAAGCACCAGCTCAGGATAGGCGGGCGCTTGGTCATACCGATCGGCGGTTATACGACGTTCCAGCAACTCGTCCGCGTAACGCGCGTCGCAGAGGACGAGTTCGACACGGAAGACCTCATACCGGTCCGCTTCGTCCCGCTCGTCGGCGACGAAGGCTGGCCATCGGAGCATCTGTCACGGCGCCGTGCATCGACGCCGCGTGCTGCCAATGACCCTGACGAGACGCTAGGACGTTAGTCCGGCGAGACAAGCCATGGCACCTAGTCAGCAAAAATTGACCGGCATTCGGCAATTTCGGTTGTTCACGCTTTTCGGCTTCGAAGTAAAGCTGGACCTGAGCTGGCTGTTGCTGGCCTTATTGATCAGCTGGTCGCTCGGGGCGGGCCTGTTTCCGCAGGAGTACCCGGATTTATCGGTGATCGTGTATGCGTGGATGGGCATCGCGGTCGCAATCGGGGTCTTCTTCTCGATCGTCTTTCACGAATTTGCGCACTCCCTGGTGGCACGACACTACGGCACGCCCATTCGCGGCATTACATTGTTCATATTCGGCGGGGTTGCCGAATTGGAGCAGGAGCCGCCCAGCCCGAAGTCCGAGTTCCTGATAGCAATCGCGGGCCCCATTTCCAGTTTTGTGCTGGCCTACGTGTTCTGGATGATCGGCGCGCTCGCGACCGCAGGACACTGGCCCGCGCCGGTCGTTGGTGTCGCCGATACGATGGCATTGATCAATCTGACTGTCGCCATATTCAACTTAGTCCCGGCTTTCCCGCTCGATGGCGGCCGGGTGTTGCGCGCCGCACTGTGGCAACGCAAAGGTGACCTGCGATTGGCGACGTTCATTGTTAGCCAGATCGGCCGGGCGTTCGGGCTGGCATTAGTGCTCCTGGGCATAATTGCCTTTGTCCGTGGCAATCTGATTGGCGGTATGTGGTGGTTCCTGATCGGTATTTTCGTGCGCGGGGCGGCCGCCGCGTCGTACCAGCAGCTCGTCGTGAGCGAGATGATCAAGGACCAGCCGGTGGCGCAATTCATGCGGCGCGACCCCGTGACGGTTCCGCCGTCGATATCAATTGACGAATGGCTGGACGATTACGTCTACCCGCATCACTTCAAGATGTATCCTGTCGTCGACGGCGCGACGCTGCTGGGTTGCATCAGCGTCGACGACATCAAGGCGCTGCCACAGAGCGAACGAGTTAAGAGAACCGTTGGTGAACTGCTACAACCCTGCTCGGAAGCCAACACGATTGCGGCCGACATGAGCACTGCCAAATTGCTCAGAGATATTGTCCATCCCGACACGCGATCTCGTTATATGGTGGTGGACAACGGCCGGCTTGTGGGCGTCATCTCGCTCAAGGACTTGCTCGAACTCATTTCTCTCAAGCTCGAGATCGAGCCGAAGAATTAATGTCCTGATCTCTTAGACCCAGGCGATTGCCGCAATGAGACCCTACCTGTCCAAATCCCGCCTGATCTCGGCCTTTCAGTGCCCGAAGAAGCTGTACCTGGAGAAGCATCACCCTGAGTTCGGCGAGATAACGGCCCAGACCGAATCCCTCTGGGCCACAGGCCATCAGGTCGGCAACATCGCCAAACAGCTTTACGGCACCGCCGACTCCGTCGAGATCCCGTTCCAACGCACGATGAGACTGATGGTGCAGCAGACGCAGCAGCTCATCGAGCAGGGCGTGGCCGCGCCGATCTTCGAGGCGACGTTTCAATACGAGGGCATCTTGGTGCGGGTCGATGTGCTGATTCCCGATGGGGACGGCTGGCGGCTGATCGAGGTCAAGGCCTCCACGTCGGTCAAGGACATCCACGTGCTCGATTGTGCGATCCAGGACTGGGTGCTGCGCCAGATCGGTTTATCGATCACTTCGATCTCGCTCACCCACATCAACAACCAGTTCGTGTATCCGGGCGGTGGCGACTACGAAGGCTTACTCATCGAGAACGACCTGACCGAAGAAGTCCGTACCCTCGAGCCGCGCGTCGTCGAACTCATCGCCAACGCGCGTGACGCCGTTACCGGCCCGATGCCGGAGATCAACGTCGGCGCCCAGTGCAGCAACCCCTACGACTGCCAGTTTCAGGCGTATTGCTGGCCAAGCGAAACCCGCTACCCGATCACGGGCTTGGGCGGCAGCAAAGCGAAACTCGGCAACTACGTGGCACTCGGGGCTCGCGACATCCTCGATGTCGATGAGCACAGCATTACCTCTGCCACGCAACGGCGTATCTATGAAGTGACCTGCAAAGGGGAACCCGAGATACTCGAGGGTGCCCGTCGAGCGCTCGAGGCCTTGCCGTACCCGCACTACTACCTGGATTTCGAGACGATCGCCCCGGCCGTGCCGCTCTGGGCGGGCACGCGGCCCTACCAGGCGGTGCCCGTGCAGTGGTCCTGCGATATCGAGATGGACAACGGCGAGTACGCGTACCAGGCATTTCTCGATCTCTCGGGCGAGGCCCCGATGCGGGCCCTCGCAGAGGTGCTGATCGAGTGTCTGGGCGAATTCGGACCCGTGCTGATGTACACGAACTACGAGCAAAAGGTGATCGAGGGCTTGATCGGCCTGTTCCCGGATCTCGCCGAACCGCTGCAGAAAATTATTAGCAGACTCGTCGACTTACACCCGATAGTTAAACAGAATTACTATCACCCGAACATGCTCGGTTCGTGGTCGATCAAGGCCGTTATGCCCACGATCAATCCCGATATGGACTATTCGAAGCTCGATGGCATTGCCGACGGCACCGCGGCGTCGGACGGGTTCATCGAAGCGATTAATCCCGCTACCGATTGGGTACGCAAAGCCGAACTCGAAGAGCAACTGCTACGCTACTGCAAGTTCGACACTGAGGCGATGGTCGAGATCGTGCGGTTTTTCACCAGCCCCGAATAATCGAGCGGCGGCGCGCTATCACTCAAACCGTCGGATCAATATTCGCGTTGAGCCGGAACAGGTTGCCCGGGTCGTACTGTTTCTTGACCTTTGGCAGCCGCTTGAAGTTGCCCGGGTAGTTCGCGTTCAGCACTCGTTGAGCCTGATCCGAGGCTTCGCTCGTGTACCAGCCGTCGGTATGGGCTTCCACCTCGCTCCAGTACTTCTTAAGTTACTCGACGTGCGGCGCCGCATCGTTTTCCAGCGGCCAGGCAACCAACACGATCATGCTGGCCTGCGACTTGCGGTGCGCAAAAGGCGTCGCGTCGGCCGCCACGTGTCCGATCGCGCCACCGGATTGCTGGAAATACACCGTGACGTTGCGGCCCGGCTCGCCTTCGAAACCGTCGATGAGCTTGTCGGCATGCTTGGCCAGAAACGCGTTGACAAGACCGCCTGCATATACTGCCCTTCGTTGCGCGGGTCAGTGTTGTCTCATATACGCTGCAGTTCGACGTAGTCTTGCGGAGCAATACCGTCGAATACTGGCGTACCCAGCGCGCAGATCGCCGAATGAAGGAAATATCTGCGATTCATGGATATCCCCCTCTATTCTTTTTCTTCAATGGCCAGCGACAGCCTGGCTAAGGGATAGCCCGAAATGAAGCACGGTGTGTTCCTGCCCGAGGGCGTCATAATCGGGTGACGGCGCAGATTGTGCGGTATCTTTCTTTGTCCACTAATTTGTACGCGGGGTGCAGCCTGGGCGTGCCAAAGAAGATCATTGTCATCGGTGGGACCGGTCATTTCGGCGGCCGGATATGCCGTCGACTACTCGGCGAGGCGAGTGCTGAAATCGTCGTTACGAGTCGCGACGTCACACGATCAGAGTCGCTAGTCGGTGAGCTGCAGCAAGAAAAACCGGCCGCGCTGGTTAGCGCAGCCACGTTGGATCAGTCGTCAGAGGAATTCGAAACCGATCTAGAGAAGCTGGAGCCTGACATCGTGATTCACACCGCGGGTCCGTACCAGGGGCAGAGCTACCGTGTTGCCCGGGCGTGTATCGAGAGTGGCAGTCACTATATCGATCTCGCCGACGGTCGTGAGTTCGTGCAAAGCTTTTCTTCCCTGCACGAGGAAGCACAGCGTTGCGGTGTGTTGCTCGTTTCAGGCGCCAGCACCTTGCCCGGCTTGTCGAGCGCTGTGATCGATCATCTAAGGAATCGTTTCGACGCGATCCATGCGATCGAAATGTCGATCGCCCCCGCGCATCGAACGCGCCGCGGGGCGGGTACGGCCAAAGCCGTGCTGAGTTACTGCGGCAGGCCGTTCAAGGTTCTGGAAAACGGGGTCTGGGTAACACGCTATGGGTGGCAGAACCTCAGGACAGAGCGCTATCCGCAACTCGGATTGAGGTTCGGCGGCGCCTGCGACGTGCCGGACCTTGGCCTGCTGCCCGAGTATGTGCCCACGGCGAAAACCGTGACATTCCATGCAGCGCTCGAAGCAAAATGGGAGCAATTCGCGCTTTGGAAAATGGGATGGATAACGCGCCTGCATATCGTTCACACCTGGGACCGCTTTGTACCGGTGTTCCGGTGGCTGAGCGACCGGCTGATTCGTTTCGGTTCAGAGACCGGCGGCATGCAGGTTCGCCTGCTGGGCATTGGCAAAGACCAACGGGCCAAGACCGTCACGTGGAATCTAACCGCCCGGCAGAATCACGGACCCGAAATTCCGTGCACGCCGGCGCTGATTCTGGCCCGCAAGCTGGTTGCGGATCAGATTGCAGAACGCGGGGCGATGCCATGCCTCGGTATGATCACGCTGTCCGAGTTCGATACCGAAGTCAGCGACCTGGACATCGACTGGACCATTGACGAAGCATCTGACGCATGACTGGCTATCTCTGGATAAAACTGCTGCACATTCTGAGCGCCACGGTGTTGTTCGGCACCGGCATGGGCACAGCCTTTTTCATGTTGCGGGCGTATCTCAGCAAGAACGATGAGGCATTGGCGGTGACGACGCGCACTGTCGTCCTGGCGGACTGGTTATTCACGACGCCGGCGGTTGTTATACAAGTGCTTAGTGGTCTCTGGCTCACGAGCAAGCTTGGCATTGCCTTTGATTCGGCATGGTTTGTTGCCGTAATCGGCCTGTTCGTCTTTGTCGGCATCTGCTGGATTCCGGTCGTCTGGATGCAGATACGCATCCGGGACCTGATCGCGGCGGGGGCGGGCCAGGAGAGCTATCGTAGACTCATGCGCAGCTGGTTCGTCTTGGGCGTGTTAGCCTTTGGCAGCGTCATCATTTTGTTTTACCTGATGGTGTCCAAGACTGGCGCGTACGGTTAGCGCGTTGCGCCACTCTTAAATCTCATCAAGCCACTCGGTCAGGAGTGCTGACTGAAACTCATAAAACGGGTTGTAGCGAATGCGCAGGAAAAATTCCGGCGTCAATTTCAGCAGGCCGCGTTCGCCGCGCGGCGCCAGCGCGCCGAGCACTGCGTTGGGGTTGTTCGTGAACGCACCGTTGCCGTACAGCGTGTCGTCGGCACGAAACGGAATCGCAATGTGCGACAGCGAGTACATCTGCGTCGGCCAGCGCAGCTTGGTTGCGTCGATCACCGCCTCGGTCTGCTCAGCCGGCAGCGTGACCGCGTCGATGGCATTGCTGGATGCATCCCGGTTCTTGAGAATCGTCACACCGAAGTCTAACGGCGCCATCGATGTGAAATAGCGAGCAGGATCTTCGGGCCACTTCTTCATCAGATGCAGCATCGTGCTGTTGCGATTGACGTCGTACAGCACCAGCTTGCTGCCGTTGGCCGGCAGTCGCTGGTACAAAGTCGTGACAATGGCCGTTGCACCGACTGTATCGTCAACGACCGACTGGAACGTCAGTACGGGCGGCAAGCGGGCGGCCTGCAGCGGATCGGCCAGGCGCTCGTGCACGCGGCTCGAGATCTTGTGCACTTCCCAGGCGGCACGCTTCGGAAACGACGTGAACTTGAACGGATCGATCTCGGGCAGCACCGATAACCACTTGAACTTCTCGAAATATGGCAGCCAGGAGATGACGGCGTGCCAGTTCATTACGGCAGCGGCCGAGGTGATCGCAATGCCGGGCGACAGCAGCACGAGACCGTCGGGGCAGGGAAGCTCGGTGCTGTCCTCGCATTGCAGTGCGTAGTCAACTGCAAGCAGGCCGCCGTTCGAGTAGCCGACCAGCAGTAGCGACTGCTCTGCGCCCGGCCGCTGCATGGCCCGGCGGACCGCGATACGAACCGCCGCGGTCCAGTCCTCCCAACGCGCCTGCACGAGCCCGGCGACCGCAAACCCGTGACCCGGCATGCGCGCCGCGACCACGTTGTAGCCGGCGCCGGCGAGCGTCTGTGCCGTGGCCAGCATCGAATACGGCGAATCTGTCAAACCGTGCAGCAACACGGCAATGCCGCGCGGCGCGGGCACCGTCAATTCGTAGGAGTGGTTCCAGTTGCCGTCAAAGTTGCCCGGATAGGTCAGGCTATTGGCGAAATAACGGTCAGCAGGGCTGTCGGGACGCGCGTCACTCGGGATCTTCTGTTCGAGTTCGGCCGCGAGTTTATCCTCGAGGGCGAGGTAAGCCGGCCAGTCGGTCGCGTCTTCCATCGACGCATCGAATTCCTCGTCGAATTCGATGCGATGCTCCGGACCGAGTGGCGGCATGCGCCGCGCATCCAGTGCAAGGCTGAAATAGATCGTCAGCACCAGTACGGTCACAACCGTGGCAAGCCACTTTCCGAATTTGAGCGCAGTCGGCATCGAGAAAATACTAACAGGCTGGTCCTGCTACGGCGATCGATGAGTTTGAACGGTCTCTCTAGTCACCTCAATTGCCGCAATTTCGCCCTGGTCCGGGCTGAAACGCCCGGTCTACGATCAGTTCATGCCGGTGGAGCGCGAGAAAGGCAATACCGCATGCGTGTCAATAAGCAGTACCGCGTTTGCCTCGTCTGGCGCGGTTTTTCGGTAATTCGCCAAAGTTTTGGATGAACCTGCCGATGCATTACGATCTTGAAGTCGCTGAGCGTCGATCAGGGCGACAACTCGAACGAGAGATAAAGCAAACCTCGGCGGCAGTGGCGTAGATTGGTCAGCAGTTCCTGCGACTATACTGCAGCGGCCGAACGCAAAGGCCAAAGGGGGCAGAGCGATGGGAAAGACGATCATATTTGTCCACGGCAGGAGCTTTAAACCGAATAAAGCGGCCCTGCAGTCGATCTGGCTCAGCGCGATCGAACACGGCATTACGCGCGATCGCAAGCGCAAGCTGGCGGCTTTCAAGAAGGCCAACAAGGAACTGGTCTATTACGGCGACCTGTCCAACAAATTTCTTCGCTCGAAAGGCCACAAATTCAATGAGAAAGAAGATATCGAGAGCAGAAAACAGACACTGGCGGCGCTGAAGGGCTACAGTGCCAATCAATTTACGAAAGCCACGTACAAGAAGCTGCCGGGCAAGGCGTCGTACAAGGAATTTCTCGCTGATGTCGGCGCTGTCACCTTCGGGCCGCTGCGTCTTACAGAAGGATTGGTGTCGGTGGTTGCGCCCGATATGCGCCATTACTGGAACTTCGACAGCGCGTTCGGCTCCCACGTCCGCGCCACAATGATCGGCCCACTCAAACGGGCGATGAATCGCGGTGACAAAATCATGGTCATCTCGCATAGCCTGGGGACCATGGTCGCCTACGATACGTTTTGGAAATTCAGTCATGCCAGCGAATACCGGCCAAAATATTCGAACAAAAAAGTTGATACCTGGATAACGCTCGGCTCGCCACTCGCTGACGAAACGGTGAAGAGAAATCTCAAGGGTGCCAGAGCGAGTGGCCCGAGACGCTATCCGGGCAATATCAAACGCTGGGAAAATTTCTCCGCGGAGGACGATTTTATTTCTCACGACTCGAAGCTGGCGAACGACTTCAAGCGCATGTACAAAGAGCAGCTGATCGACGAGATCAATGATCAGAAAATCTACAACGTCGCGGTGCGCCGCGGCAGCTCGAATCCGCACCACGGCGCCGGCTACCTGATCCACCCGAAAGTCATCAAGATGATCACGGACTGGGTTTGATACTGCATTGATGATGGAGATGGTGTGGTTCTTCACAACACGAGACGCACTATGAGAAATCTGCTGATCATTATTCTGTTGCTCGGTGGTGCGTACTTCGCGTTCGAGCAGTCGCAGTACTCGGCGCCCGAAGTTGCAATCAGCCAGCCCACCGCATCTGAGTCGCGCCAAACCGTCGGACAATTCCGATCCGGGCAGCAAGTGCGCGGATCCGGAAAAGTGACGCGAATTCTCTCCGATGATAACGACGGGAGCCGACATCAGCGGTTCATTTTGCAACTGAGTTCAGGCCAAACAGTGTTGATCGCGCACAATATCGATCTTGCGCCTCGAATATCTTCGCTGAGCAACGGTGACCTGGTGTCTTTCTATGGTGAGTTTGAATCGAATCCTCAAGGCGGCGTCATTCACTGGACCCATCACGATCCACAAGGTCGGCATGTCGCAGGCTGGCTCGAGCACGACGGCCGTCGCTATCAGTAAGAGCAGGTAGTACGCCACTGGCGGTTTGCCGTGATGATCGTTCCTCATGCAACGCAGGGAGAAATCGCGCAAGCGCATTCGATTGAGCTATAGTTTCGGTATGGCAAGTGACTCTTCCAGCGATGTCGAATCAAGCCCGCTGTCCGGCCTGCACCTGTTGTTGACGTATGAGTGCAACTACGAGTGCGAGCATTGTTTTGTGTGGGGCGGGCCGTCCCAAACCGGCACGATGACGCTCGAAACCATCGCGCACATCATTGGGCAGGCTCAAGCGCTGGGCACGATCAAGTGGATCTACTTCGAGGGCGGTGAAGCGTTTCTCTACTACCAGATACTCGGCGCCGGCGTTCGTCTGGCCAAAGAGTCCGGTTTCAAGGTCGGCATCGTGACCAATGCCTATTGGGCGACCGCGGATGCCGATGCCATGGCGTGGCTAAAGCCGTTTGCCGGTTTGGTCGACGATCTTTCCATCAGCAGCGATGGGTATCACGGTAACGACGAAAGCCCCGAACACCCCGAGACCGCTCGCCGGGTTGCGCAGCAACTGGGCATCCCAGTTGACTTTATTACGGTCGCCGACCCCGAAGCCGTTGATGTGTGCGGCGCGGCGGGCCAGTTACCCGCCGGCGAATCGGCCGTTCTGTACCGGGGTCGGGCAGCGGAACTACTCGCATCGCGCGTCGCGACAAAGCCGTGGGAGCAGTTTACGGAATGCCCGTGGGAGGACTTGCGGGAACCCGGGCGCGTCCACGTAGACCCCTTTGGCAATCTGCACATCTGTCAGGGCATTTCTATTGGCAATCTGCTTGAGCGTTCACTACCGGACATCATGGGCGAGTATGACGCGGACAAACATCCGATCGTCGGACCCTTGCTTGCCGGCGGCCCGGCCGAGATCGTTCGCCGCTATGGCCTTAAGCACAAGGATGGTTACGCCGATCACTGCCACCTCTGTTACGAATCGCGCTGCGCACTGAGGCAACGTTTTCCCGACGTGCTGACGCCCGACCAGATGTACGGCACGCGCTGATTCCAAAGTCTTTGACATAACGCAGCGACCGATTTTCGCCGCACTCCCCGTCTAATGATACGTAGAGCCCTAACGCTCGCCGCAGACACGGCGGCGCATGCTCTATCTACATGTCAGGGAGAAGAATCATGCAGAGGAAAATCATAAAACATGGCGCCACCACGATTCTGGCGGCGCTGGCGATGGGTGCTGCCGGTAGCAGCGCTTGGGCGGGAGGTGCGCTTGACATCGATTTTGACGCAGACAATTTCGATGGCTCGATGAGTTGGATTACCAATTTGCACTGGCCGTTGACGCCAAGCTCCGGTGCTCAAACATTCACGTATGTCGGTGGCAATGACGACGAGTGCGTGGTCAATAAGATTTATGTCGACTCGGAGGAGATCAAGGACGACTTTGTCGGTGATTACGAAGATATCATTGCGCAGGTAGTTCTCGACCAGGAGTGGCTTGTCGAACTCGAAGAGGGTGAGGAATGCAACGTCTTCACGCCAGTAGGTCCCGAGAACCTGACCGAACGCACCTTCGACTGGTATGCGCAGGATGTCTTCTGGAACGTCTGGTACATGGGCGAACACAGCCGGAGTTTTGAGGATGGTTGCCCCGGGCCTGAGGTTGCTGATGAGGATGTGGAGGACGAGGAATGCTTTGAAGGCTCGTGGGAGGCTGGACAGTACGGGCCCGAGATGGAAATAATTGCGGCACCGGGCATCGTGGTGCCAAGCGACTATCCTTCGGGCGGCGAACTAATCGAGCCGGGCACCTACTACATGCAGGAAGTTGCCGAAGGTGCTGAGGACATGGCCAAGATTCTTAAGGTAAATAGTCCTTTATCTGTCGAAGACGGGGTAGAGCCGGGTGACTACGACAACTGTCGCAAGGTCAAGGAATGGAACCCGTTCGAACACGGCCAAAGTGTCGAGCACAAATGGTATTGCCTGGGCGGTAATGGATTGGTGCTGATTCAGGGTATCGGCGGCGGCCCGACGGAAAATGAAGTACTTGTTGAGATAACGTCCGACTAGGAGCCTGTTTCCTGGTGTTGTCGGATAGCCCCGCTTCGGCGGGACTTGCGTCGATCAGGGACCAAACTTGGTCAGGAAACGATCCAGCTCATTCGCGAACGTCTGTTTGTCGCATTGACTGAATGCGGCCGGGCCGCCGCCCATTTCTACGCCACTCGAACGCATGGTGTCGAGAAAGTCCCGCATGTTGAGGCGGGCACCGATGTTTTCTTTCGTGTGCATTTCACCGCGCGGGCTCAGCGCGTGCCCCCCTTTTGCGATTACCTCGGCGGCCAGAGGAATGTCGCCCGTGATGACGAGGTCGCCGGCGTCCAGTCGCTTGACGATTTCATCGTCGGCAACGTCGAATCCTCGCGGCACCTGCAGGGTGTTGATGTTGGGCGAGGAGGGCGTACCGAGGGCCTGATTCGCAACCAACGTGAGTTGCACACCGGTACGATCGGCGGCGCGAAACAGGATTTCCTTGATCACGACCGGACAGGCATCCGCATCGACCCACACTTTCACGCGATGCTGCTCGCCTGCGCCTAGGGTTTGCGAAACAGCAACGTGAACCGGTCAGTGTTGCCGCTAACCGAGCGCCGCCCGACTTCGTATTCGAGTTCGTCATCGGCGCGGTAGTGCAGGTCCGCGTAGTCGACGAACTCGAAGCCGTGCCCGAGCATCTCCTTGATGACCAGAACCGGATCGATGCGGCGGCGGTTCTCGTGATTGGGCGGTTCCATGTGCCGTGCCGTGTGGTCGACGACGCCGTAAAGCCCGCCGCGCTTCAGCGCTTTGAAGACGTTGCGGTTGATACGATCACGGGAGCCCTTGTCGAAGTTATGGATATTGCGGAAGGTCAGCACCATGTCGATACCGGTGACGCCGAAGTCGAAGTCGTCGACCTCGTAAAATCGGCTACCTTGCGGCCGGTTGAGATTAGCCGTAGTTTCAACGACTTCGACCCGCTCAAATCCGGGTTCGGTCAGCACGTTTTCCCTGATCCGGTTCGTGCCCAGGGCCACATACAGCTTGCCGTTCTCGGCAAGCACCGGCGCCAGCACGCGGGTGTACCAGCCGCCGCCCGGCAGCAGTTCCAGCACGCGCATATCATCGGTCATGCCGAAAAAATTCAGTGTCTGCAGTGGGAGGCGATTCCTGTCGCGGTCGCGATCGGCCTGCGGGCGCGATTCCGCAGCGAGTGCGGCCTCGACTTTTGCATCAATCTCGTTGGCCGCCTGAGCGAAGCTGGCGACGCCTATCAGTACAAGG
>Ga0224507_10000564_pt1 | contig 14543 bp, 10 predicted proteins | sample SF_Jan12_sed_USG_3_FD_170159 | JGI IMG/M metagenome (GOLD analysis project Ga0224507, IMG submission 170159) | Sediment microbial communities from San Francisco Bay, California, United States - SF_Jan12_sed_USGS_13 | ecosystem: Environmental > Aquatic > Marine > Sediment | place: USA... | reverse complement strand
ACAATTTAATGATAAGAGCCAAAACTGCCGCAATAGTTTTACTTAGTCTGGTATTTTTTTCATCAGCTGTGGCAATTGCTGATGAGCAACATCCTCGAGTAAAAATGACAACATCACAAGGTGATATTGTACTTGAACTGGATGCGGTACGCGCTCCTAAATCAGTTGAAAACTTTTTGGCCTATGTAAACAGTGGTTTTTATAATGGTACAATTTTTCACCGCGTAATCTCAAATTTCATGATTCAAGGTGGTGGTTTCGCGAAAGACTTCAGCAAAAAAGAAACCAAGGCGCCGGTTAATAATGAAGCAAATAACGGACTACAAAATACCCGTGGCACAATTGCAATGGCACGCACAGCTGACCCGCACTCAGCAACTGCACAGTTTTTCATTAATACAGTTGATAACGGCTTTCTTAATCATCACTCTCAAACACAACGAGGATGGGGTTATGCCGTATTTGGTAAAGTCGTTGAAGGCATGAATATCGTCGACAAAATCCGCAAAGTTAAAACAGGACCAGGCGGCCCTTTCAGTAAAGATGCACCCAATGAAACCGTTGAAATTATTTCTGTAACAGTTGAAGCAACCGGTAGTACAAGCACACCGACTTCGCCTCAGACACTAAAGATGAATTAAGATAACGTTTTATGCACACACTTTTTATTTCAGATTTACATCTGTCACACCAAACGCCCACTATTGCACACAATTTTCTGACGTTACTAAGGGAACAATCAGCTGATCTCGATGCACTTTATATTCTGGGTGACTTGTTTGAATACTGGCTGGGTGATGATGGCATCACCCCCCAGCATCACCCTATATTGAACGAAATAAAACAGGTGTCTGAACGCGGGATACCTGTATATTTTATTCGCGGTAATCGAGACTTCCTTATATCTAACGAATTTGCCAAACAAACGGCTTGTGAAATTATGGAAGAACCTGTGGTGATTAATTTATATGGTAACCCTACCCTTATCATGCACGGTGACTTGTTATGCACGGACGACCACGCCTATTTACAATTTAGAGAACAAGTGAGAAACCCCCAGTGGCAAACTCATTTTCTAGGCCTAAACATGGACCAGCGAATTGAAATGGCAAAACAAGCTAGAGATGTCAGTCAGACCTCTACTAAAGAAAAATCCATGGGTATTATGGATGCCAACCAATCAACCATAGAGCAATATATGCGTGAATACAGTGTAAACACCCTGATTCACGGCCACACCCATAGACCAGGTGTTCACCAGTTTGAGATTGATGGACAAAAAACAAAGCGTATTGTGCTTGGCGACTGGGGAGATAAAGCCAGTTACCTGAAAGTTTCTGCCACAGAAACTACGCTAATTGATCCAAGGGTTAATACCAATAGTTAACACCGGTAGTTAATCCAATAGTAAACACGCAACCATAAAAAAACCGGGACGATTTTGTCATCCCGGTTTTCCTTAAATTCGATATTTTAGAATTTTACATTCAAGCCGATACTAGCATTATTAGTAATATAACTTAGCTCCATACCCATGGTACCCGCCTGAAACATACGACGGTATTTTTTAGGTAACATGTGGGCAGCGCCATAATGAAGCAAAGCTGTACCAATAAAATAGGCATTTACTGTTTGTGACGAAGGACATTTTCCCATAATTGGGTTGGTTTCATAATATGCCCCGGATTGGCATTGGCTGGAAATATCCAGTGTTTGTCCCCAGTCAGCAACATGTGTAGCGAGGTAGGCAGCCTCCCAGTAAGTATCTTTTTTAGACCAAGCGTTAGCCGCAGAACTTACAAATATTATTGTCAATAAAACCAATAACTTAACCGTTAATTTCTTATTCATTTTTTATCCAGACTCTAATAAACCACACCTAACTAGGTTTACGTCCGGACCATGTCTACTGTGAGTGAATTAACTGACAACCCCATCACATTACACTTTGGGATTAAAGAAACTGTGAAAGAGGTCTCTATTAATCACCTAAAAGACAATAACAACACATTGATTTCATACGATAAGTCGCTGTTATTTTTATGTTTTCTATGGTAAAAACAAGTCAGAAGATGAAAAGCATTGAAGCTATTTTTCATTATTAATGGCTAAAGCAGAATATGGATTGCCTGAATCTATCAGGCACAAAATTAATTCACGAAATAAGTGGGATTCGCACAACATGATAATTTCAACTAAACGGGCTAACTACATCAAGGTTGGGGTATCACTGTTTTTGCTTGCAGTCTGTTCGACCAGTTTACATGCAGCCGTGAATTATGATGCAAAAATAGACAAAGTCAGTATAAAAACAAAAATGCTAGTAGGTAGGTCTTACACGGCAAAAGTAACCGTCAGCAATACCGGCGCATCCACCTGGACAAAGTCAAGTAACATTAAATTAGTGACTACCGGCAACGCAAAAAACGCATGGAAGTATTCAGCGGGCACCCTCAGCAGGGATGAACGTATTCCACCTGGTAACAGTAAAACGTTTGAGATCACACTAACCGCGCCAAACCGAACAGGTATTTACGGAATTCAATTTCAGTCACTGCAAGATGGCAACACCATGAGCAGTAATAGCAAAGCCAAAATGATTGTCGTTGAAGACAGGGCAAACAGGGTTAAGTTTATCTCACAACTTTTGCCTGAAAAAATGGAAACCAGCCAAGAATATGCCGTAGTCATCCAGTTTAGAAACAACGGCACATCCACCTGGAGTAGACATAACAACTATAAACTTGGGCTAAAATCTCTACAAGAAGTCTGGAACACCTCAACAGAACTACTAGGTAAAAATACCGTTATTCCACCTGGCCAGATAGGCACCTTTCAATTCAACTTAAAAGCGCCTGATAAAGCTGGCCACTTTCCTATTCAGTGGCAAATGAAAAAAGGTAACAAATCGTTTGGCGAACCCACGCCTAAACTAATGGTAGAAGTCAGTGAATCAAAATCCAGTTCCGGTGCAGAATTTGTCTACCAGAACGTACCTGGCACTCAAAAATTAGGCGCATTATTCACTGTACTTAACCGCGGTGAGATCTACCCAGTGGACGTCACCTTTAAAAACACCAGTGATAAAAACTGGACGCCAGGACACGTCGCATTGGGCGCACAAAACCCGGCCAACTCCATGAACTGGTCAGTGGACCGTATTGAACTTAAAAGCAGTGACACAATTCTTCCCGGAGAAATAAAATCTTTCAGCTTTAAAATAATCGCACCATTAAAACCGGGAATATATAATTTTCAATGGCAAATGTTGCGAGGATTTAAGACCTGGATTGGAGAAAAAAGTGAGAATATTTCGATTACCGTTAAATAAAATTCCAGTGAATTTGAGGTAGTTTGTCCAGGATAATAAAGCTGCGAACTGAGTTTAGCATGGCCGAATTTAATCACAATATTGTACGGCTTAATCTGGATTATGAATATCAAGGCGGCATTCATTTAAGTCTCGGGTATATCAGCTATAACTCTTCCAGCACTGGCGAAAATAGTTCGACGCTTTACCCTTATCGTAGTAACGACCGGATATCGTCAAGTATTGTTTTTTACTATTAACGCATTTACAAAAAAGTATTTGATTAAAAGATATATAGATATTTAGCTAATATAAGCTTGAAACTTTCTTTCTTTTCATGATTTTTTCTATTTCCACAAGGCATATTTGAATATTTCAGGTGATTTTTTTATTCACAAAACCTGTAGATAACTTTGTGGATAACTTTTGGATAACATGTCTAAAGTGGCGAATCTATTAGCCTGCAGTTAGATTGATGCTTATTTAAGCCCTTACTCAAACCATTGATTTTATTATATATTTTAATAGGCGCGAATTTACACGAGATTTTCATTGCGAGATTACAACTGAGATTGTCAACAGTTTTTAGGTGTGAATAACCATGATATTTTCAATTTACTGACGTAGTATTTTAAAAAAATTCAAGTAAATTATTACTCTTTTTTAAAGACCAAGCGCCTGTTGCTCTGATGTAGTAGTAGTAATGATGACTCGTTACAGCTCAAGCACAAACGTCAGATTACTCGAACTTAACTTCTAACGTTAGCGATACAGGGCGATCTAACACTTCACTCAAGGTGGTCACTCTCCTTAAGACTTTAAAATTAACCACCAAGCAATACAGTTGGACAGCCAAGTATTATAGTTCCGCCATGGGCTGTTGTTGATCCCATTTTTGCCGCTGGCTTTTTACCAATCAAAACGGTAGTGCTACCCATTGCAATAGTATCCGGTGGGCCAACACAAACACAGGAATCACCTGCAACGGATGCTGGCATTTTACCAATTAAAACTGTCGCCATACCCGGCCCAACAATCGGCCCGCCGACATGGGGCACTGGTCCGGTCATCATTGGACATACGTGCATATCGGTTAATCTTGCTGCTGGTGCACCCATATTAATTTTCTCCTATATAACTCGCAGGCATAACAGAAATTTAAACATTATCGCCTTTACCACCCTGGGCAATGTTAATACCACGCTTAATAAAACGCTGATATAAATTTTGTGTTTGTTTTGGGTCCTCATGTGCACTTGCTAATAATATTGCACCTGTAACCGCTTTACCAAAAACACCATCGGGGGCTTCTACTTTTGCTTCACCCTTTGGTGTAATACTGCCACCACTCCAGAAAACAGCGTTTGCTACCCAAGAGGCGGCAGTTGCGTATTCGAGTTTTTCTGCCATATGAAGATTTAAATACCGATCATCCTCATTAGGTTTTACCATCCATTGATCGGCTGCTCTTAACGCATTAGCATCATCTAGGTTAGGTTTGTCTCCCAATATATCTTTAACACATAAACTGGCCCAGTAAACGGCTTCTCGTGCGGGAAGCGCTTGAGCAATAACACCGATAGCATCTTTTAAGGCATGGTTTTGCAGTAAAGACTGAATAAAATCAGATAATGATTGCTCTGATTTTAACAAAGGTAATGTCGTCTTTTCTAGATCAACATATTTACAAATTTTCTCAGCGCTTTGACTTTTTGTTTTTACTAAGTTGAGTTTATTCATTATTTTTCTGGCTCTGGCTTTAAGTTAGATTCATTTTATTGGTTTCATAATTCTAGATTCCGGCTAAAACACGGCCGGAATGACGGGCCAAGTTTCTAGTTGATCATGGTTATTCCACCCTGCACTTTCACCATTGCACCGCCTTTTAATTCTGCCATGGTATCGGCATTCACTTTCACCATCATACCTTTAAGTGTGATACCGGAAGGGTCCATTTTGATACTGTTACCACCACAGGTTAACGTAATGCCTGCAGATTCAATTTTAATACTATTGCCACCGACTTTTAATTCTATTTTACTTGTGTCAATAGTTGACGAGTTACCACCAACTTTACTTTCGATTTTATCTGACGCTTCAACACTACTTTTTCCGCTATCAATTTTAGTCGTAAAATCACCGCTGGCTAATGTTAAATCGTAATTCCCTTTATCCAATGTTGTTGTTTGGTCACCTTTGGCTAACATTATTTCACGACTACCATCCATCAACGTAAGCGATTGATCGCCTTTGTCCAACGTGGTGTTTTGCTTACCGTCTTTTAGGCTTATTGTTTGGTCACCTTTGGTTAACTCAACAGTCTGGTTACCTTCTGTTAAGGTATGCGCTTCATCGCCTTTGGTTAGTACGGTGGTAACATCACCTTCAGTTAATGTTTTGATGACGTTACCTTTTTTCAGTAAATAAGTATCATCACCTTCTTCAATTGTTGTTGTACGGTTTTGATTTATCTCCGTATTGAAGTCTTTTTGCGCATGAATATAAACTTCTTCTGAATCTTTTTTGTCTTCAAAACGTAATTCATTAAAAGTTGCTGAACCGCCGTCTTTTGTGCTTCGAGTTTTGAATCCGCTTTGTGTCTGGTTTGCGGGTAGATTATACGGCGGCATATTAACGGCGTTATAAACCTGGCCGGTGATTAGGGGTTTGTCTGGGTTACCATCAAGAAAACTGACAACCACCTCCTGTGACACTCGCGGAATAATAATACCGCCCCAGCCTTTGCCTGCCCACGATTGAGATACACGGATCCAGCAGGAACTTTCTTCATCTTTTTTACCAATACGATCCCAGTGAAACTGAACTTTTACCCGACCATATTTATCAGTGTAAATTTCTTCGCCAGAAGGGCCTACAACCACCGCCGTCTGTAAACCGTAAACGCGTGGCCGTGGTGTTATATTTTTAGGCCTTGGTATCGCTCCAACAGGAACACAAACAAATTGATTAAAGTAAGAACGAGTACTACCTGTGTTTGATCCAACATCTTCTGATGCATCAAACCGCATACTGATAATCGTATATTCTTTACCTTCTTCAGCGGAACATTCGTGCTTTTCTATTTTAAACTTGCCGCCTACTTTCAGACTTCGATAAGTGCCGGACGATTCAATCGTGTGATATTGAGATTCTTCTGCTTCGATTCTGGCTTTTATGAATGGCTCTGCGTCACCGGTTTTAATATAGCCATACGGATATTCGTAGTGCTCATATTTATCAACTTTGTCCAGCTTCACAATAGTACTAACTTCTTTGACAAGCGCTACATTCGGCTCCTCGAACGAGTAACTGTTTGCCGTTACTTTGCCGGTAATATAAGCGTGATTGTGTGACCAGGAATGCAGGTGTTCATCGGCTATATTATCTAAATATATGAGTTCATTTTCAGTGCAGTTTTCAAAACTAGAGGTATTATCCGACAATACCATTGTATGTTTGCCTTCTTCGTGGGCAAAGTAATAAAAAATCCCTTCCTCTTCCATTAGGCGGCTTACAAAATCAAAAGCAGATTCACCGTATTGCACGCAGTAATCGCGCACTAAACAGGTCTTTGTTACACTCATTTTGTAATCTGTAAAACCGTAAAACTTAAAAACATCTTCAATAATATCTTTCGCGTTTTTTGTTTGGAATATTTTATGATCACAGGTTTTGCTTAAAAACCAAAGCCAGGGAACAACGACAGCCTGATAGCTTCTTAACCCATCGGGGCGAAGTGAACCACTTACAAACTGGCTAACATAACCATTGTAATTACGTTTACTGCCGTCACCCAATATCATCCAAAAATCGACAGGCTTGCCTACAATATCCTCTGGTTTAATTGCTTGCTCTTCAGATGCAAGCCCAAGTGTAAAATTAAAAAGATTTGAGATGCCTTCATCGCCGCTAATGCTTAATAGGGTCAAGTCAGCAGTTAGTGATGTGGTGATGCCAATATATTGTTCGTTTGAAGTTGAGGTCATTTTTATTTCTATTATTTATTGTACTGCGAATTAGATTACCATTTATTTCAGGTATGAATTATGACGCAAATCACACTCAAAATTGAGAGCTAAATAGTATCAACTTAACTGTCAGGCTTATTTGTTATGTGGCTAAATTATAGTAGCGCGTAAAACGATCAGAAACCATTAGTTATTTACGTGACCCACGCTCAATTTTTTGATTGAAATTTAAGCATGAGTAATGATATTAATTATTTTCCCCATAGAAAAAGGGGCCTAGAATATAGGCCCCTTCCTTCTTTTGACTACTAACTTTTGACTACTAACTTTTACTACTGAAACTTTATACTATTTAGATGACTTAACTTCTAATAACTCAATTTCAAAAATCAATGTAGCATTTGGACCAATTGCCTTGCCACTTCCACGTGGGCCATAGGCTAAGTCAGATGGGATAAAGGCTTGCCATTTATCACCCTCTTTCATAAGCAACAATAACTCGGTCCAACCTTTTATTACACCGGTAACAGGGAAAGTAAGCGGCTTACCACGGGCGATAGAACTGTCGAACTCAGTACCATCAATTAAAGTGCCTCGGTAATGTACAACAACGGAATCCGCCTCTGTTGGAGTTTTACCTTTACCTGATTTAGTCACTTTGTACTGAACGCCACTTGCCAGGGTTTTCACGCCTTTTTTCTTTTTGTTTGCAGCAAGAAAAGCATCACCTTCTTTTTTGCTCTTACCCGCCATTGCGGTCTGTTTTTTCATTTGCTGCTGGCGTAATACATCTATTGCCGCTTGCATTTCCTCTGGATTTAACTGAGGCGGTTTGCCTGCAAGCATGTCATTTATCGCCGCAGTAAACGCTTTAACATCAACATCCAGTCCACCACGTTTAAAATCCTGACCAATCTGTACACCAATGGCATAACTTGATTTTTTCTTATCTGTATCCAGCGAACTATCAGCCGCAAAGCTGTTTCCCCAAACTAACGCAGCTAGTGGTAGTGCGACGTAACTCAATTTCATTTTTTATTCCTTAATTGTAAATAGTTGTGAATAATCGTTTGTCTAGACTGATCATATTCATGATTGTTCAATGCAATTAACTTGAATATCACAGTTAATTGACTTAAATCCAGCTTTTTTTACAGGCACAAAAAAAGCCGATCGAATATTGAACGGCTTTTGTGTAAAAAATTTATAATAGTTCGAAAAAAAAAACTAATGGAATGTTTTTTAAGCGTTTGCAGCTCTTCCCGATGGCACAAATGCTTTTACTGTATCCTCTAATTCTGCCGTGGCTTTTTTGGTTGCATGCACGACTGTTTTCTTATCAAGTCCTGTTAGCTCCCACGCTTCGTGACTAATTTTTAGCTTCTCTTTAAAACCTAAACCATGCATGTGCGCAATATGTGACATAGCATTTGCTATATGCACTATGCTCACTTCGAGCTTAAAGGCTTCTGCTTTTTCAGGCTCATGATGATAAAGTGCTACAGCTTGAAAGCTTTCAGGTAAATGCCACTTTTTCATCAGTGCTGCACCAATTTCACTGTGACCTAAACCAAAAACGACTTGCTCTACTTCGTGATAGGGTTCTGCATCGGCTTTTGCACGGTGAAGAACAACGCGCATAATTTCAGGAATTTTTGCCAGCATTACCAACTGACCAATATCATGCAATAGTCCCGCTGCAAAGAGACGTTCTTTGCACAGTACTTTTGTCGTTGTTTTACTACCTAATTCTCGTGCGATGAACCCAGTGAACAAACTATGACGCCAATACTTATCCATATTAATAAGATCATTTTTGTCTGCACTAAAGGCATTTATAACAGAAGTCGAAAGCACGAGATCGCGTAAATCCTGCATTCCAATAACGCTAATAGCACGTGAAATAGTTTCAACTCTTGAGGGAAAGCCATAATAGGGGCTATTGGCGATTCGTAATAACTGCGCGGTTAAGTTCGGGTCGCGACTCAATACATGCGCGATGTCTAGTGCAGATGAGTTGGGGTCATCAACCATTTCATTAACGCGAAAACAAACATCCGGTAGCGCTACTAAATGATCAACGTCTCGTAAAAACTGTTCTGGGGTAATGGGCATTTTGCAATCCTCAACAAAAACTGGTTACATCTGTCGAAACTAACAAATGTATCGTCATTCCCCGGCTGGACTTAATCCAGAATCTCTACATTTGCAATTAACTACTCGTTTTTTTATTCATTTAACAACTATCAACAAGCAATGAGGGGACACTTTATCACGAGGCATATACCATGCCGGCCATCTTTCACGCCTTCTTAATTAAAGTATAGACTAAATATGCTGACATTTTGGCCGATACAAAGAGATATAGCTAAATTAGTTATAAAATCGGGGATCATTATGAATGCAATCTCAGGGTTTCAAAGCGGCTTAGCCGGAATATACAAAGGAATGAATGCCTTACAACAGGATGCTAATGTTATAGCGTCACAAGGGACGACGACTGCCGCTTCAAGTCAAGATGTCACCAAAGCCATAGTTGGTCTGAGCGCGAACAGCCATCAGGTAGAAGCGTCAGCTAAGGTGATAGAGACTCAAGATCAAATGTTAGGATCGCTGCTTGACGAAATGGCTTAAGCACCTTTAGAAGCATAGAAAAACACAAATATGGATATCAACAGCGCTCTACGATCTAACACATACTCTGGGAACAGTTTTTCTAGCCCACGCAACCCTGTGGCCGAAAAACATCAAGCGGAGGCATTAGGCCCTGCTCTCGATGCGAAAACCGTCACTACAGCCAATCCTTCCCTATCGGCTACAACGGCAAACACACCTTCTGACAATACATATAGCAATACGTCAAATAACACTTCAAGCACCACTTCAAATACCAAAAGCACGGATAAAACCAACGGCGAACAACCCGAAGATGAATCCACCCTAAAAAAAGAACCCCAAAATGAAAACTCAGCCGGTACACAACTAACTGAAGAAGATTTAAAAGAAGTTAAGGAATTAAAAAGCAGAGATCAGGAGGTACGCACACACGAAGCCGCGCACCTAGCCGCTGCAGGAAAATACGCGACAGGCGGGGCTTCATTCGATTACAAACGTGGACCTGATGGAAAAAACTATGCGGTAGGTGGCGAAGTCGGTATAGATACTAGCGCGATACCTGGTGATCCTCAGGCTACACTTCAAAAGGCACAACAAATTAGAGCGGCGGCACAAGCGCCTGCAAACCCGTCAAGTCAGGATAGGCAAGTTGCAGCAAGCGCATCTCAAATGGAAGCAAAGGCAAGACAGGAAATTGCCGAGCAACGTATAGAAAAACCCAGTGAAGAAAACAACAAAGTTATAACTGACTCAGAAAAAACCGGCAGTGATGAATCTGAAAATAACGCAATAAAAAATAAAGCAGCATCGGCTTATCAAGCCATTGATAGCATTTCTCAACCAGAGAGCAGTACGACACCTCTGATTCAGCTTATAGCATAATACTTACACCTCATTCCCTCCCACTTTCATATACACAGCAAAGCAAAAGGAAGTGCCAACACTCTTAAACCCTATTTTGCTACGGCATTTAAATACAAGTATGGGTTCCAGCAATAATCCCATCTATATGTGCTTGAGCCTTACTAACATAAATACTACCCTTATATTTATCTTGCAGTAACAACGTCATTGCAGCGGATTCAGCCACGCAATCGCCCTCTGCATGATAACTCAGCCCAGTGTAATATTGCGCGTTATCAGCCCTGATACTGCTGGGAAACAGGCTGATTAATGACGCAAAATCCGAACGCGCAAGAAGTAAATCTGGCATTGATTTTTTCTGATGGCTACGCCCTCTGTAGTACAACGCATCATCAGCACGATTTGTTGTAATGTATAATGTTACCACCTTGTCAAATTCAAGAATTGCTGTGGTAAAGTTTGCCTCACTATAAAATGTTGCCCCCCGCTGATATAACGCATCATCTAAAAACGAACTTGCTGGATAATTTAACGCAGACACTTTGTCATACGCCGTCCTTGCAGCGTCATAATCTAATGGCAGCTTCGATATATTTGCAATTTTGTGATAACTACGTCCGATGTAATATTGAGCTGCCGCAGCGTTTGTTGAAGATGGGTATAAAGCAAGTACCTTTTGAAGCTCAGGTACCGCGCTATCGTATAACAGTGTATTTGCTGTTACCCCAGCTTCATCATAATATGATTTACCTTTTCTATATTGCCCATCATCAAGTAAAGTACTTAGGGAGTATGCCGGTGTAGTTAATAATAAGTCGTATTCGACTCTTGCCTCTAGGTATTTTTGTTGGGCATGAAAACTACGGGCAATATAATATTGGGCCGAATCAGAGCTTGATGACAATGTAAAAGAAAATACTTTTCTAAACTCGATAACAGCAGTATCGTAAAGTGCTAAATTGTTATTTATCCCCGCCTCATCATAGTAGGTTTTTCCTATTTGATATTGTGCGTTATCACCCCATATACCTAGCGCGTAATTAACAATCACTAAATCGTATTCTATTCTAGCCTGAGTGAAATTTTGCATTTCATGATAACTTCGAGCAATGTAGTATTGCGCTGAATCTGCACTTGTCGCCAATGGGTAAGCAAATACTTTTTGAAATTCAGCTATAGCAGTGGGAAATAGCGTGAGGCTCGATGTGCCAGTAGCCTCATCATAATACGTTCTCCCAATCTGATACTGTGCATTATCCACCCAAGTACTAAACACATAATTTGAAATAAGCAGATTATATTCAAGCCGCGCCTGGGTGTAATTAGCTAATGCGTGATAACTTTTCGCCAGATAATATTGCGTATTATCTGCCTTATCAAAAACACTGTACTTTGCTAATACCGCTTTGAAATCCACAATTGCCTGAGTGTAATTAAATGCATCATAAAGTGTTTTTGCCAATTGAAACGAGGCGTCACCGGCTACACCACTGACACCTGCATTATCGATAACAAATTGATATTCCGTCCTAGCGAGCAATAAATTATTTTGTTTAGCAAGTGCACGCCCTTTCCAATAATGTGCATCATATATAACAAGGGAGTTGGCGTAATTAGTAAAAACAAACTCAAACTTATTTATTGCCGCTACGTAATCGAGTAATCGGTATTTTGATTTACCTATATAAAGATTCGCTTCCGCCGCAAATTGACCGGCTGGATATAGCGCCAATAATTCATCAAATTTAATCGTCGCATTAACGTAATCTGCAAGATCATACAAAGCTACACCTTGATTAAACAGAACGATTTCCGTTGGTGGCCCCAGATTAACATTAAGTGTAAAAGTTGCTCCTCCGGCGGACGCCGAACCATCCACTTTAATCCACAAATTACCGGATACATCGGCGATCAACGTACAAATTTCGCTAGCCGTTCCTACATTGTTAGACTGACAACCAATGACATTCATTTTTGCTGTCAAATACAAGTACAAGTCTGCATTACCGCTTAACCCAGTCAAGCTAACTTCATACGCAGCCCCTGGTGTTAAACCAGTTATTGAATAATAACTTGAGTCAACAACACCCACTGATCCAGCGTAAGGGGCACTAAGAGCGGATGTGACTGGTAATGGTTGAGCAAGTGTTCCTTGAGGAAGAGGTGCAGCACTAACATTCAGCACATAATTCGCACCAGTCGAAGCGTTTATAGGATTTACCTGAATCCATAATGTACCGGAAACATTGGCTGTTGTTGCACACCACTCATCAATTATTCCGGCATTGGCTGAACCACAAACGACTGAGTTTGTTCCAGGATCAGAAACACTCAGATCAACATTAGCGGTCAATCCCGTCAAACTGACGACGTAGTCGACATTTGCAACTAAACCATTTACCTGATAATAACTGGCTCTTGAGCTTACAGAGCCACTGTGAGGCAATACAGCGCCGTTATAGGCTAATGGCAGTCGAGCAGTAGCTGTACCTTCTGCCGGAGAACCTGAATAGGCATTTACACCAATCGTATATGTCGCGCCAGCGAAACTGGCAGTGCCGTCCACCTGAATAACTAAATTACCGGATGAATCAGAAAACGCCATACAGGCTTCATCAGCAAGACCTGCATTAGTGGATTGGCACTCTAGTAATGTATTGGCATATACGGATAATTGAGCATCCCCCGTTAGCTGGCTTAAATAAACGTCATAGGCGGTATCAGCGGCTAATCCTGTAAGCTGATAATAACTGATTGTTGTATCAACTCTTCCCGAATAAGGAAGATTATTTACATAAGAAAGACTGAGTGGAACGTCTACAGAGCCTTCAAGCAATGCAGGTGTATCAACAACAATTAATTGAAATATTGTGCCTCCAATACTGCTATTCGCATCAACGCTTATCCAAAGTTTACCGAGTGAATCGGACGAAACCTGACAATGTTCGTCTAAGATACCGGCCAAAAGGGGGCTACAAGCTGCCGCCGCGCTATAGTCAGAACTGCTATAAACCGACAAGTCTGCGTTAGCTGTTAAACCAAATAATCCAACATTATAAATTGTACTTGCAGTCAAACCAGTTACTTCATAAAAACTCGTTCCTTTACATGCCTGCCCACTAAATTTTGTAACACCATTAACCACTTTTCCACCAGTGGCAACCCCCTCACAAACTAGCGCAAGATTGGTAACAGAAACGTCGTCAGGATTAAGCAGCGAGTAACCTGTTGCATCCTGAGTTAATATTAAATTGATATCTAAAATAATATTATAAGTTGTATCGCCATCCGCGACGTGGTCATCAACACCTTTAACAGATATTGTTTGAGGATCTGACCAGTTGGTTGTATCAAAATAAATACTTAAATTACCGGAATACAGTGCCGAGGAATTATTGTTCGCAACAATTCCTTCGCTGGTATTTGAAACAACATCAATAACAACTTTGTCACTTGGTGGCGCTTCTAGGACAACAGAAAAAGAAGTGATACCACCTGCTTCTGATGTCACTAATCCTGTTATTGGGGAAACAGAAATTGCTGGAGCAGGCGTTGTATCTCTATTGATGGCCGGTACATTGTTTAATATAAGATTTGAGTAGCCAGATGTATCAGTCGTTAACCCCTGATTTATTGCCATCACAAGACTGTAAATCTGATCACCATCCACAAGAGTATCGTTTTGACCAACCAACGTAACGAGCTGTGGAGCCGACCAATTATCGGAGGTAAATATGAAAGAAGATGCGGCGACAACATTAGGCGACGAATTGATATCCAGTACC